>Ga0233446_1002223_pt1 | contig 12628 bp, 9 predicted proteins | sample SI_124_October20_4_FD_182780 | JGI IMG/M metagenome (GOLD analysis project Ga0233446, IMG submission 182780) | Seawater microbial communities from Saanich Inlet, British Columbia, Canada - SI_124_October2016_120_MG | ecosystem: Environmental > Aquatic > Marine > Inlet | place: Canada: British...
TGACGGCGGCAGGCATGACAATGCGAGGTTGTCCGATGTCAAAGTCGGCAAAGCAAACAGTCGCCGCAGTTTTCCGACCGAGCGATTGACAAAACCTGCGGGCGAATGGAATCACTATCGGATTGTGGCGGTCGATGCTGCCGTGCGCCTGTGGGTGAATGGGCTTGAGGTGAATGGCGCGAAGATGTGCTCACCCGCCACGGGCTACCTCGCTCTGGAATCCGAAGGTGCGAAGATTGAATTCCGCGGCTTACGGATTCGGCTTTTTTGAGTTACAATTAGGCAAGTGAATCCCATGAAAATCCTCCCCTCTCTCATTGGCCTTTTCCTGCTTTCTACCCCTAGCTTTGCCCTCGACATTACGGTGGGCCCTGGCGCGGGTTTTGATTATGGCACCATCACAGAGGCACTCGCCAACGCAAGCGCCGGAGATGACATCCTTGTTGCGACCGGCACTTATTCTCTTGCAAGTGGCGAGACTTTCCCGCTGACCATGAAAAATGGTGTTTGCCTCACGCGCGCGTCGGCGGCGAGCACACCCATCATTGATGCGTCGGGTTCACAAAAATATGTCTTTTCTTGTCGGGGGCTGCACATGGGCACCGAAGTCAGTGGTTTTACGATTACTGGCGGTCATGCTCGAGGCGCGGGCACGCATAGCAACGGCGGCGCTTTTTATCTCGACAATGCGAGCCTGATGATTGCCGACTGCATCATTCAAGGCAATACTGCGGTCGAAAGTGGCGGCGGCGTAAGTTGCATTAATTATTCCTCACCCACGCTATATCAATGCACCATTCGATTTAATGAAGCTCGCGGTTTTGGCGGCGGAGGCGTTTTCTGCGATCAATACTCTGCGCCCACTTTGCAAAACTGCGTGATCAGCAACAACAAAGCAGGCTACGGAGGCGGTGGCGTCATGTGTTACCTCTACAACTGCGATGCTTTGATCACTCAATGCACCATTACGCAAAATGAAGCCAGCGAAGGTGGTGCGCTATGGTGCGATTATGACAGTGCACCAACGGTGACGAATTGCATCCTTTGGGGTAATAGTGGTGCGCAAGAGATTTACACTTTCTTCACGACACCGCGTGTGAGTTATTGCGATGTGCGCGGCGGTTTTTACGGCACGGCGAATTTTGATGCCGACCCTCGTTTTGTAGATGTGGCTTCTGGAGATTTCCACTTAGATGCGAATTCACCATGCATTGATGCGGGCGACCCAACTGGTGGCCAAGACCCCGACGGCACCGTTTTAGATGTAGGTGCTTTTTACTTTGACCAAAACCAAAGCGGTGGTTTTCAGCTTTCGGTAAACCCTGACCCCATTGCTGCAGGGCAATTTGTCACATTCTCCGTGGCAAATGCTACGCCAAATCGCGCGACTTACTTGGGCTACAGCCTGAGCGGCCTGGGCTCGACTTATGTTGCGGCATTGCAAGTCACGCTTGGCTTAAACCGCCCCACTCAACTGGCTGGGCCGACGGCGGCAGATGCCAGCGGCCAAGTGATGTGGTCGATGTCCGTGCCGCAGCAAGCAGCCGGGCTCTCTATCTGGCTACAAGCTGCGCAATTCGGCCAAGTTTCCAATGTGCTGGCGAATGTGATTCAGTAAGAGCGGCGTTGGCCTTGCCTGCGCGTTATGCTGTAGTTGACATGGAAATCAGAAACACGACCAAGCGGCCGCTTAAAGTGAGCCTTCCTCAAGGCAAAAAGCTATTCCTTGGGCCAAACGCAACGGCTAGCATTGCGGCGAAAGCGCTTGAGCATCCGCCTGTTATCGCGCTCATCGAAAAGGGCGACATTGAAGTCGTCGGCAAAGAAGGCGGGCAAACACCGGGTGCTGCCGGTGGCGACAAAGGTGGCGCTTCAGCGCAAACAGGGCGCGGCGGCGGAAGCGCGATGCGACGCTCGGGCGATCGATAGAGGGGTGTGCACCCTTTCAGGGCCATCTCGACTTGCAGCCCTTGCTTCGGCTATTGAGCGAAATCAGTCCTTTGATAAAGGTGGATGTTTTTGAGAAGGGAACAAACCTGCTAGAGCTGTACATCAATGATGATATGACTCAAAAAATACTTGCTGCAGTCTCCTGCTCTGGGGTTTTGGAGCACGGTTCAAGTTCGGAAGATGCACGACGGTTATGGAGCAATATGCCTGATGATCTCAGTTCAGAAGGCACGCAAGGACACATCGACTGGGTTTTTTATCTAACGCGCGCGGAACGATTTTGCTCAGGCAGCGTTTTTCATGTAGCAGAAAATGGCACTCTTTTTCGTGTGGTCGGTGAGCTGGCGAAAAGGTGGGGCGGATGACATCGTGGATAATAGTCCGATACATTGAAAGTCTCTTTGTGATTGGCCCTGATTTGGGGTGCACGCCACCACCAAGCCTTGCCATCACCCAAGTGGCGTCCCCGAGAGGATTCGAACCTCTGGCCTCCGCTTTAGGAAAGCGATGCTCTATCCAGCTGAGCTACGGGGACAACCTGAACTCGGGCAAATCTTAGCGTGGCTGCGGCCGCGAGCAAGATGGCGATGATTTGTCACGCTAGCAAAGGGCGGTGAGAGGCAGCACGCCAACCTAGTGAGTTCAGGGCGGACGACCACCGCGACGGCCTGGCTGCACAGTAGTTCAGCATCTGGCGGCGACCGTGGAAGCCCTTAGCGATTTCAGAAATCAATGTATTTACAGCGACAAAAACTAGAAATGGCACCAGTCTTTTTGAGGTGTAGCCTTAGGCTTGGTAAAGGCAGACAATCGGAGAATGGTTACGCAGTATGATTCGACAGCGCAGGCTCTCTTTGCTCTGCAAACTCAGCTGGCAAACATATCAGCTTGGTTCCCAAAGTACTCTCTTGAATACCGCGATCACTTTGAGGCCAAGCACCTCCTCGTCACGAAGTTCGATGTTTTGATAACCTGAATCTGTTGAACGAGGCTTGAGCGTTATTTCCTGATGCTCCCAACGATCGCCAACAGTTCTCTTTGTACTTGAATACTCCTTTACCGTGTAACATGACCCCAAATCTGAATCTTGGTAATCGGTACACTCAACAAGAACAATGAGGCCATTCCGAGAACCGCCTTGGTATTTTTCAAAAAGGCATAAAGAACCGTTCGGAATTATTCGATTCATGGAATCACCGATGACCGTGCATGCAAACTGCTGCTTATTCTCCGACTCTACTTCGACCCATTGGCTCTCTGAAACCTCTTGCGCTACTCCGAATTCACCCGCTGCGACTCTCAAATCGTAAAGTGGAATGCAGCCTTCCCAGGGAATCGCTTGCTCAAAAGAAATCACTTTGGGAAAGGGAATTGAAGGTCTAATATCCTTTGCCCCTGCAGACAGGCAGGGCAACGAATTGGAAAAGAATTCCCTGAGATCAGCGTCACAAACATAAATGCAAGTCCCATGAATTGCTCTTAACAAAATCGTCTTGTAAATATTAAGAATATACTGCTTTAATTCATCCGGGTCGCTAATCGAGTGCTTTCCCGCTTTGTCGAAGTAGTGCTCTTCTCGGATGACTATTTCTTCTTTTTGTTTGTCGTATCCGATTTCATTGCCAAAAATAATTGCTGCGAAATTTAAATCATATCCTTGAGTTGTATGAATACAGCCAACTTGCGAAACAGCGCCCGCGGAATGAATCCAGCCGTTGGATGTACTATTCCATCGCAAGGATACATCGTCGATCTCAAGATCAAACGCATCTGGATTGGACTTCGACAGCCACTCCCAGGAATAACCTGCGATCATTCGAGATAACCCGAATTCATTCTCCTTTACATTAACCCATTCAACCAAATCAGTCATTGATTTGCAGAGGGTTACCTCGTAATTCGTAAAGGACTTAATTGGGGGTGAGTCTCCAGCAAGGAGTTTAGAAATAAAATCAACGTAACCGTTCCCTCCACGAACCCGAAACTGAGACTTCAATACAGTTGTTCTCGCACTCGCTCTTTTTTTTATTCTATCAAAGTCAGCCTTTCTTACATCAGAAGGCCTAATGGACTGACCGGAATCATAGAAAAGCAGCAACTTCCTGGAATTCTTTAGCAACCAATCCAATTCATTTGTACTTTGCGGGGCTAATCCAAGCTTGCAGCAATTAATGTCGAATCGACCGTAATAGGACCCTAGATTCACACGCCTGCGTAGCCTGTGCGACTCATCTACAAATAAAATGTCATACTCGTTTTGTGCGGCTTCCGATGGCCCAATGACCATGCTGCCCCGCAAGCCCTTGACGCCGGAGAAAACCTTTTTCAATGTACGCCTGAAAGAGGCCATGGGGACAACGAGAGCAATCTTTGGGTTCAAATACTTCTCTCTGAGTTGACGAACATTTTCGGATGACAAGCCCATCTCTTCCCCTAAACCTCTTAACTCAATCTCATCCAAATCCGAATAAATAAGTTTGATCAAATAAATGGCAACGATTGTCTTACCGGTCCCTGCACCGCCCTCTAGAAAGACTTGACCGACACCATCGTTCAGCAAAGCATCTAAAATAAAATGTATCCCCTGTGATTGTTCTTTCGTCAAACACTTATATGGAGAATATTTAAACAAATCTGAGTTGTCAATCTCTTCGAGTGACTTTTCAGCCAACCCTCGCTTCCGCAATTCATTCCAAATTTCTTTAAAAACTTTCGTGTAACAATCCTTCTTGAAATAATTGTGATTCGCCATGCCGGGAACACAATTCAATAATTTATACTTGCCGTCACCATCAAGGTATCGAATCAGATTTGCTTCTACATCCAAGGCCGCAGATTTATTAAAAAACTGGCTAGAAATTAAATGTACTGATTTCAATTTCTTTTTCTCTGCATCCCTCAAGTGAACATCAAGACGAGAGAAGATGTCCGCTGTTTCGCCGACATAAGCCTTGCCTCGGCCTGACCCTGTTAATATATAAACGAAGGGCCATAAATCACTGGCCAATGGATTTGAATTAATCTGCGCAAACGATTGGGACGAGAAAACAAACTGCTCGAGTTTATAACTAAAACTCATTCCTAAAGTTCATCGTACTTCGTTGCCGTACCCTTCGCCTTGGAAACCGGGTACTTCAGTGCATTAGCTCGACTCTTCTCGAGGATTATCTCCTTAATGTCAAACTGGTATTTGTCGGCAAGCAGGAATGCGTATGTAAAAACATCTGCAAGTTCATCCCTCACCTTATCGACATTTGCCTCCGCAGAATCTTTCCATAAAAACTGCTCAAGCAATTCAGAGGATTCTACAGCCAAGGCCAATGCGAGATCCTTTGGGTTGTGAAATTGACCCCAATCACGCTCGTCGCGAAACTTTTTCAAATGACAAATGATTTCTTCCATCATCAATATTCTACCTTCGAATATAGGAATTACTTACTGATTTTGGAGCAGGAATGTCAAATTGAGCCACACCACAACATTCTAGCCCTCCAATCAAACCTTGCTCTTTTTGCTGCAATTCTACTCCTCGTGCAACGACCTCGAGCATTCCTGGACATTAAGAAAGAGGAAACACTTTACGCTTAATCTTGGCGTACCTGAGCTGCATTCGGCAATAAACCACTTAACTGCCCATCTAAACTGGAAAAAAGTGGGACAAGCTCTCCGCATCTGAAGATGGCCATAACTCTTCAGGCACTCCACGACTAAAGAAATGCTGTCCCCGACACGATTCGAACCTGTGGCCTCCGCTTTAGGAAAGCGACATGAGGTATGACATAAACCATTATACAGCAATCTCTTATGACAGCAAGTCTTTTGAGCCTATACTGTTGCGTTGATGACATGAGACTCTATTGAGAGCCATGAAAAACCATTGAAAAAGGCATTTCATTACATATCCAATGCTTACTCCTTACCGAGTCATGGGCTAACAAACACCCTGACAAACACCCTGACAACTTTTAACAAAACCTAGGCAAATATAAGGCAAATATAAGGCAAATTGCATCTACGAGAATATTATTTGTAATATTATGTTCGAAATTAGAGAATCGCAGTAGAACTATTTTTTATCAGCAACTCACTCGCTAGCATCAGCATTCTAGGATAGTGAAACGGGCCCTTCCAGTGACTGCCCTTTAAGCTATTGATCGGAGCGCCATCTCTATTAAGCCATCCCAAACACTCCCCTAATTGTTCATCTCGGTGGAAATCGTTTAGCCACTGCCATGCCGTCTGCGCACGCCCTAGCCACAAATCGTCGCCTGATAGCCGCCAAGCATTGAGTGCAGCGATAACCGCTTCACACTGTGGCCACCAAAATTTTTGTTTTTGCCAGTATTCTTGAATGGGCCTGTCATCAGCAGAGACAAAATATAAAATACCCCCATGCTCAGTATCCCAACCTTTTTGCCAAGAGCTTTCGGCCATCGACAGCCCAAGTTTGGCTAAGCGAGCATCGGGTTGACCTTGACAAACTGAGCGCAAGGTAGCCTCCTTCATCACAAACCATGCCGCCTCGAAAGCATGCCCCGGATTGAGTGTGCGCCCATCAAATGAGTTTATCGGTGCGCCAGCAGGTGACACGATTTCATAAACCGCATCATTTTTGACGCATTGCATAATTGTATCTAGCGCCTCATCGCGTACTGGCACACCTACGGGGCAGCCGCATGATTGCTCTAGGGATTGAGACAAATTTAACGCAATCATCGCAGGAGATAAAGCGATGTGCGGCCGTGATGCCTGGTGCCACTTTTCAGGATACTGCCCGAGATCGCCTTTATGGCCGTAGAAGGTCATTGCGAAAGCCTGTGCATTTTTCTTGAGTTCCGCATCTCTTGTGATGGCTGCAAGTTCTCCTAGACCTAGCGCGGCAAAGGCCTCGGAATATGCATAACGGCGACTACGAAGAGGTGCGCCTAATTCACTGACCAAGAAATGCAGGCGCCCGCGTGAATCAATCGCATGCTGTAAAAGAAAATCGCTGGCTGACTTCGCCGCCTCTAACCACAAAGGATTGGCCTCAACATGACGATAGGCATAAGCAAAAATATAAGCCGCACGGCCTTGCATCCAAATAGATTTGTCGCGGTCCACGATAGTGCCATCGCTATCTAGTGAAGTGAAGAACCCTTTATGAGTAGAGTCTAAGCCATGTTGCAACCAAAATGGCAGCACCTCGCTTTTCAAGACAGAGTCTAAATTAGAAGCGGATAATTTCAATGCGCCGGGAGGTTAAGGTCTTGAAGGGGAATCCGCATGAAAGTTAAATGCGACAGACTGCCTTCAAATAAAATGCCGATGGTCTGTTCATCAATCATAGTCATGCACGAATAACCCGCGCTACTACCCTCGTCTATCAACAACTGATAATTCGCCGGCCAGCTAGAGCCATCGTTTAATGAGGCCTTTACCGTCATGTTACGCCGCGGTGCGCTCGACACATTAGGATTAGAAAACAACAGAGTGCGCGGGCGGCCTGGCACATTTATTAAACTAGCCATGCACACCGGCTCTTGCAAAACACTGCGACTTGTGGCATGTTCTTGCCAGGTCTTACCCAAGTCGTCACTGACAAAAACCGAGCGCGAGCAGCCGCGATTATCACGCATGTTCAACATCAAGCTGCCGTCGCTAAGCTCAACCACCTGGGCTTCGGTGGTATTGTTTTTCGGGGCCGTCGAGGCCGTCCATGTTTTGCCGTGGTCTTGGCTCACTGCAATAAAGCTCGATGGCAAACTGCCTTGCTCGACACCATCGCGAAATTGCATTGGCAAAACTAAAGTGCCATCACGCATGGTTATTCCGCGCCCCGGGCCTTGCAGCACTAACCGCCACTGTGGCTGTTTTAATTGAGCCGTAATATTAACGCACTTTGACCAAGACTTGCCGTCGTCTTTACTACTAGTCACCATCAATTGCCCGGTTTCTTCGGGCGACATGCCTGCGCCTGAACCACTCCATCCGCGGTTGCCGTGAGACCATAACGCAAACACAAAAATCTCTCCGGTTTGCTGATCAACTAACACACATGGGTCACCGACGCCATCGAAATGCCATTTGCTATTATCACCCATATCCATGATAGTTTGCATTTCTTGCCATTGATGACCACCATCAACAGAGCGCGACATGCCTACATCAATATGCCCCGGCAAATCACCACCATTTTCCCAGCGAATGTCATACACCGCAATCAAAGTGCCCTTGGGCGTAGTAGCCAAGCCTGGAATTCGATAAGTATGAGAGCCGGCATCCCCTGAATCTCTAATGGCCAGTCCGATCCGTTTCGCCTGGCGATCTGCAGATTGCTTGGGCACCATGTAACCTTTTGCGGACGACAACTCGTACTTGGTGACGCATGCCGCGACCTTTCTATCTAACGACGCGCTCGGTTTAAGCTGCACCGACACTTGTATTGAGTTAGTGCCGCGCTGCAAAGTAAGCTTGGTGTCAATTGTGATTTTTGAATCTTTTATTTTTTTTACCGAGCCGACAATTTGACCTTGGTAAACGGCATCAACTTGCAAAATATCTGACAATTGAGACGTGCCTTGCAAGTCAACTTTTATCAACTTTAACTTAATCGGTTCCTTGTCACCTTTGGTCGTTATTTCTAAAGTAGTAACAGGATTAATATCGTTAGCCACTAACACTGGCAGCGTCGGTTGCAGTGTAGTGCTGCTCACAAATTGCATCGGCCCCTGAACGGCCAATGTAATATCGTCGATAAGCAGCCCGCTGTCAGACGCGGAAGTGCAGTTGAAGCGCAGCTCTTTTATCTTGTCTTTTTCGATATCAAACGAGTAGCGACTAAATGACCCCACGGCAACACCATCGCCGCTATAGAGCTCAACCCACTTAGCACCGACCTTCCCCTCAATTGTAAATTTGAACGGAGGCCTGCGTGCCCAGCGTTCGGCGAAAAACGACACTTCGGTTTGCGCTGCAAGAGCCTTACGCAACTTTAGCCTAATACTTTTTTGCTCTCCACCAAAAATATGCAGCGCTTGCTTTCCGGAGGCGACATGTTGTTGCTGAATTTCTGCGTGCCCTTTGGCAGCAATAAAAGTGCCAATCTCAGACGAAATCTTCGTCGTCTCACCAGGAGCATGCGATTCGAAAGTTGCGGTCTGCATCAAGCAGATGATTAAGATCAAATTCATTTAATGAATGCAGTTAAATTTGATGGAGCACGATGATTACTAGAAAAACGTGAGACTATCAGTGTATCAAGTCAATATGGTTTGAGTTAAAGAAACGCAGGGTATTCCCTGCACTGGATTAGAGGAGGGGTACCCCTCCTCTAAATTATCTGCAAATTCTTGCGGAGTTAAATATTTCAAAGAGCTGTGCGGACGCACAGTGTTGTAGTCGTGCTGCCAATCAGCGATTATTTCGCGCGCTTCAGACATACTGAAAAAACAATGTTGATTTAAACACTCTTCACGCACTCGAGAATTAAATGATTCGGCAAATGCATTTTCTGTAGGTTTACCCGGAGCAATGAAATGGAATTCTATACCCTTTTTTTTAAGCACGTCTTTCACTGCTTCGATTCCTAAAGCTTGATTGGCGACCATTTGCTTCAAGCGGCGGTTTTCGTCTTCGAGCTCTTTTAATCTCCTTAAATCGCTGACTTGTAAGCCGCTGTATTTAGAGCGCCAGCGGTAAAAAGCACCACGAAAAATGCCGCGCTTGCGGAGTAGGTCATCGACCTTGATGCCAGCCTCAGCTTCGCTGAGGATGCGGACAATTTGTTCTTCGATGTAGCGGGATTTGCGCATGGAAGTCGTCGGCAGTTTGACCGATTTGTCTCTTTGCGGGTGGCCCTATTTTTGGGGGTCACGCCACTCAAAAAGTGCTGGGCCCCTGGTTCTATCAAACAACCATCAAACAACCGAAGCTGTTGCAAGTCCATGTCATACAACGCTTTATATGACTTTGGCGTGCGGAAGGTCTCTTTGAAGCCTCGTTTCATCAACTAAAGTTCTACGGGCTACCCGTGGTCGAACCAGCCCAGAAAGGCAAGTATTGACGACTCCGATTTCCAACCGAAGCATCCTGAAGAAGAATGTCACCAGACTCGATTGCCTCCTTCAAAAACCTGGATGCTTCTGAAGCGTTCTGGCTCTCAATACCGAATCGCTCACGCAAAGAAGCGTTGGTCATTTTCTTCCGGGTCACGTAACGCAGGCAGGCGTGCATGTAGCAAGCTCGAATGCGCTCCTGCTTGTCCATTTCCTTCAACTCTTTGTGTGCAAATAGGACAGTGCGCGTTGAGCCATCGGGCTTCTCAAACAAGGGTGCCGGTAGCTGAAATAACTCAACCTGGGAAACTACCTTGTCGATACCACTACCGCGTTCCTCGCAAACACCAAAGCGGCGCATGAGTGAGGCCAGCGCTTCATTACGAGACTTCGGAGGCGAGTCCACGAAGCGCTGCGTGTCAACCAGCGGCTCGCCTGGGTTCGTGATTTCGATTCGATCGTCAAAGATCTCCACCATTGGACCAGAACCAGTGACAAAGAAATCTTGGTGGATGAGTGCGTTCGCCACCAACTCGCGTACTGCAAGCTCAGGGAACATCGGCACGGTTTCCCGCAAAGCCTGTTTAATAACCTCGTTCGACGGAAGCAAGCCGTTGATGTAACCGACCAGCCCTTCGAAACCACAGGCATATCCTTTGTTTCCTGTGAGTTCTTTTTGCGTAGTCGTCCGATCAGAGCCCGCATACTGGATGACGCGAATCGCCTTACGTCGTAAGGAGTGAAAAGCATCCAGTTTCTTGGCAAACAAAATGCCACCGAGGTTTGTGATATTCCAGTCACCAGCTTCGCACGGTTGGATTAAACGATCGGCGTTCAGTGCAGCCAAGATTTCATCGCGGTTATCTGGTAAAGGAAGTTCAGCCAAGTCGAAGTAAGCTGGGTAATCCAGCAATTGGAGCACGCTATCGCCACTTAATCGTTCAGCTGCAATGCCATCTTCGAAAGGTGTTTGGTCAAAAATACGCCAAAGAGCACGTTCCTTTTCGGGAAAATCCTTGAGCTTCTTCTTATAGGAGCCGACTCGAATAAATTCTTGTCCCTGAAAACGAACAGGGTGACGCGCAGCCCGATTAATCTCAAGCATGACAATCGCCTTACCATTGACAACGAGGCTAAAAAATCGAAAGTCGATTTTGGGTTCAAGCAACCGGAGCAGCCAGTTTTCCAACTCTTCGTTACTCACACGCTCGGTGTTGGGTTCGAACTCCGTGCCGACGATGGCGTGGTCTTCATCTTGTACGCCCCAAACGAGATAAGCCGAAGCCTTGCCAACGAGTGCTGCTGCATTGGACAATGCGGAAATGTACTCGCCAATGGCCTCCGGTTCAGCATGATTGACTTTGAACTCGACCCACTCCGTTTCATTGGGAAGTTGGCGCAGTTCGCGTAGCAAACCTGCAAGGTAGTCCTGAGAAAGAACCGGTGTCATGTTTTCACAATCTCCTCTGGTACAAAGTGACCAGCAGCTTGGCGAAGTGCTGGAGCCTGCTCCACGATGCCATTTGCATCGAGACTTTTCTTCATATCCATCACGGCTTCCTTGGTACCTTCCAAGACGGCATCTAAGCGTCGTAGAACCGTCATCGGCAAGATTACGTCACGCTCTTTGCCTCGTACGTAGAGGTCGCGCAGAACATCGCCAGCGATGCCCCAAATGTAGCCAGTAATCCAGTTAAGTTGGGATTTGTCCATTTCAGAGGGTCTTTCCAGTTGTTTTTGCAGATATCAACGCGAGCAAAAGATTCGCTGCGAGATTCCGGTGCCGGGGAAAAGCAACACTATGGTAGCGAAATCTCATTTTGTGCAAGGCGGTGTATTTTTTGCCAAAGATTCTTCGATGCCGTGGTCCAACGCCCATGAGAAGTCGTCGGCAGTTTGACCGATTTGTCTCTTTGCGGGTGGCCCTATTTTTGGGGGTCACGCCAGAGCCCGCCTTCCAAGAGGTTCTTGCCGATCCGCACGCTAGGACATGGCTGCGTTGCGAAATACTCAAGTGGCTGAAGAATAGAGTTGATGAGCCTTCAAAATCCCTAGCCTTGTTGATGGAACGCGATCTGGGGGAAAACGAACGGCAGTTTGAGGTCGATCGACTGGAAGATATTTGGGGTTGGTGGCGCGCGCAAGAAACCGCAATCACAGCACAGCAACTGCAACAGAATTTCCCGCTGCTTCCCTACGCAGAATTAATTTCCGCCGCCCACACTCTGGAACAAATGGGCCTCATCGTGGCCGACGCAAATCTTGTTTGGAAGCACGAGATTGGCAGCCTAACCACTGGCTTGGCTTTGACGCAGCAACTTGTGGAAGGCGACACCAGCATGAAGCTCCTCGACACAACAGCGAAGCGTCGCCAAGGTCAGCAGGCTTGGAGAAACCGCGTCCTTGCGAACTTCGGGGGCGTGTGCGCTGTATGCCCGATTGGTGTTCCTCAGATTCTCGAAGGCGCACACCTGCTTCCGGTCAAAGACTTCCAGGAACGCGGACTTGCCTTGGACAACGGACTATGCCTTTGCCGTAATCATCACCGGGCAATGGATGAAAGTATGCTGGCAATTGATGGCCGCAACATTCTTCATCATTTCACAAAAGAAACCGGCCACGGCTTAGCGCAGTCCCGTCGT
>Ga0233446_1002241_pt1 | contig 12538 bp, 1 predicted proteins | sample SI_124_October20_4_FD_182780 | JGI IMG/M metagenome (GOLD analysis project Ga0233446, IMG submission 182780) | Seawater microbial communities from Saanich Inlet, British Columbia, Canada - SI_124_October2016_120_MG | ecosystem: Environmental > Aquatic > Marine > Inlet | place: Canada: British...
AAATCCAATAATGATTTAATACACTATCATTTACTCCACTAACATCACATTTAGTTTGAGTCCAAATATAATAATAATCAAAAGAACATCCCTGCCCTTCTACAGCTCCACCCTCAACTTCTTCAAGTGTTGGTAATCTAGCTCCAACAGCTTCAACAGTTGATTTTGCACTTGCATAATTTACTCCATCTGTACATGAAATTAAAGAATCTCTTTCACCAGCAATATTATCATTAATATCATTTTCATCTGGGAATGTCATTCCTAATTCACCGGCTGTTTTTATACTAGGAATTGGAATTCTAGCTTCAAGATAAGCTTTAGCAGTTCTAGAACTTCCAGAAGTTGTTCCAACTCTTGTAGACATAACATCTCCAACAACATCTAATGCATTTAGAGGAGTTGTAGTATTAATTCCTACCAACCCAGTATTTCTTTCAATAGTTAAGGCTGTTAAAACTTGAGTTCCTTTTCCACCTTTAATATAAAAATTATTATCTCCTCCATCCATCATTAATCTAATTCCATTATTAGAAGAAGATCCAAAACTATCTCCTGCTTCCATTAAATCTATTATTGCGTCATTTGCAGTTGCCACATTTTCTAAAATCACATGGGCATTTGTTGTATTTTTAATATGTAAATTAGATTGTGGACTTGTTTCTCCAATTCCAACATTACCTCCACTTTCAATCCTCATATATTCTGAATTTCCATCACTCTTAAACAAAATATCTCCTGTTTCCATATTTCTTATATTTAAATCTACAGAATCCATATAAAACAAAGAACCATCAGAAGCCTGACTTCCAGAAGTTGAAGAGGTCAATTGAAATGTTCCATGAGATTGGAAGAGATAATTAGGACTGTTTGTATTTATTCCAACTCTTCCAGAAGTACTATTTACAAAAAGAGTATTAGATAAATTAACTTCATTTGTATAGGGAACATGAGCTGTTTCAAATAAACTTGTAGGAGTTGTTGTTAAAACACCCACCCTATTATCAGACCCATCTACAAATAAAACCCCACTATCAAAACTAGAATCCCCCTGAACTTCAAAAATTCTAGTTAAAGTTTTTGGACTAGAAGGAACTACAGAAGTAGAATCTGCAATAGTAAATGTTCCTCCAGAAATATCGGCTCTAACAACAGCCTCCCAATAGGTTGAATGATTAACATAAATTCTAACATCTCCTGCCCCAACATCTTCTACTTCAACTGAAAGAACCCCAGACTCATCTCCAAATTGATAATATTTTCCATCAAAATCATTATCATTATTTATTTGACCATAAATAATTGTTTCACTTCCTTCATCCGAAGGATCACTATATCCTGCTTGTCCAACAATACTAATTTTAATACGACCAGATTGAGTATCATCCCATTGTCCAAGATATCTTCTTTGTGCTGTTGCAGAACTTCCTAAATTCCAAGTATAACTTCTTCCTTCACCATCTGTTGTAGTTCCACCTGTTGCTTTAACTACGCCAACATGTAAATCTCCTGTAATATTTGCAGTTCCAATAACATTTAATGGATTTTGAGGGGTTGTTGTTCCAATTCCCACATTACCTCCAGATAAAATATTAAAATGTTCTGTTGCACTTGTTGCAATATTTTCTCCTGTTGCAGAAGTGGTATCATAACCAATAGAAAAACGATTACTTTCTGTTGTTGCCCTATGTTGAATTGCCCAATGTCTACCATCACTTGCACCTTCTTGATTTGTTAAAAATATTCCAGAACCAACAGAACCAGCATTATCAGAAGCTACTTGTAAAAAAGCATCACTAGTACCTTGAATTACTGCATCTCTATGACCTGATATAGATTGATGCAATGAACTAACAACACTTGTCTGAACAACATCTAAGGGAGCTAAAGGGCTAGTGGTTCCAATTCCAACATCACCTCCATTATTAAAAAAAGAAGGTTTATCTGGTCTTCCTTCTATAGATGTAAGCAATTCTGCTGTATCAGACTTATAGAAGAATATAGCAGCTCCAAGATCACCAGCCCCAGATTCATCATTGAATATTTTAAGAACTTCTGCACCAGCTGAATCCTCAATTCCAAGAGCATAAGTATCTGCAACTCCCTTTATTGTTAATTTTTCAGAAGGAGTAGATGTTCCAATTCCTATTTCTCCCCCTGTTTCAAAAGTCATATATTTTGTCCCATCTTCACCAATACTCAATTTATTCCCTGAATCACTATAATTAATTGCCCAAACATCCATAGTTCCTCCAACAAACTTTATTCCTGAATTTCCTCCCCCTATAGAATTAATTCTTATAAATTCATTAAGATCATCATTTCCTCCAACCTGTAATGCTTCAGAAGGACTACTTGTTCCAATTCCTACTCTATCACTACTAGAATCAATAAAAAATGTTGAAGTGTCAAAAGTATAATTACCTGTAGCTGTATCCCCTGTATTAAATAAATAAATATCATCAATACTTGCAGAACCAATATCTGTTAATTGGCTTCCATTACCATAAATCAATCCTGAAAAATTAATATCTCCTCCAACATGTAAAGCAGATGTTGGAATACTATAATTAACACCAACTTTTTGATAAAAAATATGTTCAGGAAGAGCACTAACTAATGTAAGTGATAAAACAATTGCAATAATAACAAATAATATTTTATTTTTCATTTTAAGCTATTGAATCAAAATTACCTCCATCAATTTCATAAGTTAAATCTTGTGTAGTGCTACTAACTCCTCCTCCAAACCCATCTCCATCCCCATCATAAGTTTGCATTTGAATTAAAACAGAATCACCCCCACCATGAACTAATTGTGTTCTGAAAATATCATCTGTTGCAAAAGTTCTTTGTTCAGATGTAACATAACCTGGCTCACCATATCCACCCGCACCATCTATAATCATCATTTCAGCTCGATAATTAGGTGCAGAATGACTACTCCAATCATTTCCACCCACCCAAATTTTAACATTTGCAGATCTATGATTTGTAGATAAAGTGAAATTAAGAACAGTAGTCCAACTAGAAGTAAGTGAAACACTTTTTTCACCCCTATTATATTCATCCCCTAATTGAAGTTGGGTTTTTGGACTTGTTGTTCCAATTCCAACATTTTGTGAGCTATCTATTCTAATTGCTTCTGTTGGTGTTGCACCTGTTCTAAAAGCCATTTCTGCACTTGTTCCTCTTGCATCAATATAACCTAATCCAGAATTTTGAACATTAAAAGAAAGCCCCTCATAATCTGTTGTAGAAAAAGCATCATTTCCAATTGTTAATCCATATGGATTTTGGTCATCTTGTGTAATCTTTAAAAGAACTTCATTAGAAGTGCCCCCATCTTCTATTTCCATGTTAGCATTAGGACTTGCAGTTCCAATTCCAACATTTCCTCCATTCAACCATGAAATACCATCTGCAAATAATCTAACATTTTCTGCAGTTCCATCATACATTTGTAATATTCCATTAACATCTGCAGTGGCGCCATCCCCTAAATATGTAACCACACTACCAGCAGGTGCAGAAGCTTTTGATACTTCAACAGCTGCCCCTTTAGAAGTTGTACCCTCAATAGATAACATCCTATTAGGACTTGTTGTTCCAATTCCTACATTACCTGAAGTATCAATAACCATATCTGGAGAAGTTATTTGGGCTGTTGTATCATTTGTATAAAAATATAGGGGATGATTAGTTCTTGTACCAATTTGTGAAACTGAATCCCCTGCTTGAATTTCTAATGTATTTCCCCCATTATCTGTTAAATTAATTCTTGGAACATCTCCACCATTTATTGATAATCCTCTAAATGCAGCACTATTCTGAATTTCTAAATCATTACCAGGGCTTGTGGTTCCAATACCCACCCCATTACTTCCATCAATAGTCATTCTTGCTGTTCCTGTTGAAGGTCTTAATGTACTTGTGTGTCCTGTTTCAAATATTATTTTTCCTGCGGTTGTAGCTGTTCCTAAATACATGTTTGTTTCGTTTGCTTCAATAGAAGCATGGGTTGCAGTTCCTTCATCAGATTCTAACTTAAGCCAAGCACCACCCCCTTTTACATGCAAATTGCTATCAGGAGCTGTTTCTCCAATTCCTACATCTCCACCATCTGTAATCCTCATCCTTTCAGAAGGAGCAACAGTATTTGTTGTACTATCTCTTGTAGCAAATATTAATTCAGATTTTGTTGCACCTGCAGCTGATGAAACAATGGCTCCAATAACAGCAGGCACTCTTGTATTTTCAGTATAACCAAATCCAATTTGTGATATTTGTCCTGATGAACCAGTTCCACCAATTAAAATTCCAATATCAGTTGTAATACCCAAACTTGTTCCATAATCACTAACATGTAATAATGTGGAAGGGCTTGTTGTTCCAATTCCTACATTACCACCAGATTCAACAGTAACTTTTTCTGTTCCACCTGTTATAAAAGCTAATTGATTTGTATCTGATCTTCCAACACCGGTGTCTTCATCTCCATTAAATGCAAAAGCAGGATTTGTTGTTGATGAAGCAGCTGTATCAAGAGACCAACTATTTGCAGTGTTTGAATATAATTGGGAACCATCGTGTCTTATTTTTAATGTTCCCCCAATAGCATATCTTATTTCACCCGAAGCACCATAAATTCCAGTGTCTGAATCTGCAGACCAAGTTAAAGAAGGAGTGCTTGAACCACCATAAGGTAAAAATATTCTTCCAGTTGTATTTATATCTCCTACAACAACTAATTCTTGAGTGGGTGTTGAATTTCCAATTCCAACATTACCAGTACTATCTATAGTCATAGATGGTGTTGCTAAACCATTAGTTGCACCAGCATTTTGAACATAAAATTCTAATCTAGTTGGTGTATCATCAGCATCATTTGCAGTTATATCATCCCAACCAGCGTCAGCTACACCTACTATCTTTGCACCTATTTCAGAATTATCTGACTGCCCACCCCCACCTGAATTTATATTAGCATCATTTCCAGTAAAATAAATAGCTCCTAAATTATCATCTGCTACAATATCACTATCAAGAGCATATTGAAGTTCAAGTATTGGGGCTGCAGAAGCATTAACTAAAGATAATTTATTAACAGGTGTTGCAGTCCCAATACCAAAATTAGCATCTAAAAAATAATTATCAAAACCACTTTGAGTAGGATCTGTAGTTAAATGTACCTTAGCTGTTCCATTTTCATACATTGTAAAAGCAGCACTATTTGCAGAACCTGTATCCCCCATGTAAATATTATTACTTCCATAATCATCTGTAATTAAAATCTTAGGACTTGAACCTGAAACAACTAATTCTTCACCAGGAGTTGAATTTCCAATTCCAATATTCCCTGCAAAATAACTATCCCCTGTGTTTGCAGAATAAATAGCATAATTATTTCCTGTGCTTGGAGTTCCAGCATTAATTCTTAAACCATAGGCATCATTATCTGAACCAGCATTATTAGTGATTGTTATATCAACACCAACAGGAGAACCTGTATGGCTTGTTGTATCACTTCCAGCAGTATTAACAGATATACTCTCCCCAATAATATCTGCATGAATATCTCTTCCATTACTCATATTCATATTAATATCAGAACCAATTCTTAATCCATGACTATCTGCTGCAGGTGTTTGAATATCATAATCTATTTTAAATCCAGTGTACGCTAAATCTCCTGTTGAAGTGTTTACTAAATTAAGTTGTGAGCCAGGGGTTGTTGTCCCAATTCCTAATCTATCATCATTATAATTCCAATAAAATGCACCTGCATCAAAACTAACATTTCCTCCATCAACATCTAATTTTGTTTCAGGGTCAGTATCTCCAATTCCTACATTTCCATTAAATGCAATTTCTCCAGAATCTCTTTGTTGTTCAACCCTTCTTATTATATATCCTGCAGTATCTGTTTGAATAGTTCCACTATTATAATTAATTAAAGTTATTGACCTAACATACCTCACAGGCCCACCATCACTACCACTATAAGGTGTATGAGTTAAAGGTAAAGTATGATATCCAGTATATTTTGTCCAGGTACTTGTGCTTGGAACTGTTTGACCACTAGCTACAAAATAATCAATACCTGAATTAGTTGCAATTGCTTTTTTATCTTTATCATATCTCATAATTCCAAAATAAAAAAGACCTGCTGTTCCTGCAGCTCCTGTTTCCCTATATGCCCACGCTTCCCCATAAAGTCTATCTCCTGGATTAACTGCAACATAATCTCCATAAATATAATCATAATTTGTTGAACGAATAACTTTACTAAAAGGAACCTCTGCACTATTATTTTCTGCAAAACCCCCTATATTTCTAGACCAACCTGTAGGAGTATTGGGAAATTCTGCCTCAATATATGCTTGAGGATCATATATAACTGGCCCCAAATAATCAAAACTTTCATCAAACCTTATACCATTCATTTCTATTGTCCCTGCAACATCTAATTTAGCACTTGGAGCTGTTGTTCCAATTCCAACATATCCTGTAGTACCATTAACTATGAATAAATCCCCATCATTACCTGCAGCAGAACTAACTGCAAATGGCCCATTGGTACTAGTATTAACAACTTCTAAATCAAAATCAGGTTCAGTATCTCCAATTCCTACATTACCTGCATTATCCAAAGTCATTGTATTTGAATCTAATGCAATATTCTTAAATCCTAAACTATTATCTGAAGCTACAGACTCTATTTCCCAACCATCAGCACTATCATCATTTTGGTCTGCAGACAATAATAATCTCATGTCTTGAGCCTCTGCTCCCCTAAACATAACTGTTCCTCTTGAAGCTCCTGTTTCTGTAAATTCAGCAATTGTATCTGTTGCAGAACTTACATGCAATATTGAACCAGGAGCATTTGTTCCAATTCCCACATTACCTGAACCTTTAATTCTCATTTTTTCTGCTAAATCATCATTACCTGTTGAAGCTGCGTAAAAAATTAAATCTGTTGGAAGTGTATTTGAATTTGGTGTTCCATTTATTTTGGCTTCAATTCTTGCACCTTCTGTTTCAATATCTAAACTATCATTACCAAACCACCTTAGTGAACCTAAAACAGCATTATCTGTAACAATAGCCCCTCCATCTGTTTTTCTAAATTGTAATGCAGCCCCTCCATCTCCTGCTGTTTCTCTAAATAACTTTAACACCCCATAATCGCTCGCTAATAATTGTCCATTTGTTGTTGTAATATCTAATATATCGTCAGGACTTGTTGTTCCAATTCCTACATTACCTGATTGTAAAATATTAAAAACTCTACTTGCACTTGCATTTCTAATAGTAAAATCATCATTAACATTTGCAATATCAAAAATTTGCCCATCTGTATCATTTAAAGTTAAAACAGGATTATTAGTAGCTAAATCTAAAATTGTTGCGGGAGTATCTGTTCCAATTCCAACATTACCCCCATCTTCCCAAACCATAATTGGTGTAAGGCCCTGGAAATTTGGTCCCAAAGCAAATTGATTTTTATCCACATCATAAATTAAATATCCCTCATCAACCCCCCCACTAGCAAATTGTAGCCTAGGATCTTGGCCATATCCTGTAGCAGTATTACTAACATCTGCTCTTAAGATAAGACCCACATTATCATCAAAAGATTCTGCAATAATATTTGATTCCCCTGTAGATTGATTTAAATGTAATAATTCTGTTGGACTTGCAGTCCCAATTCCAACATTACCTCCACCTTGCATTAAATACATGTCTCCATTATCTACAATTTCAATTGCACTTGCACCTCTTACAAAATCATATACAAAAAAATCATTATCAGTACCTTTAGCAATTTCCCATTTAGCACTTGTTCCATCTGCTAATACAAACCCACTTTCTTCTCCCCCAACCCCATCTAAATTTGACCTCATATAAAGAATTGAATTATCAGTATATGAATCAAAATAAGTATTTGCATCTCCTGAAGTTTTATTAATATGGAATATCCCGGAAGGACTTGCAGTTCCTATACCTACATTCCCTCCATCTTGAATATTAAATTTAGTATTTGCAGCAGAAAAAGTACTTCCATAAGCGATAGAATAATCATCTGCCTGATTTAAACCAGCCCACCAAAAATTAGTTGCAGTATTAAAATTTTGATATTTAATTGCTACCTCTTCTGACACACTTGCAGAAGTAGATTCTAAAGTAAGGTAAGCATCTGTTGCATTGGCTATATGTATCTGAGTATCAGGACTTGTGGTCCCAATTCCAACATTCCCTGAAGTATCCCAAGTAAGAGCATCTTTTTGAGTACCTGCACTATTAAAAGTACCTAAGGTTCCTTTAGTATTTTCAACACTACCCATAAATATTTCATATGCATCTGCACCAGCACCTTCGCTATTTTCCTTAAATCTAATTTTTAAAAATTTATCTTGACTTGCTTCCCCATTAATCACCAAATTTGTTGTTTCAGCTGTTTCTGTATTTATATCTAAATGACCTTGAGGACTGGTAGTCCCAATTCCAACATTACCTCCATTAGGATTAAATAATAATGGATATGTTGAACTTAAATCTGATTCATGGGTTGTTTGGAACCATGCACCATTTCCCCCATATAAACCCATATCTAAAATAGCTCCTGTTTCTTCATTACCTAATCTCATTGAAGCATTTGTTTGAGTTGTTCCAGTAGTTGCAGGAATTCCATTAGAATCACTTTGAATTTCTAATTGAACAACAGGACTTGTATCTCCAATTCCAACTTCTCCTGAAGAATCAATAGTTAATCGATTTGTTCCACCTGTAGAAAATCCTAAATTATCTGCACTCATCCAATACATTCCAGTATTTTCATCACTACTAAAAGCATAGTTAGGGGTTGTTACAGCAGGGTTGGCAAAGTAAATAGAAGTTCTGCCTGTAGACCCCCCATTCTTTATTGTATATCCTTCAAAATCAAAAGGATTTACACCCCCTAAAGAAACTTTTATAGTATCATCTGCACTTTCATAAAATCCTGTATCTCCATCTCCCAGAGCTATTGTTGGTGCAGAAGCATGACTACCAGGTGTTTCATTTACAGTTAATTTTCCAGTAGGATTTAATGTTCCAATTCCAACATCACCTGTATCTTCAATAATCAGATTATAATCTGTTCCTTGATTGGAATGGAAAGAGATATTTCCTCCATCTGGATTAAAATTAAGAGAAGCAACAGCTGCATTATTTCTTGCCATAATTTCATTATTATCCATAACAATATTTGTTGAATCTTTATCTCCAATTAAAAAATAGCCACTACCATCACTTATAGAAGCATCTGTTCCTCCATCTATATGAAACGAAGTGTCTGGACTGCTAGTTCCAATACCTACATTACCCCCCATTAAATAAGAATTTCCATCTCCACTTATAACAGAAGGATTAGCCCCTGCAGCATTATAAACATTCATTTGTCCATGTCCTCCTGATGCTAAATATAATAAAACAGCATTACTCCCATCAGTGTCTGTAACTCCCACCCCTATCTTACTCCTAGAAGATGATTTTATTTCTAATTGTCCTGTTGGACTACTTGTTCCCAATCCCAAATTTCCGGAGGAGGTATTTAAATAAAATTTATTTGCACTTGAACTATCTCTAATAACAAAATCAGCAGTAGATTCAGAAGGAGTCCAATATAATGAACCTGTATTTGCAGCACCAGTTTGAGTAATAGCTTCACTCCATGAACCATCATTAGCAGTTCCAAATCTTTCTAATTTAATACTTGCAGATGTTTGTTTAATATGGAGAGAAGTGTCAGGACTACTTGTTCCAATACCAACCCTGCCATCATTATTATTTACAAAAAAGTCTGTTCCACCAACACTTAAATTATTATTTCCTAAAACAACATTTGCATTTGCACCTGTATATGGAACAAAGGTATCGTTTGCAACTAAACTCCAAATCTCTGCATCTGTTGTTGTCCAAGTATCGTTGTAAGCTGTATAGTTTGCTGTCCAAAGAGGTTCATCTATATTTGCAAAAGTTGAATTATCTACTAATGTCCAAACATCATCTGCTTCATACAATGTTCCATTTGTAGCTTCACTCCAATCAATTAGAGGTTTATTATTTCTATAAACAGTGCCAGATATATTTGCATCTCCCCCTAAATAAAAATCTCTCCATCTTAATGTTTCACTTCCAATATCAAAAGTATTATCAAAACCAACAGCAGGTAATAAACTACCATTAATATCTAAATTAGAAACATTTAAACTTGTAATATTATAGAAAAAACCTGTCTGAGCATAAATATCTCCGTCGATAATACTCAATCCATCACTTGTCCAACCACCATTATAATCAAATTGACCTGTCATTGTTCCACCACCTTCTGCATAAAGAGTACCTGTTACATTTGCATCACCTAAAACATTCAAGGAATTTTGAGGGGTTGTAGTTCCAATTCCTACATTATTATTAAAATATGCTTCTCCATCCCCATATATTTTAAAATCAGTATTTCCAGACCAATCTTGAGCTTCTAAAATAACACCACTTGCAGAATTAGCACCTCCCCTCACTAATAATCCTTTGGAACCTGCAGCAGAACCAGAATAAGCATTATAGATTTGTGAGGCATAACCACCTGTCATATCTGTTGCAGTATAAATATCTAATTTAGATGTTGGAGTAGTATCACCAATTCCAACATTACCTGAAGATAAATTAGAATAAATATTGCTACCAAATCTATAAATATCATCTGAATTTAAATAAATTAAATTTCTAACTGTTCCCCCACTATCTGCTTGAAGTATTTGTTCATTATTATCTATTTTAATATCCCCACCTGTAACCTGTAATTTATATGATGGACTACTTGTTCCAATTCCCACATTTCCTCCACTTTCAATCCAAATAGCAGGACTATCCCCACCTGTATTTTCTCCAATATAAAATTCAGAACCATCTCCAGCTTCATCTGAATCTGAAACACCAAAACTCCATTTATTTACTCCATCTGTTAAAATTTCGAATTCTCCTCTTCGATTTGTTGCAGATCTATCTAATTTAAAATAAGTATTTCCCACATTTGAATTTCTTAAATATACTTCTGTATCACTACTATCTGTTCCATTAATCAACAATGTTGCTCCGCTTCCTTTTATTTCTAAAAGTTCTGCTGGTGTTGTTGTTCCAATTCCAACATTTCCAGAAGTTGGCAAAATAGTTAATCTTGCAATATTATCTGTTGCTAATTGTATTGGATAGGCATTAGTAGTTTTCAATACTCCTGCATAAGCTAATCCCCCTGAAATTAAATGTCCTGTTGTAGAACCTGCACCACCAACATAAACACCCCCTGCACTATTATTCATCCATAAATACCCCCCTTTGGTATCATCTGTTGGTTCTAAATGAATAATAGGTTGGGTATCCCTAATATGTAATATTTGGTCAGGACTTGTTGTTCCAATTCCTACATTGCCTCCATTTTCTAAAATAGCTAAGTCATCTGCAATTCTTTTAAATGCACTATATTGAGTTGTACCATTATCTAATAAATAAATAACAGCATTTGGATCAGATGAATTTAAAGTCAATAAAACATTATCAGAATCATAAACTTCAAGAGGAGTATTAGGACTAGTTGTTCCAATTCCTACATTACCCCCTGTTAAAATTGTCATTCTATTTTGAAAACTACCTGTATCTTCTCCAAATAATATATCTCCTCCATTTCCTGCTGCAATAGCCAAATCATCTGCATTTGAAGAATGTGAACTTCCATAAATTTCAACTCTAGCTTTATCTGTATCAACTGTACCTACATATAATTTTAATCTATTATCATTATCATTAACATAAATATCCCTATCTGCATTTGAACTTAATACAATATTTCCTGCAACTTCTAACTTCTCATTAGGTGTTGCTGTTCCAATTCCAACTTTATCACTTTCAGCATCAACAAAAAGAACATTTGTATCAACACTTAAATTTTTTCCAATTGTGGCATTATTTGTAACCCAAAGATTTGTAGCTGTTTGTGTTCCAACATTAAAAATTCCAGAAACATCTAAATCAGTAAACCAACCTTTTACAATTCTTGAAGCAGAACTTCCAATTCTTCCAAAGAAACCTGTATTTGTAATACTTACATTACCTGTAGTACCATTTACAGAAAAATATTCTTGAGATTCATTTGTAGAATTATGAATTACAAAATCTTTTGCAGAAACATTTGGTAAAATAAACAAAGCTAACAATAATAAAAACACAATTCCAAATATTTTTTTATTATTAAATTCCAATTTTAACATTTCCATTAGAATCAACTCTCATGGAACCTCCTTGTGTACTTGCATTAAATGTACCTGTAACTTCTAATTTAGAATTAGGTGCAATATTTCCCATACCTACATTTCCAGTTGTATTTTCAAAAGCCATAACAACATTATCATCATAAGCAATATCCATTATTCCTGAATTTCTTGGATTAATTGTCCATTCAATATTTGCATTTGTATTTGTCATACCTAAATGAGCACCT
>Ga0233446_1002245_pt1 | contig 12528 bp, 11 predicted proteins | sample SI_124_October20_4_FD_182780 | JGI IMG/M metagenome (GOLD analysis project Ga0233446, IMG submission 182780) | Seawater microbial communities from Saanich Inlet, British Columbia, Canada - SI_124_October2016_120_MG | ecosystem: Environmental > Aquatic > Marine > Inlet | place: Canada: British...
TTCGAAAGATGTGGTGCTGTTTTCCCCATTACTATGGTGATCTCTACATCCTTGGGTAGTTTGGCAATTTGCAATCTCTCTATCACTTTACCTGTTATATTATCTGTATCGGTGCCACCCATATTAATCAACAACTTCTTGAACTTTTCATCTTTACGACGATCTAAACTATACTGCCTATACTTTTCAAATTCAGGTCTAAGTAGGGCGTATTCCGAGCCCATTAACAATTTAGCTGAGGCCGGAACAAGATCTTTATAATCTTGGTAACTTCGTCCAAAATTTTGATCAAGCAAAACATCACATTGGTGCTTTCGATCTGCTAAATCATCAATTACCATTAGTTTTTCATAATAAGGTTTTAGCCTTTTTTGCCATTGTTCGTCTAAAGCGTAATGATCAACAATAAGCCAGTTAGTTTTTTCTGCTTTGAGTATATCAAGACAATTATCGGCATCTTGTTGTTGGGTTGCACCTAGCCAATGTGAATGCGCCAATTTATCATCCACCTCTTCCAATGCTTCTAACTCATGGACATTAAACCCGTTTAAGCGAATCTTATCAATGAGGCTTCCCTCATGTTTTCGACAAATAAATTCAACATTTGCCTCATTGTATTTTAGTGCTTGTGCCAAGGCAAGACAACGCATAACGTGTCCAGTGCCCATTTGCAAAGATGCGTCGACACGAAAGACTACTTTCATTAGTTCAAACGTTTAAATCCATTATGACACAACGGACTTTTCAATAAAGTATTTACATCCAAGCCTTCTTCGCACTCCTTGATGGTTGCAAATATTGGATCTAATTCTGTAAAATATCCGTCAACTATCTCCCGTTTATGTTCTGTACAAGCGTATACACTATTAGCAGCAAGATAGCCTCTCTCTAACATTTCTTGAGTAATTAAAGTTTTATAAGCAAGTGCATTAGGTGAGTTAAATGTATAGCCACTTAATGCGGGCAATCCCCATGTGCTAATATTTAATTCGTATTTATCTGCCATATCCTGCCACTGGTTAGAAATACTATTACCGATCTTTGTAATTGTATCCCAAGATCTTTCTTTCTCCATAATCTCTAGAGTCTTTAATGCTGCAGTTGGTCCAATGCGTTCAGTCCAAAAAGTTGAGCTAATGAAGGTTTGCTGTGCTGCCTGCATAAATTTCTGTCTGCCGATGCAAGCAGAAATTGCGTAGCCATTACCCAAGGCTTTAGCAAAAATAGCCAGATCAGGCTCTACACCATACTTTTTATGCAAGCCGCCAAATGTTTCTCTAAAACCTGAAGTACATTCGTCAAAAATTAAAATAATATTATTTTCAGTAGCTAGATCTCTCACTTTTTGCAAGTAATTGTCTTTTGGCCCTTCGTTTCTAGAGACTTCCATTTTAATGGCTGCAATCTCACCATTATTCTCTTTAATTAATTGCTCCAATTGCTCAATATCATTGTAGTTAAAGGGCAGTGTTGTGCCAGTTAGCCCCCTGGGAACGCCATTAGGTTTTAAACCTGGTAACAAATGCCCATCCAGATTTTTATCGCTATTAAGATTGGTAGATAAATACCAATCATGCCAGCCATGATAACCACAAATAGCAATCTTATCTTTACCGGTGGATGCTCGAGCGATACGAACAGCTATAGAGTTAATCTCGCCGCCCGCTCTAGCAAATCTCACCATATCTGCCCATGGATGTAATTCTATTAATTTTTCTGCCAAATAAACCTCTTCCGGGCAATTAAAGGTTGACATATTTCCGTCTTTAACGGTTTTCAATACTGCCTCATCAACCTCGGGGTGTCCATAGCCCAATGTGTTGGTGCCAATACCCATAATCGACATATCAATGAATTCATTGCCGTCTAGATCCCAGACCCTACACCCTTTGGATTTACTAAAGTAAGATGGCCATTTTTCAGGTAGAAACATTTCTGGTCTTTTAGAGAGTAGCATATTACCACCAGGTATAATTCTCTTTGCCCTTTTATAAAGCTTTTGCCCTATACCCATAGTTGCACCCTCATTATTTTTAATTTGTTGATTCTCTGTAAATAGTTCAGGCTGTAATTTTCTTAATTCTAGCACTTGCTTCCAATCAAACAATATATCGGGTGAAAAATGTTCAAATATATTAGTCACCACAACCAAATCTTCTGGCTCATCGACCGACCATCTTTGATTAGACAAATCTTCAATATACCTCATTGAAGCTTTTGAAAAACTATCAGAATTACGAATATAAGGTGTCACATGCTCTCTATCAAAGTCAGAATCTGTTTCATTGTTTGCGCGCTTGATAGATTCAAATGACATTACTTCAATATCTAGTCCATCAGGGTAGCTTGCTGGATCTATATTTGAGAAATAATCTACATTAGAGTTTTTATAGCCTTTAATACATTCATCAACCAGTATCGAGTCTACTAAGGGGCAGTCACCCGTTATACGTACAATAATATCTGCACCAGAAAACTTTGCTGACTCGTAAAATCTACTTAAGACGTCTTTTTCACTGCCTCTTGTGCAGCTAAAGCCTAATGATTCCACAACTAATTGTAATTGATCATTTTGCCTATCGTCAGATGTTGCAACTACAATTTCATTCAATTCACTAGATTGAGATAGGCGAGTGAGCAATAGTTCAATCATTGGCTTGTTAACAATAGTTTTTAACACCTTTCCTGGCAATCTAGTCGAGCCCATTCTTGCTTGCACTAATGCTAAAACTTTCATAACTTACCCCAATTTGATGGATTCAACAGATCAGCATCATTTGTATACATCTCGGTTGGAATGCCTGGCAACACTCCAAGTGTGGCCATAACGATCTCTTTCAATTGATCCGCAGTATCCACACCAACCAATACTTTTGATATTTCTGGCATAGAAATTACATATCTAATCGTGGCCTCTAATGCCGTTATCTGATTATCATTCAACCACTCATGCCATATTTTCCATAAGCTACTCCAACGATTAAATTTATCAGGCCTATTTTGTTCAGACATCAACAGTAAGCCTTGTAAAAAAACGGAGCGAGCATGAACTTCAATATTACTACTGCAAAGTGTAGCAAGCATACCAGTGTCAATCATTCTTCTATCCAATATATTAAAAGGTAGCTGCACCAAGTCTATATCAAAATTATCCAGAATAGATTGCAACTGACTATAATCGTACACAGACACACCTATTTTCTCTATTTTTTCCGCTTGTTTTAATTCTTGAAGATGATCGTATAACTTTTCAGCACCAGGTTTTAATAGATCGCTGGCATTATGTACCAATACACCATAAAAACTTTCCTGCCTTAAGTCCGTCAACGAACAAGAGAAATCTTTTTTTAATAGATCTATGTCACTATTACTTATTTCAGTATTATTAAAATGCCTAGTTTTGGTAACAACTTTAAAATTCTGCACATTAGCCACTCCTAAAACTTTCTCACTATTTCCATAAACAGGTGCAGTGTCCAGTAAGTCAATATTTTGCGAATGTGCATAATTCAGGATACTTCTAACTTCTTCAGGTCGGACCTGTCCACTTTCTGAATTAATACCGTAATCGATACCAAATTGCACTGTCCCTAGTGCAATCTTAGACATTATGTATTTTTTTACGTATCACTGAAGTCTCTACCCACTCAGTTAAGGAGTCAGTAAAAACTTGATTTTCGTGATGATAGACTTTAGTTTGGTAGCATGTGTAATCTGGATGCCATGTAAAAAGTGTCTTATAATCCATCTTATAAGACTTAATACCGGAAGTATGATGATATTCATTTTGCACTGAAGACTCTGCAAAAAAATCCTGAATGACTATCCACCCCTCTTTTTTTAGTACTCTATCTGCTTCCATTGATATACGAAAGAGATCGCCCCTATCACATAAGTAAAGGCAAAATCCAAAAATAACTACATCAAATGAATTATCTTTGTAGATCAAGCTGTCTGCAGTACCCACTATTGCATCTATATTGTTTAATTTACACTGATTAATAGCGTCTAATGAAGGGTCAACGCCGGAGATTGAACAATTAATAGAATTGCCAATATAATTCAATCTTTCACCCCCTCCACATCCAATTTCTAAAATTTTTAACATAGCATTGCTGGAAGACTTAGAAATATCTAAAGCAGCTCTTACAACATTATCATCTTCAAAATTACGTTTAGACAGGCTTTCTTTATTTCTATCAAACCATGCGTCTGCCTCACTCTTTAAAAAAATATTTTTTTGCTTCATATATAAACCTATGTTACTATATTTTTCAAATTATTCACTACTTCATCTTGCTGCTCTAGCGTCATAGTCTGAAATAAAGGAATGCTTATTGCTTTATCGTAATAAACCCCTGAATTGGGAAAGTCCCCTTCTTGAAATCCCAACTGTTGATAATAGGGCTGAGCATAAATAGGGATATAATGTACATTTACACCAATACCACTCTGTCTAAGTTCGTCAAAAATTTGTTTGCGACTTTTATCAATACTATCCAAATCAACTTGGATTGGATATAAGTGTAATGCAGAATAGCTATCCTGATCCTGGTAAGGCTTAATGATTGCAAGATCACTTAATAGCAAGTCATATCTTTTTTGAAGAATGTGACGCTGAGTAACGAATTTATCAAGTCTTTGCATCTGGCTAACACCTAATGCAGCTTGCAATTCAGTCATTCGGTAATTAAATCCAAGCTCAACTTGCTGATAATACCAATCACCTTCTGATAGATTACTCATTAATCCTGGATTGCGCGTTATACCATGACTTCGAAACAACTGCATTCTCTCTGAAAGCCTCTCATCATTAGTTGTAGCCACCCCCCCTTCTGCTGTTGTAATTATCTTAACCGGATGAAAACTAAATACAGTAATATCAGAATATTGACAACCACCAATTGGCTTGTCTAAATATTTACCTCCTATTGCATGAGAAGCATCCTCAATAATCTTAAAGCCATATTCTTTACCGAGTGAATGAATTTTTTGCATGTCACACGATTGTCCTGCGAAGTGTACAGGTATAACTACTTTAGGTAATTTATCATCTTGTTTTGCCTGGATAAGTTTTTTTTCAAGCTCTTCTGGGGATAAATTATAGGTCAATCGATCAATATCAACGAAATCAACTTTAGCGCCACAATACAGACCGCAGTTTGCAGAAGCCACAAAAGAATTTGGACTAGTCCAAAGCCAGTCACCCTTTCCGAGCTCTAATGCCAAACAAGCAATATGTAGTGCTGAAGTGGCACTATTGACCGCCACTCCATATTCTGCATCACAATAATCCGAAACTGTTTTTTCAAATAAAGGAACTTGTGGACCTTGGGTTAGAAAATCAGATTGTAAGACATCTACAACTGAATCAATATCAACCTGATTAATATCTTGCTTTCCATAAGGAATCATTCCTAGATACTTCCAATCTTGTTTTTATTGACTTCAATCCAGTCTTGCAGCTCAGATACCTTCATCCACTCTTTATTATTATCGGAGGTGTACATAAAATTTTCTGGCACTCTAATGCCGTCGCCAATTCGAGCCTCATCTTTGGACCAATCATTGATTGAAGGTAGAATTTTAAAATGCCCTGGATACTCATAAGTGTAGAGTGCATCCTCTATTCCAATCATTTGCTCGTGTAATTTCTCACCTGGCCTAATGCCAACTTCTTCTTGCTTAGTGTTTTCATTGACCGCTAAAGCAACGTCTGTAACCTTCATGGACGGTATTTTCTTTACATAAATTTCGCCGCCTTCCATGTCGTCAAAAGCATGCCAAACTAATTCAACGCCTTCTTCTAAAGAAATCATGAAGCGAGTCATACGATTGTCTGTAATTGGAAACTCCTTCTTACCTTTAATTGATATAAAAAAAGGAATAACAGAACCACGAGAGCCCATTACATTACCATATCGTACCACTGAAAATTTTGTATTGTGACTGCCGGTATATGAATTTCCAGATACAAACAATCTGTCAGAAGTCAATTTTGTAGCACCGTACAAATTAGAGGGTGCACTTGCCTTGTCGGTAGAAAGAGCAACAATACGCTTAACACCCTTGTCAATACACGCATCAATTAAATTCATTGCGCCGATTACATTTGTTTTAACACATTCAAATGGGTCGTACTCTGCAGTAGGTACAATTTTAGTGGCGGCAGCATGAACAACATAATCAATACCATCTAATACACGATATAGCCTATCTTTGTCGCGCACATCTCCAATCATAAAGCGAACACGAGGATCATCTTTAAACAACTTAGCCATTTCCCATTGCTTCATTTCATCACGAGAAAAAACTACAATTTTTTTAGGATTATACTTTTTGAGCGTCATTGGAATAAAAGTATGGCCGAATGATCCGGTACCACCAGTTACTAATATATTTGAATTTTTCAACATTTTTTATATAATTTTAGTTTTATTTATATCTGTTTAATAACAATCATTAATATTTATATGGATTAAAAAAGTGGCTTTCTATATATTGCTGCATCCTCACAATCCATATCTTGCCTTAATTTTTCTTCACCCTTGTAACTGATACTTGTATCATGTAACAATTCTTCACGCATCTCTTTAGACATAAAATGAGACAGAGCAGAATAGCTATCCTTTAGATTGCTTTCATCTCTCCATGATCCGCCACCTGTAACTTCAGGTGAAAATATAGTTTGCAGAGGTTTGCCAATATCTATTAAGCTGACCCCTCTATCCTTGTATTTAGTAAGTAAAACGTAACTAATAAAAGTTGATAAAACAGCCGCTTGAGAAAGTATTAATGTTGGCCTGCAGTCTTCTTTATTTATAATAGTTTTACAGATGTTATCCGCAAAATCCATGGGAAAGGCAAAATGCTTCATACCTTGTAAGCGATCTGGAAGGCAGTAAATATGCTTAAATTTAGGGTAAATTTTCATTATATTAGCAGCAACCCTATGATTGCATATTAAAACTAAATTATATTGATCAAATATATTTACAAAACGCTCTCTAAGAGTATCTGTACATATAATTTTTTTAAATATATTTGCAGGAGTAATTGATTTTTTTTTAGAAAACTCCCGTAAGAGAGCTATTTTTGAATAGTCATACAAAATATTCATTTCTGAAAGTTCTCTCAAAATACCTAACTCTATTTGGTTTGATACAGCGCCACTACCTAAAGCAGGGCTAAAGTATATGTGATTATTTTTAACCATTTTTACAAACTTATCAGAGTTTACTAATTCTAAAATTTTTCCTTCAAAGTTATTGACATTATAAGCATTATATTTTATGGCGGCGGCATGACTTATAACAAGATCTTTTCCATTTTTAATTGCATATTCATTAATTTTACTTTCTAAAATGGCATCCCAAAAACCATGAGTATATTTTAAATAGTGAAATGGCTTCTCTTCCAAAAGCAAATTCAGGAAGTGATTACAGTCTAAAGCATTGGTACGCTCTCTTAATTTATCAAGAGATGTATCATACAAAAATTTTTTTTCACTTTCACCAATTCCAAGACATTTATAAGCATTAAAGGCACTCATCTCATTTCTAAAAAAACCAGGCAATGCCAACCTTTGATTGGGTAGAAGGTCGTCTATGATATTTGAAGCCTTATTAAACCCTGATATACTCGATAACTGCTTTAAATGGCTGACAGCTATATACTGACTCTTATCATACTTCGTTAAATATTTTAAAACTAATTTATAAAAAGACTCTGTTGAAACATTACCATTTGACACATGTTGGGAAATTTTATCTCTAATTCTGTCTTTTAAATATTTTTTAATCTTTCTTTTTGTAAAAATAATCATGACGATACTTACCCTAAATTATTACACCATCCATAAGTTTAATTTTCTTTCTTGATGGGATCACATCAATTGAACTATAAAGTCGCTCGTAAATACACACATTCACTACGTTGCTAGCAATTGTACACACTTGATCGAATTAAAAATATAATATATCAACCATTGTTATCATTTGACAATAAACCACGAATTCAACAAGTCTTTTTTATTGTATTCGTGGTTTGTACACTCTCCATTCTCATACTTCTGTAAACTTCCCCCAGACTCACCAACAACTGCATGCGCAGCTCCTGTATCCCATTCCATCGTTGCTCCTAATCTTGGATATATGTCAACCTCACCTTCTGCAACTAAGCAAATTTTTAAAGAACTACCTATTGAAATTAATTCTTTTTCTTTATATGTATTTATAGAATCAATAAATACTTGCGTCTCATTAGACATATGCGATCGACTGGCAACAATCTTATACGTATTGCGCTGACTCTCTGCTTTAAGAGGAAGTCTTTGTCCATCTTTAAATGCACCTCTACCCTGCTTCGCCCAATAGCAAACATTTAATGCTGGAGCATATACCACACCAAGTACCGGCGCATTTTTATGAATAAGTGCGATGTTTACAGTAAATTCATCATTCTTCTTTACAAACTCTTTAGTGCCATCTAGTGGGTCAACCAGCCAAAAATACTCCCAATGCTTTCTATCCTCATAAGGAACCTCTTTACCTTCTTCGGATAGAATAGGAAGGCTAACCGAAAGTTGATTTAAACCATCTTCAATAATATCATTGGCTTTTTTATCAGCCTGTGTTAATGGCGAACTGTCTTGCTTGCATTCAACTTTAAAATCTTGCTTGTAGATCTGCAGAATTGCATCACCAGCCTCTTTGGCAATGGCAACTATATCTTGTAAATTGATTTGATTAAGCATAGTCAATCAATAATCTTTCTGACTTTCAAAAAATCAATCACCTTAATAACGGAATCTTCCAGTGATTCACTTTCAGTATCGATAATCAACTCTGGATTATCAGGCTTTTCATAGGGCGAATCAATTCCTGTGTAGCTTTTAATCTCGCCAGCACGGGCGCGCTTATACAGGCCTTTAACATCTCTTGACTCGCAAGCCTCTAGACTGGCCTTACAATAGATCTCAATAAAATCACCTTGAGGCAATAATTGTCTAACAAGGTTACGGTCTTTTTTGAATGGGCTAATGAATGCAGTCATAGTAATAATGCCAGCCTCCATCATTAGTCTAGCAGCTTCGCCAATTCTTCTAATGTTTTCTTTGCGATCATTATTGCTAAAACTTAAATTTGATGATAGGCCGTGACGAACATTGTCACCATCTAAAACATAAGTCCTGCAACCAAGCCTGTGTAACCCCTCCTCAACTGAGTGAGCAAGGGTCGATTTTCCTGAGCCTGATAAACCTGTAAACCAGATAACAATAGACTTGTGGCTATTTAATTTTTCTCGTCTTTTTCTAGTGACAGTTGCATTGTGATAAGTAATGTTTAAAGTTTTTATGCGCATTATTTCAACATGTTGAATTTATATTAGTGATTGTTAAAAATCAAGGAAAGTTATTTAAATTAGCTATAAATTTAAAAAATCAATTTGATCCAAATCCAATACATTGCAATTTGAATTTACTCTTACATCTTTTCTTTGAGGGAATTCGTTATCTATAAATATTGACCCTTTTTTTATAAATTCAGATTTCTTTTCATTTACTTCAACTTTTTTAATCAAATCAAAATCTTTCTTATGTAATCCGATACCTATAAGCGCCTTATCAATATCAAGAGCATGCCTTGTAAGCAACTCAACCCTAAATCCTATTGCCTTTATTTTTTTAAAAATTTTAATTAATTCTTTAACGGCTACACCTCTACAAATTAATGTTTCATCCAAATCAAACACATAGCATGAATCTTGAAAAATATATTCAATCCTCCCTCCTATTTGTTTAATATATGCACAATTCACCATCAAAACAACTTCAACCTTCCTCTTTAGCAAGGACTGAATTAACAATAATGGGGTATTTATTCCGCATGCTCTATACAGTTCAAATCTATTAGAGAATTTATTGATAAAATATTTTATTATCAATTTATCACCCATCCTTTTACATTTAAGTGTGAGTATAGAGCTCCCTGTTAAATCTACTTTATTCTTTACAAGTCTTTCAAGATTATTAGCAATATCAGTAAATATATTATCTCTAAAAATGATACTAGCATTATTTTTATAGACACCTAAAAAAATAAACTTTTTTTCAAAATCTATTAAGTAATCTACATAGTATAAATATTTAGTTAAAAATTTTTCAAAATTTAAAAAGGAGTTAATATTTATTTCAATACAGCCATCTAACAATTCAACATCATAGTGTTGAATTGTTTTTTTACTGAAAATATTAAATCTATCCTTATTAAATTTAATGTTAAAAGATTCTTTACTGTGTAATTTTAAACTACCAATATCAAAATTCGTAATTAGCTGGTGATGCGGAAAAGGTTTAAACCAATCAGTATTTTCATTTGCTACAAATACTCTATATTCACCATGCGTAGAAAATCTAAGTGCATTATAGAAATATATACTGGACATACCTCCGTCTATATATAAATCAAAACAAGGGTAAATATCTCTCATATTACTCTATATAGCCGTATTTTTTCAACTTGCATTTCATTCCAATTAACCCTGCAAGCTTTTCATTAGATTTGTAAAACCGTGAAATTATCTCCTTTTCCTGACTAGTGGTCAAATATGGCACTAGAGTTTTTCCATCTTTTGAATAAACCCCTTTTGTAGTTTTATTTTTTATATTAAAGTAACTTGATTTTAATAATTTTTTAATCTCATTTTTATCTATACAAAACCCGTCAGACAACTTCCCGCAAAAAAAATCAAAATCATTTATCCAGTCTTCAAAAAGAGTGACATTTACACTATCTTCTCCAAAAACATCCATGATATTTTCAATATATTTAGAAAAATTATAAATTTCATACCCTGTTACATCTATATCTCCCTTATCGTTAAAAAGTAAATCTATATTTTTATATTTTTTCCAGGCATACTCCTCCACGTATTGAGAATATATAAGCTTTGCCTGGTTTCTTATTGTTAACATACACTTATACTCTATTTTTTCTTTTGGATACTTAAAATCAATTTGCTCTTTAAGCATCCTAGGGAAGTTGAACGGATCTTCAATTTCATTTCCATAATTCTGACGTCTAAGTCTTAATGGGGCAGTTAGACTTTCATCGCTTAAAATATTAATTTGATGACTATTGAAATCCAAATAATAGTCACATATATTTTTTCTATTAAATAGGCGACTACTAGGTCTCTTATCTAAAGATTCACTATCATCATAAAGCCTCCAAGTTTTAAAATTCAGATTTTTTAATTTATATTGTTTTTTTAAAACTCCAAATTGCAATGTAGAAGAGCCTGTTTTAGGGAAGCCAAAATGAATAACAATCTTCAACTCCATCTCCATTTATCTAAATAACCTTCAGAATAAATTTTTTCTTTCATTTTTTTCAGCATCTCTTCCAGTAATATAGGCTCATAGTCCAATTTTTCTTTTTGCTCACTAACATCATACACAGCACTTTTATACGTACAATATTCGGGCTTATATATATACTGATCTTTACTTTTTACCGATATACCACCGAAAACCTTGCCAATAGTTTTAATAAAATTTTCTGTAGAAACACCCTCACCAGTGCCAACATTAAACGTACCTCCAGGCAAATTTGATTTAAAACTCAATTCAATAAGTGACATGAGGTTTTCCACATAAACATAATCTCTTTGTAATTTTGGATCACCCCAAATCTCTAATTTTCTGCCATTTATAGCATCTTTTATAACTTTTAAAAAAGGCATAATAGTCGGCTCCCCATCTTTCAAATAATATGGATCGTCTGGGATCATAAACATCATTGGTAATCTAAAATTAAAGACACGGGTATTAAAAACACCTCCATAATAATCACCAATCATTTTGGCAGATGTTTTAGTTATTGCATACATTGAATGATCACCCTTGTAGTTAATATTTGTAGGTAAATTATTTGTAAGTTTTTTCTGTTTATTCCAGTACAATTCGTAATCACGGTGTGTGGTTGTATAAATATAGGTTCCTATATTATTAAGCCTTACATACTCTAATATATTAAAAACTCCCACTATATTTATATTTACATAATCATTAAATGTTTTGGTCATATCTGTTGATTCTGAAGTATGCAATATACTTGGCTGAACGCCAGCAAAATTGATCACCAAACTTACATCTGTTGGCAATCTTTCGTATAGATTTTTATCAGTAATATCGCCTTGGTACAATTCTACAAAAGAATACTCCTTAGGCAGTACCCTTCGACTAACTCCCAAAACATCAACCCCTAAATTATCAAAATATTTCGCACAAACCTTACCCGTATTGCCAGTCACACCGAAAATCAACACCTTCATAAACCATCTCCTATAAAATTTTATTCAATAAATTTATCTTAAGTCGCACCCTTTACCTTGCCTACATGTAGTGGTCCGTTAATCTTGGACACATTTCAAGCCACTTTTTCCAATTCAGCCATCTTTTGAGCGGGTGTTATATAACCAATCGCTGAATGAATCCTTTTGTAGTTATAAAAGTAAATATAACTT
>Ga0233446_1002253_pt1 | contig 12504 bp, 8 predicted proteins | sample SI_124_October20_4_FD_182780 | JGI IMG/M metagenome (GOLD analysis project Ga0233446, IMG submission 182780) | Seawater microbial communities from Saanich Inlet, British Columbia, Canada - SI_124_October2016_120_MG | ecosystem: Environmental > Aquatic > Marine > Inlet | place: Canada: British...
CATAGTCATCATATAACTTTAAGTTGATAGTTTGCCATTTTTTCCCACGATGTATTGCACCCAGTTCCCATGGAGATTGCATTGGAGCATTACGAACATAGGCTGTTGAAATTTCCCATGGCTCAGCCGCAGTTGGTTCAGAATCCGCATTCCCACTCGGATTTGGGATAAAGGTTGAGTTTACAGAACCTAATGTTCCTAGCGACGAACTAGTGCCAAACTCAGAATCGATAGCCCAGTCATTTTCAATAAGGTTTTGTCTGGGATCAGCGACTTGAGCGTTAAAATATAAAGTATTGGTGCTTCCATCTGATGAAAGTGTTTTAGGTGCCGTTTCGGTTTCTACTACATAAGAATAATCATAAAAATCACCGCTAGCTTGGTCTATTAGTCTTATATCTATACCAGTAATTTTAAAATCAGTTATACTACGAGATTGAGCAGGTGAATCTAAATCATAACTATCAAAACCGTTAAAATTAAAATTGGTTGCAGATGATATTGTTCCTGTCGCATAACTTTCACCGTTAACTGAAATATTAATATTAGGTGTAATAGCGCTAAATGACACATCTATATCACGTGGCATCCAATGACAGCTGCCTGTAACTGTAACATTAGCTGTTGTATTAATTATTGATGTGTCATACATATTTACGAGTTCAACAGAAACTTCACTTAAATCTACAGAACACTCATAAAGAATTAAGGTTTCAGTAACTCCTCCACTAATTTTGAGTTTTATTTCATTAATATAAGGACATTTTTCAAGGCCAACGTAAGTGGGAGCATTCTGGTTATCTGTTGTTGCGGTACTATTTTCATCACAGTAGTCAATCAAGTTAGCAGTTATCTGATTTCTACAATTGTTATAGCTATCAACACTATTGCCAAATCCACCTTCAAACTTCCAGTTGGCCAACCATGGAATACATGTTTCAATATTACCATTGTCAGCAAAATTATACTGAACTTTATTTGTATTTACAATTGAATCGACTGTAATAGTATTCCAGTCGGTTCTTTGCAGATTGAATCGATGAAAAAGTTCTTCTTCGGTTTTTATCCCATCTAAATTGACATCTATCCAAAATGCTTCCGGGTCAGGAGGATTTCCAAAAGTAAAATATTGAAGAAATTCTTCTTTTTCAGCTTCTGTTTTAATTTTCAGAAGATCAAAAAACAAATCCGAGCTTCCCCATCCAGCTTTTGGCATTTTACCTGCAGGGATAGCTTCTTCGGAACTTAACTTTTTAAGGTTATTGTCACTTAAAAGAGTTCCAAGACTTCCCAGCCATATTTCACTTACGTCTATTCCTGGTCTTCCGGCAAGCTGTTCACCGCTTGGAGAAATACTTGTTACAGGGGTTTGATTAATTGCTGACGGGGGGGCAGCAGGAGAACCATATTCTGTAGCGGCCGATATATCAGGGTTGTGCGTAAGATTATAGTAATAGGCGTTCCAACCTGAATCTACAGCTGTAGTTGGCATAATTTTTCCATTGTCGGCGATTGTAATAAAAGCAACTCTGCCAATAATTGGAATATCTACACTTTTAGTTGTATTTACAGGAAAGTATTGCCAGGACGGAGTGTCATCAATTGCGTCTTCATAGTCTGCTTCAGAAAAATAGCTAATACCGCCAACTTCTGTAGGGAGAAGTGATACCAAATTTTCTTTTGCTTCAGATGAGTTTTGAGCATATGTATAGCAGTTGCTGTTTACATAAGAAAAATCTTTAGAAAGATCGCCACTATTTAGCTTCATTGATGCGATCGTTCTGTTTATCGCAGACTGGACAAGTATTCTGGCAGCCGTTAAATCATTATAATTTTTTGCAGCTTTCCTGTTTGTCGTTGAAGTAACTACAAACAGCAAAGCTAAAATGGAAGTAAGAGCAAGAAAACCAAGTGTAAGCAGAATCGCAATACCTCTATCGTTTCTAATTTTATATCTTATTTTCATTATTCATCCAAATATTCGAACCTTTTAATTCTAAGTGTATAATCGATAGGATCTCTTACAACGGTAACAAAAGCTTTTTGAGTTGCAAGAATTTTATCGGCATATGGGTCGTAGGTTCCTATTTTACAGTTTAAAACAGTTTCATTCTCATCAGAAATATCGCCGTCATGGTTTGTATCTTTTGAGATAGTAATACCATTTCCTACTGTTGAACCTGTGTCTTTTATAGTCTGCACTACAACAATGATATGAAATACATTTGATGCACCTGATGCCTGTGTAAGATTAATAAACTTACCAATTATTTCTTCTTGAGTTGCATCCGTATCCCTATCAAGATCAACTGCGTTGTCATAGCACAAAGTATTAATTAACCCATTTGCACTTCTTAACATTTCACCTCTTGAGTAAAATACGCTTCCACCACTAGTACTGTTATTGCTTAATACATCTGCAGCAAACGCACCCGCTGCTGCTGCACCTACTTCATTTGCTCCAGTTATGCTACCCGGACCGTCAGAACTGCCGACATCGCTTCCAACTCGAATCTTCTGGAACAGCACAGTTAAGACTTCTTCTAGGTTTGTATTTATATTTATTTTACCATAAGTTTCGGTATCAGATGTCATTTTTATCTGGTTAAGAACGTTTGCATCGCCATCTGAGTACACGCCACCGCCACCTTCTCCTATATTACTGTCAGAGTTGTACTTTTTTAGGTTTAGTGTTTGCCATGCCATTCCTCTGTGCAGAAATCCAAGTTCCCATGGTGACAGCATTGACTCGTTTCGGATATAAGCGGTTGAGATATTCCATGGCTCGGTTGCGTATGGTTCTAAATCTGCATTACCTCCTGGATTGGCCATAAATTTTGTATTAGTCGAACCAATTGTTCCTGTATCAACAGTGTCAAAACGGGTAATACCTCCCCAATCGGTAAAATTCAGGTTCTGTCTTGGATCGGCAATCTCATAGTCTATAAACAATGAATTAGTTGTCCCATCTGATGAAACTGTTGGCGGACTACCGTCTCCACCAACAGTGGATCCGCCAAATCCAGGATCCATTGCAATATTTGAACCTGAAATATCAATCCACCATTTACCTGTAGCCTGCCCATAAGATTTGCCGGCATTAGAATGGGTATTATATACGTTAACAGTCATGTTCCCTGAAAGTGTGTAGTATGTATTAGTCTCAAGATTAACTTCTGAACCATCTATTGTGATTGAAGTCCCACCTTGACCAGGAGATTTCGGCTTTATTTTTATTTCAGTAGCTGTGCCGTTGTACGTATTCGTAACATTCCAGGACGCAATATCATCTCGGTTTAGTTCACCGTTACCTACTGTTTGCATTATAAATGGATGCGATGATGACATTGAACCTGGATTTATATTTAAATCTCCTGACATGGTAATGCCACCACTTACATCGATATATGTTGTTGATGGTTCTATAAATGCATAATCAAGGAGATTATTACTTGAGTCTATCAGTTTCACTTTAAGATCTGTTATTTGAAAATCTTCTATTGAAGTTGCCAGATCAGCCCCACCAGATTTTGTATCTGCAGGAGAAATATCTGAGTCAGCCAAATCGTATGTAGCGTTATAAGAGTAAGTATCACTACCTGATATAATACCTAATGTAAAGGTTTTTACAAAATTGACATCTGAATCAGTGCCATCAAGGAGCCAGTTATAACTACCTGAAGCAGTCACTTCTGCAGTGCAATTCATAGATGGCGTATTGTACATGTCCACAAGTTCGAGTTGGATATCTTTAATGTATACATTGCATATATAACCAGATCCCTCTCCTTCTCCAGTGATTGCCCCATTAGTGCTGTATACAGCTAGTGATCCGTTACTCCATACAGAGGCATTTGAAACTGTTGCATTAGTTCCGCTGATGGTCATACTGCCGACAGACTTTATTATACCGCTTCCGGTAAAATAATTACCAGTAACATTGACAGTGTCACCTGCATACATCATAGTGTTTTGGACAGCTGGAGTAATTGTTATGTTATCTCCGCTAATTATAATATCTTCATCCTCACAGATAAGAGTAACCGTACGACTAAAATTATCCTCATCAATTTCTATGCTTTTGCTATTTCCATACACATAAATAATACTTCCGTTATTAACGTAAGCTTCATTATTACCATTACTTGCTTTTACTACTTCAATTTGATTCCCTGCAGCCTCTTTTAATTTAATATTAACATTATCATAATATGCTGCTGCACTCTGGTAAGCACTTAAAGCCTGAGGTAAACTTGGGGTGGTTTGGGAATCAGCTTGTTCTGTAGTAACAGAAGCGCCGCCGCCAACTTGTGCAGTGCCTACGTATGAAAAAGTATCTGAAGCTGTAATGGTCCCCCATATCTGAAGTATGCCGTTTGTATGTCCATTTGACAGAGTAACATTGCTTGCTACAATACTCATAGAACTGGCTGAGAATAAAGTGTATCCTCCTGGAGAAAGGACCTCACCTTCAATTTCAAACAACAGCTCATTGATATACGGGCATTTTTCTAGTCCTACATATGTTGGATTATTTGGATTATCGGTAGTTGCAGTTGTATTACTATCGTTATAGTCAATCAGGTTTGCAGCAATCTGATTTTTAGCAGTTACCGAATCTGGGTAGTCACCAGCGTCAGCCCAGTTGTTCAGCCATGGGATACCGCCTCCCTGTGAGGAAGAATAAGGATTAGGTGGCGATAAGATACTGGCAATAGTTAAGCTATTCCAATCAGCCCTTGTCAGATTGAAACGATGGTATATTTCGTTATTATCTTTGACATTATTACCATCATCATCTATCCAGAAAGCTTCTGCTTCAGGAGAGTTGTCGAAGCTAAAAAACTGCCTGAATGAATCTTTGTGATCATCAGCAACGTTCAGTTTATCCAACAGTTTGTAAATATCACTCCAGCGGGCTGTCCATGTGCCAGCATCGAGTTTTAGATGTCCTTCTGGAGATGCATCCTTGGAGCTTATTTTTTGTGCGTATTCTTCTGTAAACCATGAGTCGGGTAAACTTTCAAGAAACAGTTCGCTAACATTCCTGCCAGGACGTCCTATAACCACATTTCCTGAAGGATCAATCATTGTTGCTTCAGAGGCTGGTGCATCTTCAGAAATAGCATCCATTGAGTTGCTATTAGCATTTTCTCCCGAATCGATACAGGCGGAGGGGTCGAGCTTTCCGAAATTGGAAAGAACAACATATGCAAATCTGCCGATAATTGGTGTATCTGTTCCGTGATCAAATGGAAAATATTGCCAGGTAGGGTAATCACTAACATTGTAATTTTCAGCTAAAGAATAATAACTCATATTATCAATAACAGTTTTTAACAAACCGCTGTCACCGCTTAAAAATTCTCTTTTTGCATCATTTGAAATGGATTCTTGATTTTTACTATACACATGTCCGGTTATGAGGTCATTGCTAAGATCACCACTATATAAACTAAGAGCTGCAATGGCGCGTTGTATTCCCGCATGGGCAGATAATCTTGAAGCTGTTTGAGCAGAATAGTTTTCTGCAGTTTTTTTGTTAGTTATTGAACTGGTAACAAAAAGAGCGGCCATCATAGAAGAAAGAGCAAGAAACCCTATTGTGAGAATTATTGCAAAACCTTTTTCATTCCTAATTTTACTTTCCGCTCTCATGGTATACCTCATTGTCTAATAAAAACAGGCTGCTAAAATTATGGTCCTACACAGCTTATATATACATTATATAGGGAAAGTATATCCTTTTGCAATAGATAACGGCAGAGAATTTAATGAATATGAAAAATGTACACATATGTAGCGCTCAGGTAAAAACCTTCATTTTAAAACCAACACCCAGCAACTAATTATCATACTGTCCTCTATTACCTATAAGGACAGTTTTTTTAAATGTACGTTCATGTTTTTCTCGAAAAGTTTTAATATTTCCTGTATCATTTTGTGGATTGACATTTCCTCCGATATCTATCCATTTTCTCCAGGAATTTTTATCCATCAACTTGAGTGTAACTTCAAGAGAATATGGAAATTCAGTAATTACACCGGCATCTGCATCCGTTGAAGCAGTTGTATCAGGCGTTATTTCGTTCCCCTCTTTGTCAAAGCATGTGAAAGTTAAGTCAGTCACATAAGGGATTACTTTTTGGTAACTTTCATTTGAATCTGAAGTTGCAGTAAAAGATGCTACTGGTGTATCTGTGCCTGCAATAAGGTCAGTTGTATATCCAACAATCAAATTATTATAGTAATTCCATTGGGGATTATCAGAACCGTCGCTCATTTTATTCCCTGTAACACTACGCCTCAGCCATCCGTCTTTTGAATCACTATGATTGGTAGCATAATATTTCTGATATTTTATTTCTGATATTTTTGATGTGCAGTCATCGTTTTGTGAAAAATTTGTTACTGACACAAATGCAAGAAGTTCATTTCTATAGTTTCCCCAAGCGGAAGGAGAGGTATCAGGTTTCCAGTGCCAAAATGGCGTTTTCCCATTTTCATAATATACGCATTGAAGTTCTCTGCTCATCAAATCCAAGGCAATTTTCGCATTTTCAAAAATCATAGTATGCTCATCCGAGGAAGAGATGACTTTATGTGCTGTATTATAAAAACTAGAAATAATTGCAAAGAGTACAATAAAAATAGCCATTACTACTATTAACTCAATGAGAGTAAAACATTTTTTTATCTTATTGATCATAATTAAACAATTCCAGATAAAATGTATTTTTCTTTCTTTGTGAGTAGTTCCTTTCAATAGGCCAACTGATCTCAAGATGTAGTGCGATGGCATCACCATATTCGAGTTCATCAATATCTTCATTTGCAGCTCTTATGTTTTGAACCTTAGATTTCCATAGAAGAACTTCTCCAGCAAAATCAGTAATACTATCATTATCTCCTGAACTTACCTTAAGTCCATACACGCCATTACCTGCATCAGGACCATATATATTACCTTCAAGGTGTGTCCACCCACTAGAATCGGTTAATGATGATATCGGTTTACCTTCCGGGACACTGGCAAGAACATTCCAGTCATTGTAAGCTTCCCTGGCAATATATGCCAGCATACTATCGGCTGTTTCTGAAGAGTAATTTTGACCGATAGAGTCCCTTGTTTCCTGAAGACCTATAGGAAACAAGGAAACAATTGAAGTAAGACCAACAGCGAGAATGCCGATAGCCAATGCTATTTCTATCAGATTAAATTTTTTTAATATCATACTTATTTTCTTTTATTGCCCATGATTACTAATGCGGTTCTTCTCTTTGTAAAGATTATAACATGTTTGAATGTAAGAATCAATAATTACATTTTAATACGGGCGGACTTTCGCATCTAGAATTTATTCATGTCAGGCACACATTCGGAAATTTTTTCGCACAAAGAAATCTACAGTTCAAATTTTTCTGCGATTATTCTTAGCACTGTGTTTGCCTGATGTGCAGCTACAATATTAACTCGTGCCGCCATTAGGCCAAGACTAAAATCATGGGAAAAATCTCCACAAAGATAAACATTATTACCGAACTTTTTTGTTTTTATTAGATTTGACGACTCTATCCCACCCATGCCAGACGCTAAAACTAAAAATTGACCTTTTTCTTTTCTCTCCAGAAAAGAATTTAAAATCATCGTTTTTTGAGAAACTTGATCAAAGGCTTCAGCGATAATCGATGTATTCTTAAAAATATTAAAAAGGTTATCGGATGTGATTTTTGTATTATATTTCTCTACTTGAATGTATGGGTTAATCTTTTTAAGATTTTCTTCCAACGCATCCACTTTGTTTCTTCCTAGATCATCAACAAAGAAAAACTGCCTGTTTAAGTTGGACGTCACGACAGTATCAAAATCTGCAATAACCAGTTTTCCTATACCGGATCTTGTCAGCATATGTGCGATATTAGAACCCAATCCGCCACAACCGGCAATCCCTACTGCAGTATTGGATAGAACTTTATCAAGTGGCTTATAATTTCTTGACATTAATTCTTTGATAAAAATATTTTTCTCTTTATTGCTCATTTTGGTTGGTTGTTGGTTCAACTTCGCCTTTTAGTTTGACTTACATTGTGAAATTTGCATAACTTGCAGTTGTTATATTTCTAATTTTTAACTTTTCACTATTAATTTTTAATTAAACTCACCCTCCTCCGATTGGGAGAAAAAGGCTTAAGTGATCGTTGTCCTGTAAGATATATGTGGATTTCTGTTTTTCGTCATTAACCATTGAAATGATATATTTTTTGTGTCCTTTTCTTATCCCGAGCATACTTAAAACTTCATCGATACTGGAATCTGTATCAATTTTAATAATGCTACTGTTTGAAACATTCTTAATATCTATCACACCGGTATATGATAGCCTAATATTGATTTTTATATTTTTCATCACTATCATCTCATAAGTTTAATTTTTTAGGTATATTTTAATATATCCAGCCTCAAAGAATTCGCTAATTTAAAAACCCTTCTTTTTGATTTTTCCCATTCTAGGCTCATTTGTAAGCACCTGCTGTGCCCAAGGAAATCACATAATTGAAAGTTTTACTTAATCTGCTTGAAGAACACTTCTATACTCCATCTGGCTTTGTACAGTTCACATATGGATGATGCATTCCATGCTTTATTGAAAGTTTTTTTAACAAGATGACCGGAAATTAATTCGATAATCTGGCGTAATGTGCGAATATTGGATATTGTTATTTACTGCAAAGCAAAAATCAAGACCTTTAATTCTTCCTTGTGGGCTGTCTGTGGAAAAAGTATTAGTAATTACACCGCATCAGAGCGAATTAAAGATTTAAATTACGTAACCAGTATATCATAAAAGAGCTGAAATCCCTTAAAATTAATCTTTTTAAAAGATAAATTTTAAAATATAATTAGAAGGCCTGAAAAAAACAAAGATTTGAGCTATGGTATGTTGTATTTGAAACAAACATCAACATAATCAATGGCTTTTCGTGGGCCTTCTAATTAGCGAAGATCTCCGTAAGATATTCGAAGTTTTATCTAAAAAAACTAAAAATACTCTTCAATGCAGAGAATTGGAAAACAATTATGGCATACCCTCAACTTGATAGAATAAAACTAAATATTAAGCCTCTTAGTGAGAGGCCAAACAAGGTGAACATCGAACGGGACCATATCCCATTAACAGATAAACCTAAACCTTTTAACAGCAATGCCAATACCATTCTAGAAAAAACAGTCAATAGGATTAAAAAAGCGAGAAAAAACAAAAAACCTGTAATGCTTGTTTTTGGTGCCCATTCAATAAAGAATGGACTTTCAAAAATTTTTATTGATCTAATGAACAAAGGCTGGATTACACACTTAGCAACAAATGGCGCAGGTATTATCCATGATTGGGAGTTCGCGTTTCAAGGAGAGTCTAGCGAAGATGTCAAAGTAAATGTTACACAAGGTCAATTTGGGATATGGCATGAAACAGGATTTTTTCTTAATTTGGCGATTATTGTCGGTGCTTACGAAGGACTTGGATACGGTGAATCTGTAGGAGCTATGATTGAGAATGAATTTTTAATTATTCCTCCAACAGAAAAGCTCAAACTTTTTGCAGCAAACAACCTGGACAAAGATACTGACACTGCTGCTGCTGCAATAGACTTGATTTCAACTATTGAAAAATTTGACCTTAAACCTGGTAAGTTATCAATACCTCATCCATATAAAGAATACAGTATCCAAAGAGCAGCTTATCGTTTAAAAATACCCTTTACGGGTCATCCCATGATAGGACATGATATCATCTATACACATCCAATGAACCACGGCGCAGCAATAGGCCGTACTGCTCAAAGAGACTTTTTAACTTATGCTAATCAGATAAGTGATTTAGATGGTGGAGTATATCTATCTGTTGGATCAGCAGTAATGTCTCCAATGATATTTGAAAAATCTCTATCGATGTCTCAAAATATAGCAATTCAGAACGGTAAGCATATTGATAACCATTATATGTTGATTGTAGATCTTGCTGAAAGTACATGGAACTGGAGCAAGGATAGGGAACCACCCATGGACAACCCAGCATATTACCTGCGTTATTGCAAAACATTTAGCCGGATGGGCGGTGAAATGGATTATTTGTCAGCTAATAATAGAGACTTTCTGTTATACCTGAAAGAAAATCTATTAACTTGAGGAGCTTAAATATGCCCAAAATTATTATAGTAAGTGCATGTTTAGTTGGAATAAATTGCCGTTATGACGGCACATGTTCAAAAATAGACAAAATAGTAAAAATGGTTATTGCAGGAAAGGCAATCCCCCTTTGTCCAGAGCTACTAGGAGGTCTGGGTATACCAAGGCTTGGTGGCGAAATTACGATAAACAATAATAATACTAAATCAGTAATAAACAAAGCGGGCAAAGACCTTACCCCTTTTTTTGAAAAAGGGGCCCAAAAAACATTAGAATTTGCAAAAATACTAGAAGCTGATACAGCGATATTAAAAGCAAGAAGCCCGTCATGTGGTTATGGAAAGATATACGACGGAACTTTTAGTGGAAAGTTGAAAGAAGGAAATGGCTTAACATCTGACTTACTGTCAAAAAACAATATAGCAATATACAATGAAGGTAATTTTAAAGAAAAATTTGATCAACTATGAAAAAAATCAGAAGGATCGTTGTTGGACAAAACGCAAATAATAAATCGACTATACTAGAAGACTCTTATGCGAAAGATATAGAAAAATTTATTTCCGGTGTTGATGATGCTGTTTCTATTAACCTATGGGCTACAAACTCTTCTCCAGCAAACCTAAAGATAGATAAAGATCCCACTGAATTCGGGGTTTCATTTTTACCAAAAACTAGCGGATCTATTTTTAGAGTATGCATAATCCCTCCCGACGATTCCTATATTTATAGACTTGATGAAATACTGCTAAACGGAGAAAAAGTAACTGAAAAACAGAAAAAAGGGAAACATCCATTAATGCATAAAGTTGATGCTTTAGTGTATGGAATTATTCTAGAAGGAAAAGTTACGTTACTAACGGATACCGAAAACACTGAACTTAAAAAAGGAGATACTGTCATAGATTGCGGTAGTCATCATGCCTGGAGTAACCAAACTGATTCAAACTGCAAAATAGCTTTTATTCTTATAGATGCAGTTAGATGACTAGACAAGGTAAATATTGTTATTGAAGAAGAAAAATGGAGCGAGCGAACGGATTTGAACCGTCGACAATCACGTTGGCAACGTGAAGCTCTACCGCTGAGCTACGCTCGCATATTAGTCAGAACGAATCAATAAGTTAACATTTGTTTAATTAATTTCAAATGTAAAACTTCAAAAAAATAAATAAATATTTAAATAATATATGAGCGTGCTTTGTGAATAAAAGAGTTTTAATAATTGGATTAGGAAAAAGCGGATGCGCTGCCGTAGAGCTAGCACTAGAAAAAGGATATACAACAATTGCAATTGACGAGAATGTTTCTTCGGAGCTTGAAAAAAAACGGAAGGAACTAGCAAAAAAAGGCGTTTCAGTAAGACTTTCTTACAAGGAAGCCCAATTGCCTGATTGCGATTTGATTGTATTAAGCCCTGGTATCCTGAGAGCTTCTAAGCTTGGAAAGATGTTGTCTGGCGTTAAGACCAAGGTTATAAGTGAGATTGAATTTGCATACAGATATTGCAAGTGGCCAATTATTGCGATCACTGGAACAAACGGGAAAACAACTGTAACTGAACTGTGTACACATATATTAAAAAAAGCGGGAAAGAAAGCCATCTCTGCTGGGAACATTGGATACCCATTTTCATCACTTATCTTAAAAAACCCTGATTTAGATTTTGTTGTTTTAGAATTGAGCTCATTTCAATTGTCTGATATCAATGCTTTTACTCCATATGCAGCAGCATTGTTAAATATTGGATCTGATCATATTGATTGGCATGGAAGTAAGGAAAATTATGCTATTGCAAAATTTAATATATTTAAAAATATGAGAGATACTTCAAACATAATATTAAACAGTAATCTGTTCTCTAAATGGAAGGAATTATTCCCTAACACAGAAAAACAGCCACTAACTTTTTCCATTTCGAGCCAAAAATCTGATTATTATTTAAAAAATAAGTTTATATGCAAGCAAACCCAAAAAATATTATCAACCGAAAAGATTTCTCTACCTGGATTACATAATATTGAGAATGTTATCGTTTCAATAAGTTTATGCGAAATGTGTGGAGTCAAATTGGCTGCAATGTCCGATTTGATAAAAGATTTTAAAATAGGCGTGCACAGACTGGAAGTTGTTGCTGAAAAAGACGGAATTAAATATGTTAATGATTCGAAATCTACTAATCCAGATGCCTTAATTGCTGCTCTTAGAGCTGTTGGCGGAGTGAAAAATGTTTGTCTGATTGCAGGAGGGCTTGATAAAAAAATGGACTTTTTATCCGTTATTGAAGAGAAAAATAGGATAAAAAAGGTTTTTCTTGT
>Ga0233446_1002255_pt1 | contig 12498 bp, 9 predicted proteins | sample SI_124_October20_4_FD_182780 | JGI IMG/M metagenome (GOLD analysis project Ga0233446, IMG submission 182780) | Seawater microbial communities from Saanich Inlet, British Columbia, Canada - SI_124_October2016_120_MG | ecosystem: Environmental > Aquatic > Marine > Inlet | place: Canada: British...
CACTTTAATATCTGATACATATTCTTTAAGATGTTTAGGGAATACGCTTTCAACAAACTCTGACCCTTCTTTAACAGCTACTAAGTGCGGCTCAAGAAGTTGGATTTCACCTATAATGCCGTTTTTAAATCTAACTGATAGTACATGATCAAAATAACCAGACTCACGTAAATTGATACCTTCGTCTAAGACTTCAACATCTCTTGATAGTCTAGCAATAATCTTATCAATGTCTTTAGCATCTTTAACTGCAAAACCACATCTACATACATCAGACAATTCCCAAGCACCATCATAATGACGATTAATAATCTTCTTTTTAACCTTTTCTAGTAATTTAATACCTGGCGTTAGGAACGTAACATTTTCACCCAGGGTTTTCTCTAGCTCTCGACCTATCTTTTCAATCTGTTTCTGTGGTGCTTTAGCTTTCTTGTAATACTGCTCGACTGTTAGATTTTGTTCTTTCTGTTTTAGTTTAAAGTCAGCTACAACCTTTCTTCTTGTTGTTGCATCTAGTTCAGCTAATCTAACTGGTCTGCCGATCTTTGGCTCTGTTTCTGGTGCAAAACCTCTTTCCACAGCTCTTTTAACCTCTGGAAGTAAGTCTTTAGTCGCTTGAGCAACAGACTCACCGTCTTTAACGCGCCTTGCTGCTGCATTAATAGCGTCTGATATAGGGCCTTTAGTATTAGCCAGGGCCGATAGTGTTGCTAATGTTTTCTCATCATCAGTCAATCGAGCAATGTTTGCTTGTGTGTCTAGTATGTTTCCAGCTTCACTGATCTTTGTCTCTTGCTCTGCTAATGTTCTAAATACTTGCTTATCTTTTTTAAGCTTTTTTATTGTAGAATCAATGACTTTGGCACGTTCCTTGAACAATGACTCAGTGATCTCAATACCACCAAACAGATCGTCTGTCTTAGTTGTTGAAAATCCTGCCGCCTTCATATCTTCAACCATCAATCTAGCCTGGAATGAATTAGCTGGCTTTAGTTGTTTCAATGCTCTGATTGTAGCTGCTTGTGCTGCGGCATCTTCAATTAAATCACCAACAATAGCACCATACTTATGACTAATAACATCGTCAATAACCATCTTAAACGCAACATCATCTAGTTTTGATAACCCTTTAGCGTCTCTAACCAGAGGTGAATTAGGTGGAAGATCATCTAAACCTTTACCAGTACCCCTAAGAACCTTGGCTGCATCAATAGCAGTTCCTTTGTTGTCTGCAATATTACGCAAAGCAGCATACTCTCTAACAAAGGCTGGTGAAAACCCATCTTTCTCTCTAAGAATAAAAGCCGATAGTCCAACTTCTTGAGCATCTTCACCTATTAGTCTTTTGGCTAGTGCCAGTCTCTGGTGTCCGTCAGCAACAAATCTTGTTCCGTCTGCTCTTTCCCATACTAAGATTGAGTCAGCTTTAATTGCTTCCCACTTGGTTACGCCTTTAAGTGCGTCTGTTACACCGAGTTCATCACCACCAGATTTATATTGGAACGTCTCAGCATCAACTTGAATTTCTCTTGGATCAACCTTTTGCGGTTCAGCACCGCCTAGAACATCGTCCAAATCTTTTTGTGCTACAGTCTCCCCTTTTTCAAATGCTTGTGCTACTTTGGTTTGTGCAGCAACGTGTACGGCTTCTGGATTAGTAGCTGTCTTTCCAGTGGCATCAGCAACAACATTAGCATCTTCCATAGACTTAACATAGAAGTCTAATACATGAGCTTCTTGAATTTGACCACGCTTAATTAACTTAGCTTTAGCTATGGCTATCTTTGATAGATCAATAGTAACACTACCACCTGCTCTGATTACACCAGCAGCAACAGTTGATGTCATAATTCTTATTGCAGCATCTTTCAGACCATATTGTTCATTACCGATCTGATGTTGAAATTCGTATATCTTAGGTGCAATAGCTGTTTCAGAAACAAAAGCCAAGGCAGATTCAATCTTAAAGCTGCGCCAAGCATTCTGTGCAATACGACCACCAACACTAGCACCACCAGAGAACGGCAATGTAGCTAATAATTCTGGATCCATGAAATAAGCGCCCATACTAGCGACATTACCCAGGAACACATCTTCTGTTTGTGAACGATCTTGTAGCTTCTGTAGATCAACATTCATTTGTTTCAGTTCAGCATTACGCTTTTCTGACATTTGATTCCAAGTTACTAAACCAGAGTCTGGGTATTGCAGCTGTAGTTTTGTGATAGTGTCGTTCTGTTCTTCGTAAAACCTTTTATTAAGATCGAAGTCTTTAAGCTGTGTTTCCCCAGCCTTCTTTTTAGCACCAACAATTTGATGGGATAAGAACCTTGTGTTGTATTGTTCGTCACCTGTTATATCATATAACAACTTAAACTGATCTTTGATCTTGTCTCTGTAATTTAATGACTCAGCTAAACCTGTGTGTTGGTATTTTGCAACATCCCAAGCAAGATCTACGTTCTCACCTAAAGTACCAAGCTTGTCTGTTTCTTCACTAGCTGGATTTCTCAGCGCATGATTGTTAAAGTTCTCTTGGCCTTTACGGTCAAACACCATCATTTGGTTTTCTTCCTATTCTTCTTCTTTTCGTATATCTTTTCTTTTCTCTGGCGCTCTGCTTCGGATTTTTTAGCATTAACCTTATCCATAGTCTCATCATCATAGATTAGATCAGCAAGCTTGCCTACTGTGTTGTCAGTTATTGTTGTGGCAACATCTAATACACCATCACTGATAGTGTCTATCAAGTCCACTGCATCATCTACTAAAGAGGTTTCTTCAACCACCTCATTGCCTTGTTCATCCACAACCTTGTTTGTTATTTCAGACTCTGTTGTTTCATGAGTGAAGCCTAGTGTTGATTCAAAGTGTTTACCGATCTGATAATCTAACAAGAAAGGTTCATTTGTTTTAGAGTCAATCATAACAGCCGCAGCTTCTCTACCTGTTTTAACAGCATAGCGGCCATCGCCCATTGTGATTAGCTGAACATAACCTAGGTTAATTAATTTAACAGCTTCTTCCGATGACATGTCTCTAACGCCACCCATTGCATCAATATCAGCAACAGTTAGGCCTTTCATCCAAGACTCAACTTGTTCCACATCTTGGACTTTGCCTTGTCGGTCTCTTGGTAATTCGATTCTAAATTCTTTATCCCAAGTGCCGCTACCTTGAATTTCCATATCAGCATAGCCACCAGTAAAGTCAATGATTGCTTTATTTAAGAGTTCTTCATCTGTCTCGTTGTCTTTCAATGCACCATACTTGCCAGCTTCAACCATGTACTGAGCATACAAAGCCTTAGTGCCGTTTATGATAGTCTTATGCTGCTCTGGCATATCTGCTTCTAAGTAAGTTAGGCCGATCTTCTCATTGATCTTAATGTCAAAGTCTTTAGCAATAAGATTAGGATGATCTTTCATCATGTCTATGCCTTTAAGCATATCTGTAGCTACATCCATGCTGTGAGCAGTTCCAGTTACTACCATGCCGCCAACCGCAGTATAAGCCGTTGTATCGTTTTCAAATACCGCAGCCATTGCATCTGGTGTATCAACACCAAAACCATTAGTGATCACTGACATCATGCCGATAACTTCTTCCCTGTTACCTTCTTTAATAGCGTGCTTTAATGACTTAGCCTGTACTGTTGTTAGTGGTGGAACTTTAACACCATAATGAATACTAGCTCTATTAGCCATATCAACATTCTGTAAGAACTGCTGTGTTAGCTTTTGCTTGTCTGATACTTTTTCTTCTTCTGTCTTAGTAACCAGTTTCCCTTCTACAATCTTGCTGTGTCTCAATAGATCAAAGTTAATCTCTGGTAATGGAGCGCCTTCTGTAAGTCCTTGTTTATAAAACAATTCTAAGCCGTTGGTCTTGGCTTCTTCAATCGTCTTAGTGTGTACCTCGTTCAAACGCTTCCATACTTGAGCCTCTGATTCAGTCATGTTCTTTTTGTTTTTAGCCTGTGCTAGTTCGTTAGCTTGAGCTTCTGCGGACATAGCAATAAACGGAATATACGCATTTGAAAATGATTGAATACCTTTTATATCGGCTTCGTGTTCTGTTCCAGCACCAACCTTTAATGCCGCTTCTAAAGACTGCGGATCTGGTAAGTGTCCTTGATCAATAACCGAATTAAAACCATCCAGCATATCTTTAGCTGCTTTAGTTTTAAGTGCTAGTTCTGATGACTTCTTGGTTGCTATCTTATTAAGCTTTGTTTGTTCTGTTGAGATCAAGCTTTTCATCTTGGCTTCAATAGCTTCTTGAGATGTTTCAGTTAATGTGTCGTGCTTTTCTTTTATGAATAGATCCAAGCCTTTTTGAGCTTGTTCAATTCCTTGTGCTTGTAGTGTTCTCTCAAATGATCCTACGATTCCAGCCGAGTATGCTCTTTCTTCAAAGGCATCTTTAAGCTTCTCAACCGCAGTAGCATCCATTAGGTTGTTTTCTACAGCTTCATCATACATCGCATATAGCTGTGTTTGATGTTTAGCATATCCCTCTACGCTGCCAGACTTAACTTCAGATATTGCCAACTTGTCTGTGTCTAGTAGATTCTTAGTGATCGCAGCAAAGCTCGCTTCTTTGTTCTTTTGGAATATGTTGCCTTCAACTTGCGCTCTACCTTGTGATCCTAGTGCGTAAAACTCTTGAGTAGCATGGGGTATTAAAGCTGAGTCCATCTTTGACATTAAACCTTTCTTATAGCCACCTAATGCTGTGTCATAAGCCGTTACATCATAAGAGTTCTCTCTTTGAATACGCGATACATTCTCTCTAATATCAGTTTGAATTGCAGCGGCATAAGCCATTCTCGCGCCTTTGTTAAAAGATCGTGAATAGATTGTGCTGTCATCTTGCATAACCACACCAGAAGTTTTACCTGCTGCTGCCATTTGTCCAGATGTCTCGCCTTGTAGTGCCGCAGCTCTGTCCATTGCTGTTTGTTGAGTGTTAGAAAACTGCTCTAATTGACTAGCCAAAGACTTAAAGCCTTGAGCTTCTTCATTATTCATACCAGTTCTTTGATACTGTACCTGTCTCTGGTATTGAGGAATATTAATCGCCATTAGGCTGGGCCTCCTCTTGCTGCTGTTCTTTCACCATACTTCAATAGAGTATTTGAGGCGCTTGTATAACCAGACTTGGCAGCGTAATTGCCAGAAGTTAAATACTTGCTTTGAGCTGATGCTGTGTTTGAACCAGCCAGTGCTTGATCATAACCAAACATATCAATATTGCTCTGGATCATTCCCGAAGGTGATCCTGCCATTGTAATTCCTTGTGCGCCACGACCTGCTCTTTGTGTAGCTATTGTAGCAAGTAACAGTTGTTTTCTTTGTAGTTCTTGATCGGCTGCTTTGTCTGCTTCTTGTTCTGCTTGCATCTGATACTGGACTTCTTGTGCTTGTCCTGCTCTAACACTGCCTAACATTGACATAGCTGCTGTGCCTGCTGACCATGCACCAGAGCTAATACCTAAGAAGCCTGTTGATGCTGCCGCTCCTCCTATTGTGGGTGATCCTATTGCTTGCATTGCTGCTACCGAACCAAAGGCTGGTGTTGCTGCGCCTGCTGCTGGAAGTAATGTCGATGTACTTGCCAAGGCTGGCGCTGCTGTCATTGCACCGTATAACGCATAACCACCATAAGCGACTGCTGCTACCGTTGCTACTTTTTTAAATGTCTTTCCCATTATGCTTCAAACTCCACTGCTAATCCTAATATTGTCATTGGTAGTGGATCTTCCTGCGTAATTGTTACTTGCGATAATCGATCCCAACCCAGTAAATAAACCTCATGTATGCCTGTATAAACCGTTGGTGTTGTTCCTAAAATGCCAGTACCAAACTGTCTGTCTGGCAAGCGTTCACCATTAACAAACAAACCTAGTGACTCATACACGTCAGCCACCACTTTAACAATTCTTTTCTTACGAACCAGAGTCGGCCCATCTTGGAAGTCCTGGTTAATTGGCATTGTTTTAATTTCAATATCATAGTCCAGGCCAACCTCTACCGTTGTCGCTGTTCTTGATAAAGTAATGGAGCCAGAGCTGGGGGTGGCATTCGGCATCACTGCATCATCAGCCACTACTCGACATTCTTCATCGTTAAGATGAGCCAGTCCTGTTATTGTGGCGCTTGGGGTGATGGTCTGATACTTGTTAGCATCCATGAAAGTATTAACATTTAAACTCTCAAGATAGTATTTTGTGGCACTGTTAATTGTTCTTTTAACCAACAAGTACACTTCATCCACTACCGTACAGACGGACTCTACTGTGCCTGCTGTAGTCCATTTAGTCCAGCCAGATACTTCTTGATTTCTCAGTGTATTAAACACCGCCATAGTGCCATCTGCATTGACGATATAAACGTAATTAGAATCGTCTGTAGTCGTTCCTCTTAACACATCCATATCAACAGGTGAATTAAGCAAATTAGATGCTACAATCGAAGTTGTGCCAGCCGTATAAGCATCTTCTGTGTAAGTGAATAAAAACTCTCGTAAGGACTTACCGGTTCTATCCATAAAGATAGTCGCACCATCAATAGATTTAGGTGGAATTGTGGATGATCCGTATAGTGTTTGTCGTTTTACTGCACTCTTAGAAGGCGTGATCGGACTGTCTGGCATCATAAATTCACCACCTGTTGTAAACACTTGTAAATGTCGGCCTGGGAATATAGCCGTAATAGCGTTTACTTGATCCGTGTCCAGAGTAATGTCCACTAATTCATCATCAAGGCCAGTGCCTATGGCAAAGTTATAGAAGTCTGATACTTTAGATCCCCACATGGTTTGAGGACGAGACTTAGAGCCACCAAACCACATTCGACCCTCATGGAAGGTAACACTCTTAGGCCAGCCTTTAGCAGATGACCATACATCAACAGCGCCAGAGCCATAATCAAACTGTGGAATGTTGGATAAAGTAATGGTTGATAAAGTCCAAGACGTGTGTGAGCCACCACGAACCAGTTTAGCCGGTGCATGATCTTCATGGACAATAATCATGGTGTCGGCTGATTGCGTCCACTGCAATTCAAACAGTTGTGCCGAAGTGTAGGTTGTTGTTACATTGGCTTGTGACACACCATCCTTAAACACCTCAATGTTGTTGTTGGTAAACACCATCAAATAGGTTTGTTCAACATTAAAGGCAAAGGCAGCGAGTCGTGCTGACTCTCCAATATCATCCACGTAAGCAAAGCCTGGTCGTCTCTTGAGTCCGCCTTGTGGTGTTGATACAACATTAATCGCTGAAGCTGCGCCTTGATAGTAATGCTTGATATCAGTACGTGCCGCCAAGCGAGGATCTAACATCCCCGAGTTGAAGTTAGTCTGCAAGCTTAATACTCTAGGCATTATCGAACCTCAGTAAAAGGCGAAGATACTATTGCATCGTTAGGTCGTGCTTGTGAATCAACATACTTAGATCGTCTTAATTGATCTTCATACATAGTGCGATATTCCTCTGCTTTCGTAGAGTTATCAGTCACTGGGATTGAAAATTGTGTAGCCAGGTGAAATTCCATCAACTTAACAAAGTAAGCCGGTAGTCTTGATTCGTCTGGTTTAAAAATATAGTCGAGTTCTATTGTTGCTGTATTGGCATACAGTTTGTTTTCATAGATCTCAAAGTCTGTGTTTGGGTAAACCTTAATCGCTGTTAAATAACCACTGGGTAAAGAAAAAGCATTTGTCCACTCATTCAATGGTGTTGCGGTTAATTTTGATAAAGATGATTTAGCCGAAGCGAAACGCCAACGATGTAGCGTTAATAAATTCTCATAGGTTGTGGTGTATAAGTTGGAAGCTACTTTAGCCCCTGCACCTGGATCGGTGAATGCGGATATTGTGTCATGTCCGATTAGCAGTAACGCATTGGAACACATTGAAATATCAGTTGCCATTTGTACCCCTTTATAAAATAGCGGCAGTTACCCACCGCTAAGTTCAACTTTGTCTAACTCTTAGTCAGTATCAGTAGCTGCTAACACCGTGCCATCATTTACATCAACAACACCAGAGGCGTTCGTTAAGACGTAATACAAGGCAGCGACAGTCGTTCCACTAGTTGAAGTAATCGCATAGATTAAATCACCAGCAGTCAAATCATCAGAAGCATCATCAAAATAACTTGCGGTATTCAATGTTGCTGCTGTGTCAGTAGTTGAGTAAGTCCAGAAAGTAGGCGAGTCAGAATTACTAGGGCCGACACGCTGTAAGTTTGGATGTGAATATGCCATATTATTCTCCTATTATTGGTAAGAAACAGAAACGATACCGTCACCATCTCTGGAAACTGCACCTGCTTTCATTACACCATTACATAGCCAAGATGTTTTTTGTGCTACATAATTGACTTCCGTCTTGATGTCGATGCCGATAGCCATACCGATTGCTGACTTGTGCCATGCAAAACCTTCCCATGTTGAAGAAGCATACGGTAAGCCACCTTCTGAGCGAGTCTCAATGATGTGCCACTTGAAGCCCATGTAAGTATCAATGTCGCCAGACATTAATGACTTGACACTGACGTAATCAGCACTGGTTGCTGTGGATAAGTTAAGCATATCCTCAAGACCATCAGCACTAACAGCGATGTGACGATCACCTGACGGTACGCCTTTATCGTTAAGGTTCTTAGATGCAGTAATAACTTTACCTAACGTCATGCCAGTTGAACCATGAGCAATCGTGCCTGCTGGTGAAGCTTCTGCTGCAAGAGCATCAATGATTAACTGATCTAATCTACGACCTAACGCACCAGCGATAGTTGCAGATAATTCAGACTTCTCATCAAAGTTGACTTCGGCTTGATCAAAGATGTCAGTGTACTCAGGTGCATTCCAGTTACCTAGTGTGCAGCTGATTAAGCTGTGAGTTACATCCATTGGGGTTACGTCCGCTTGAGATGGCTTTTGATTTGCTAGGCCTTTACCCATTTTGCGGAACTTATAAATGTCACCAACCACGCTATTGCGGATAGTAACGGTGTCTCGTAAAGAACCAGCTGTTTGAAAAGCTTGCTTTACTTCAGCGTCAAATTGTTGTTGAGCGCCACTTGTTAAATTTTTAGACATTACGTCCTCCTATTATTTAAAAAACATACCTTGTGTTCTGGTATCCCTTGCGGGGCAGATCGTGTTACTTCGATCTGGGCTTCTTAAATAGAAGGTGTCCATTTGTAACTTGACTACTATTATTATCTAATTGATAGTATTTGTCAAGGGTTTTAATAAGTGCCAGTTATCGTACTGGCTGACGCACTTTTTTATAACTAACGAGGAAAACTAAACTTGAGGAGAGTAAGGAACCCCGATTAGGCTGTGACCCCTAATTAGCCGTAGTATTCTTTAAATTTACGTTCTACATTTTTTCTAAAGTCCACACTGGTTTGATATTCAGGATTAGCAATGAGTTTTTGCAAGCTCTCTGGTGTTTCCCCTGTTTGTACCGTTGAATTAGAACGTGGGATTGAACCCTCTCTGGTTTTACCCACCAATGCTTCTAATACACCCACACCCATAGCCGATGCTGCGAGTGCTTTAAAACCTTCGTATTGGTCTTGGTCTAAGTTGGCACTACCCCAATCAGCCAAGTCTTTTAATCGACCTTGAGCGTTATTACCCAAAGACTTAATTTCACTCTCACGATCAAACTCTGTGGCTTGAGCTTCGTGTTCTACCCAGCCATGCAACAGTTGAGTAAAAGTATCTTGTGACATATTCGACTCTTTAGCCGCTTCTTGAAACCAAGACATTCGAGGATCTTCCATGTCAAACTCACCTTCTACTTCTTCTGGTAAGCTCAGTTCATATTCATCGGGTGCGCCTGTAAAGCCACCAAACTTCTTTTCTAATTCTGAATAAGCCTTAGCTTGATCATCAACACTGGTGTATTTTTCTTTTAACCACTCTGGACGTTCTGCTTCTACGTCTGGATTGTTCATCTTATCAGCTGCTGCTGTAATATCATCATTTGTTACTGCTTCTGCTTGCGTTTCCACAGGTGTATCTTCTATCAGTGTTTCTTCATCCATTTTTTACTCTCCGTTTGCTAGTTTAATTTGTTCGAGTATTTGTCGAACTATTTGGTTTTGCCCCTCTCTAATGCCTGCTCCAAACTGTGTGGAATTAACATATAGAACTGGACGTTCAACAGTGATAGAGGTTAGCCTGTTTAAAACAAACTTTCCTGCATCACTACTAAAGCATTGATAGAACTGTGAAGCAATCTCTTGTGCCTTTGCTTCATTATCAGCTCTCATCTGATTTAATTGATCCCCTTCAAGATCCAGCGCTCCCCAGCTTTTATCCATTTATATTTGCGGCCCTTGTTGTGGTTGTTGTGGTTGTTGGCCAGCAGCCTGCGCTTGTTGTGCATTCATCATGTCAGCAGCTTGTTCTTGCATTACTGCTCTTTCGGCAGCCGTCCTTAGTAGCTTCTGTTCAATACCTAGCTTATGTCCTGTCCAAGCTACAATGTCCTCTAATTTAGCACCAAGACCGAACATCTCTGGGCCTAATGCACCACCCATTTCCATAAACTGTTGCATGGATAATAGATCTTCTTGATCCTGCGCTCTGGCTAATGGTGAAGTGTGTTTGATGGTGACTAAACGACCATCGACTTTAACATCATCAATCTTGCCTTCTTTAGACAAAATATGCACCACACGTCTAATCACCTTCTCCACAAACTCAGTTTGCAACCTTGAGAAGGCTGAACCAGCACTCATGACTAACTCTTGCCCTCTAAGGCTCATCTCTGTTGCTGTCTTAGTGGGTGATTCCATGCCACCAAACGGTTCAGCAAACAAGCCTTTGTTAATTCTTTCTCGGTATTCAGATGAGATTAACTCACCGACATTAAAATCCCCTGAACGATCTAGTGGTTTGAGTGTTGGGTTAGAGTTGTCATTTGATCCTACCGGAATAACCGCCCCTGGTTCTAATGTCATTGTGTATGGATTAATCACCCCATCGTCTTGTGCTGTATAAACACCAGAGATAGCGAGTGCTGCATTGCGTAGGGTAAACTCATTAACCTTATTGAGTGTTTTAATGTCTGGTAGTAATTGCATCACACGACCACGACCCAGTGTTTCACCAGGCACGACCATCTCTCTGAATATAATCCAAGGCGATACTTCCATTTCTTCGGTGTAAATGATGTGCTTTTGTTTCTTCTCAATAATGCAAGTGTAGTACATATCAGCTTCTGGCTCATACACACACCCCTCAATGATGGTTATTTTGGCATTCGGTTTAGAAGTAATAAGCTTTTGTGTTTCACTAGATACATTCGCACCTTCCCACTCACGTTCAATGTTACGTGCAGCCACTTCTCTTTCACGCCAAACCGTTTCAATGCTAGAGTTAGGGCCTTCTTCTGGGTATATTTCAGCTAAAGGAACCGCATTAAACTCAAGGATTGATGCAGCGCCTGGTTTCTTCGAGCGCTCAATCGTCATTGCACCAGTTGAGATGGCTAAGTCTAAGAATGCTTCATGTGTTTGGGTGGCAAAGTTAGAGTGATTAATGTGATCAAAGATAACTTTTGTGGTTGCATCAAGTAAGGTTTGTGCTTCTTCTTTAAATTCTTCAGCAATCTCACTGCCAGGTGAAAGAATTGACCATCTACGCCAAGGGGGAACCATCGTGGCTTGCATTCGAGAGGCAAAAGACTGAACACCAATCACTGCGGTTGAATCGAATATGTCTCGGTTCTTACGTTGACCTGCCGAATAAGAGTTAAACGTCTCTCTTTGGGGTAAGGTGTATTCGTAACACTCTCTTAAATGATCAATCCAAGGTGCTTTCCTTGCTTTAGCAACTTCAAAACGATCAATCAGTTGTTTGATTGTTCCAAGTTTTTTAGGTATTTTGTATTCCATACGTTATCCTAGTTTGTCTGATACGCCCATAGCTGAACCAGAGATCAGTGAGCGTCTGCCATCACGTAAACGTCTTTTCTTTTTACTTGATCCTAGTGTGTCTTTTGCTGCTGCATCGGATTTTGCAGGATCAGTGATAGGAGTTCCAGCTGTAACTTTATTCATGATCTTATTACCAAGATCTGCCGCATCTTTAGATGCTGGCTTTCCAGTAGCTGTCTCTGTTACTTTATAGGCTGGTTGCGGATCTGCCTTTTTAACAACTCCTGTTTTAACAGCAACTTTTCTCATCATTCCACCCATTAGCCTAGTCCTTTCTTCAGGCCTGTCTCTTGGCCACTGAACAATGAACGTCTGCCGTATCGACCCGATACTCTTGTGCGTTTTCTCTTAGCGTCTTTTTCTGCTGTTGTTGGTTTAAGTCCTGCTTCGGTTGTTGATAGTGAAGCTCTGCCTGTGCCTGCTTTAGACTTCTTTGCTGCATCTAGCTTAGTATCGACCTTTGCCGTTTCACTACGCACTCTGTCTCGATAAATAATAGTAGGTGCTGGTGTTGGTGGTGCTTTAGG
>Ga0233446_1002258_pt1 | contig 12480 bp, 8 predicted proteins | sample SI_124_October20_4_FD_182780 | JGI IMG/M metagenome (GOLD analysis project Ga0233446, IMG submission 182780) | Seawater microbial communities from Saanich Inlet, British Columbia, Canada - SI_124_October2016_120_MG | ecosystem: Environmental > Aquatic > Marine > Inlet | place: Canada: British...
TTTTTTCCTTTTCCTGTGGCAACTCCGGTAATTCATCTTTTAGTTTCTCTCTTATTTTAACTAAATTAAGTGGTGGCAAATCTGGTTCCGGAAAATATCGGTAATCATGAGCCGATTCCTTAAACCTCTGATGATAAGTTTTACCCGATGAATCGTTCCACCCCCTGGTTTCTTGATGTAACTCCCCCCCCTCGTCCAAAGCCTTGGTCTGTCTTTTTATTTCATAGTTAACAGCTCTTTCCATTGCCTTAAAAGAGTTTATATTTTTTAATTCAATTTTTGGGTTTAATTTATAACCGTCAACTGGTTTAATCTCGTCATTATCATTAACCCACATACCCGTTTCCTGCAAAGATATATTAGCCTCACACCTCATTTGCCCCTTTTCCATGTCAGCGTCAGAAACATCTAGATACCTTAAAACTTTTTGATACTCCTGACAAAACTTCTTTGCCTCTCCGGCTGAAGTTATGTCGGGGGCTGTTACAAGTTCCATTAACGGTGTGCCGGCCCTGTTATAATCAACAAGACTGTAGTTAGCTCCTTGCGGATGCAACAACTTTCCAGTATCTTCTTCTAAATGAATTCTCACTACTTTTATTTTATTACCATTAACTTGTAAATATCCATTTTCTGAAATTGGTTTATCGTACTGAGAAATCTGATAACCTTTTGGCAAATCTGGATAAAAGTAATTTTTTCTATCGAATTTAGTCTCTTCAGCAATACGACAATTTAAAGCAAGGCCTGTCAAAACTGTCCATTCAATAGCTTGTTGATTTATAACTGGTAAAGTTCCCGGTTGAGCAGTACAAACTTCACAAATTGTTGTATTTGGTGGTTGATTTTCTCCATCATTAGAAGAATCGCAAAACATTTTTGATTTAGTTTTTAGCTGGGCATGAATCTCCATCCCAATAATCACGTCATATTTCATATTTTACATTTAAAAACAAAAGGGTTATCTATATTTAGGAATAATATAAACTCCTCGACTCAAAAATAAAAAAATTTATTTTTATATTTTACTCGTTCTACGTCGCTTATAAAACCCCTTAAAAACACCTTAACATAGGAAAAAACACTTGGCAAGATAGTAAAATTATATACCTTTTTTTTCTTTGTATACAAAATATAAGTTTCTTGAATATATCAAAAGTCCCATCGATTGACCTAAAATAAAAACCGGGTCCTTTATATAAATTGAATATATCAAAAGCCCCCCTCCACCTGCTAAACTTAAAAACCAAAAACTGATCGGAATAATGCTTTTCTTAGCTCTTTCAGAGGCCAGCCATTGGACAAAAAAACGCAAAAAAAATACAATTTGCGCTAAAAAACCTAAAATTAACCAAAAATTTAAATTCATAAATATTATTAATTATTTTTTATTTTTCTAACCATTATCAAGTCTTTTAAACTTTTCTTTAATCTATTTTTTATGTTATATTTACTTTCACCGAAATTTCTTGGAAGATGGCTAATCTCAACCTGCCTTACCTTGAATTTATTAATCAAAAATAAATCCGGCATAAATCTATGCATTCCGTCAAAAAAATCTATAACATCAATACACTCTTTTTTAAAAACTTTAAATCCACAAGCTGAGTCAATAATATCGCTGTTTAATACAATTCTCCTAGTTCGGTTAGCAATAACTGAAGATATTTTTTTAATATAGGAATCATTTCTATTTTTTCTATAGCCACAGACCATATCAACCCCGTCTAGGCCCTTAATCATCATAGGTATTTCGCCTGGGTCTGTTTGAAAATCCGCGTCTTTTGTTAAGATTAAATTACCAGTCGACCTTTTAACCCCCTCCCAAACAGCAAAAGATTGCCCCATTCTTTTTTCTAAATTAATACTTTTTAATGTTCTTATTTTTTCCATTAAACTATTTAAAACTAAACGAGTATTATCCGTACTGCCATCATTAACAACTATAATTTCATGAGCATCTACCCGAAGCACACGATAAATTTCTGGAATTAAAAGATTTAGGTTTTCATCTTCATTATATGCCGGTAAAATTATAGATATTTTATAAAAATTATTCATAGATTTAAATAAAAAAAGGTTGTAAAACATTAATAATTGCTAAAATTCCAAAATGAACAATTAATAGAAACGGGATTATATAATTATTTTTATGTGCGTATTTTGATAATATAAAATAATATAATAATAAGTATAAAAATACTAAAATATAAATATATTTAAAAAATATATTATTAAAATTATATCCTATAATAAAAGGGCTAAACAAAAAAAACGTGACTATTAATCCTAATTTTAAAATAATATCCTTTTTATATCTATAAAAATCATATAAAAGCTTACCCAACAATATGGAAAAAAATGGATAAAAATTAATAGCATATCTGCTCCAATTTTGAGCTTTAATTGAAACAAATAAATATAATGAAAAAATAATAAAAACTATAGAAAATATTTTTTTGTCTTTTTTCTGCCAACCTATCTTAACTGAGTATATTAAAGCCAGAACAATGAAAATACTCCAAGGAAAAAAACCCTTAAAAATAGTCCATAAATAAAAATTCCACTCACGTGGCCTTTCGCCTTCAAAAAAAAGACTATATTGAAATTTTTCATACATTGCTGACGAAGATAATTTTAATTTATCTAAAAACTCTTCCTGCCACTGGAATCTTTTAATATCAACCAAATAATTTTCTCCGCCTAAGATATATTGTAATCCAACCCACGGTAAAACAATAAATATAAAAATAAAAATGCCGAAAAAAAATCTTAATAATATTTTTTTGTTATTTATTTTGTGATAATTTAAATAAAAGTAAAGAAAAGATAATACAATCAGCAAAGGTATTGCAATAAAAACTGACCTAGTAAGAGCGGCCAGCCCCATGAAAAAAAAAGCAAAAAATACAAATTTTGTGTTTCTTTTTTGTTTAAATAACAAATAAATAGATAAAATCGTAAAAAATAAAAACATGGTATCAACTGCCACTACTCTTGCGCCATCTATATGTATAAATTGAAATGTTGTAGATAGTATAAAAATAGAAAGTAATCCTACTTTTTTATTAAAAATATCCTTTGATAAAAAGTATATTAAAATGACCGTCGAAAAAGCTGACAAAGCGGGCCAAAATCTAACAACAAATTTAGAAAACCCAAAAATCTTAGCTGTTACTGCCGTTAACAAGAAATATACTGGACCCTTCATATAATAAGGCATTATAGACCCTAAATTAGGGACAGTTAATGTTTTCCAATTATTAGTTTCAATTACCTGTTGTACCACAGTCGAATAACGATACTCATGATAGTTTAAATAATTATAGTGCATTGGATTTTTCAAATAATCATTTTTTACCCTTGTCCATTCTAATTGTTTGGGCAAGGCATTATCATGATACTCTTCACGATAATGACCTAAGTCAGGTTTTCCTAAATTAAAAAAAATAAGAAAAAAAGAAAATGCCAATAACAAAAATAAAATTATTTTATGTTTTATGTTTTTTAAATAATTCATTTTAGCTTTCTATTAAAAACTACTGGTCTTATTATACATGGAACATCGTACTCCCTACAAGTTATTGCCATATGAGACAGCTCATTTCCTTGTTCTAAAACTATGCCCTTAAACTTTGGAATATAAGATATCCAGTCTGATGGAAAAATATTAATCATTAAAATTTTTCCAAAGTATTTTTCTGGACCATCACCTTCTATATAACAAGAAATATTATTAAAATCATTTATCCCGGGAACTATTACAATTTCATTTTTGCCCCCACCCCTAATTCCAAAGGGGTAGTTTTTTCCCGAAATTGCTAAATAACTATTACTTATTATACTATTATCTGTTTTTACCATCTTCGGGCCCATTTCTTTCACCACCTCTTCCCAATTACTAGCCAGAAAAATTTCTTGACCATATTTCTTAATTAGCTCATCTTTTTTTTCAACAAGTAATTTAAGAAATTTTTTCTTCCACAAAGCCTTACTCTTTATCCAAAATTGAATTTTTTTATTTAAATATTCTTCACTTCCGTTGATTTCTTTTTTAAGATATTGGTATTTTTCTTTTATTTCTTCTTTTTTTAAGTCTTCAATCCGAGTGCTAGACAGCTCATATGGGTAATCAGCTAAATAATAATATTTTTTTATAAATTTATTTAAGCTCCCATCTTCCAAGTTTTCCGGTCTCGGTTCTTCGGCCCCACAAATCGTTTCAGTATTTCTTAGTCTTTTATTAAAATTATCTTTTTTACGCCCCAAGAAGCCCTCTCTGGCTTCGCCATTCTCCTTGTATTTTCTTTTTTCTTGTTCTAAAAAAAATTTCAAATAAATTCCGGAAAGAAAAAACCAAGCAAAAGAATTTTCTAAAGTAGTTTTTTTTATTTTTTTTTCTAGATTTTCATTTTTTATTATTTGTTCACTCGACAAAAATAAAACCGTTCTCTTAAAGTTACTCCATCCACTTTCTTTTCTTGGAAAAACATTTTTTTCTTGAAAGAAATTAAAATATGTTCGCCCCCCAATATTTTCCAATAAAGAAAAAGTTTTCTTTGAAATCTTATCAATGGCTTTTGCCCTCTTTAATAAGTTACTTAACTCAACCGAATTTAATAGATAATTATATAAACTCAAAGAAAGCGGCGATAAATCGCCTAAAGCCTCTACAAAACTACTCTTACCCCACAGTTGATCTTCAAATTCTGCACCAAATTTATCTATTAATCTTTTTTTTTCTTTTAATAAAATTTTTTCATTTTTATTTCTAGTTATCGGTCTTATTTGATAAAATTTTATTTCCTTGCCCCTAATGCCAAACTCTACATCGGCTCCCTCTGGAAAATTATATTTACTTTTTTCGATTATTTCTTCTAGCTTTTCTTTTGCTAGTTTATTTAAAAAACCTTTATCATTCCAATTAATATTTTTTTTATCAAAAATAATTTTTTCGTCAGCCGATAGTCCGTCGGTAATAGCATGATTATTTAAGGATAAAGTTATTACTGCTAAGTCCTCATCACTAGGGTCTTGAGTAAATAAAACTCCTGAATAATCGGAAGTAAAATACTCCTGAATAAATATATAAAATTCTCCCAAATTATTTTCTTCGACTTTTTTCTTATTTTTATTCCAAAAATATTTAATTTTTTCTATATCCAAATCTTCCAATATAATCTCTTTAGAGCTTTCAAAAAATCCGGCCATTGATTTATCGTTTAAATCCTCATTAAAACTAGCACTTCTTATAATAACGCTTTTAATATTATTATCTTTAAAAATATTTTTATACCTTTCTATTTCTTGATCAATGTTTTTGTGTTTTTCGAAATCGATAACCATGAAAAAAGGAACCTGAACCCCAAGGACCTGTAATAAATAAAGATTTTGAATTTTAGATGGTAAACCCTGCATATTACTTATAGCTTGCTTATTTTTATCCGGGTGAGAACATAAAGATAATTAACTAATAATATAAAAATATATAAATTATATTTAAATAGATATTTAATTAAAATAAAAAGTTGCTGTTTACAATATAAATTCGATATATAATAACTATTTAAAATAACCTAAATTTTCTAATATTTTTTTAAGTTCTTCATCCTCAATACGATTGGAATCATTATCCTTATTATCAGTAAATCTAACTATTCTTTCTAAAATTTCTTTTTTAAACCCTTCTTCAACTTCTAAATTATCATTAATAATATTATTTAATTCAAGAGGATCTTCTTTTAAACTAAAAAATTCATCTTCGTTGTTTTCATTAAAAATATATTTAAAATTTTTGTTCTGCAGGCTAAACATTCTATCTTTATCCGTTAAAATAGACTCTTCGGAAAAATACCTTCTTTGCGAAAAAGCATATTTGTCAGGAAAATTTGGATTATCATCCAAAAAAGTTAAAAGCGAAGTTCCTTGAATTGGTTTAATTTGTTTATTTAGGTCAAAACCAACCAATTCAGCAATAGTTGGCAATATATCAACATGTTCTACAATATCTTCTATTTCTTTGGAAAAATCACGGAAAGGAAAGTGTAATAATAGCGGTACGTGAAGTTGTTCATTATAAATTCTAAGACCATGATAGGCGTAAGCGTGACTACACAAACCCTCACCATGCTCAGAAGTAATAACCCACAGAGAATCATTACTCAGCTCTAAATTGTTATAAAATTTTTTAAATTCATCGTCTACAAATTTTATTCTTGCATCATAATCAATTATTTTATTTAATATATACTTACGACTACGAACTGAAAGTTCTTGATTTTTAAAGGTGTCGTTGCACAATGTTTTGATATTTTGATTTTTAAATAAAGCTTCTTCAAGAGTAGCCTTGTCAATTGCGTTATTAATTAATTTTGTATAATCAAAATACTTTTTTGAACCATCAAAAAGATAATGCGGATCAGCAATATGGACCCATAAAAAATATTTATCACTTTTATTTAATCTTTGCACCCAATTTAATGCTAAATTAAAAGTTTGATCAGCTGCTCTTGTTTCTTTGTCTGGTATATTAATTTTTTCAAATCCTTGGAAAATATTACCTATGCCAGCATGTTTAACACTGGTAAAAGCTGCTGTTTTATACCCTTTTTCTTTCAAAAATTCTGCCATCATTAAAAAAGAATCTTCCGGCTTCTCTTTATTAAAATTAAAAAGTTGATGCTGAAGAGGATATAAGGATGTAAATATAGAGGCATCGGCTACGGGGGTTATAGAACAATGCGAAAAGGCATTTTTAAATACAATACTTTTTCCTGTCAAATAATCTATAAAAGGTGAGGTATTAATTGGGTATCCATTATGACTCAAATGATCTTTTCTTAGATTGTCAAGAGTAATTAAAATGATTTTATTAGTTTTTATAAAATCGGCTTTATAATCTTTAATGTTTTTTTCTTTATTTTCATCTTCAACGCTATTAACTTCTATATTTTTATTAAATGCCTGATAATCAGTTTTATATAAAATAAATATAACTACACTTATTAACAATAAAAAATAGATTTGACTTTGTTTTTTTATTAAAACCCTTTAATTATATATTTGTTTATTTTTACTTAAATGATACAATGAATTTAATGAATAATCAATAAAATTTTTACCAAAATAATAAATATATATAATATGTACAAGGAAATTTTTAATATTCAAAAAGAAAAAATAAATGAAATTATTTCTTTTACCTATAACAATAATCATAGTGAATTTTATAAGAAAAAATACAAGGAATTGCCAATAATAAACTCCTATAGCGACTTTCAAAAAATTCCGTTTTTAGAAAAAAAAGAAATAATGGGAGCTGGATTAAAAAATTTTACCTTCACTAATCAAGGTGACGTTATACGCTATATGTTCTCTAGCGGAACTACTGGGAAGCCACTAATAACATCACACAATAAGATTAGCCCTCTTATTCCCGAACGAGAAAAATTGTTTGAAAAATTAAATTTAAAAAAAATACTTATTTTATTTCCTGTTAGTATTCTAAATGATAAAATACCTGCTATTCCAAATAATCAACTGGGAATACCTGGCGATATAAACAACTTGCCGCTAATGAGTGAAATGATAAAAAAAACAGACATAAACGGAATAGTAACAACTCCCACAATATTAGAATTTTTTATAATAGAGCTAAAAAAAAAGAATTTTAATTTTGAGCAAATAAAATGGATTGAGCTATCAGGCGAATTTTGCACGCATCAAAGAACAAAATTAATAGAAAATATCTTTCCTAATGCTTATATTGAATATTTATGGGGATCAACGGAAACGGGAGGCCACAAGGGTTATCGCTGTGAACATTTATATAAAAAACCTTCTAATATTTTTCATTTTTTTACTAATCATCATTTTCTCGAAATAATTAATGAAAAAGGTGCTGTATTGGAAAGTAAACAAGAGGGTGAAATAGTTCATACAGACTTATACAAAAAAGCAACTACTTTAATTAGATATAAAACCGGCGATCTCGGAAAAATAAATATAACCAATTGTCCTTGTGGTAATCCATATACAATAGAACTATTAGGAAGAATGAACTATGATCGGCTAAAGATTCAAGGCACTGTATTGCACACACAAGCTATAGAAAATGCCTTAGATAAAATTAGAGAATATATTGAGCCAGGCTTTAGAATGAATGTTTATGAAAAGAAAATTGGATCGCAAATTATACCCAAATTAGCACTAAGCCTTATTTTAAAAGATAAAAATAATCAACCATACCTCAAAGAAATAATTACAGAAAAGATCAGTAAAAACCTATACTTAACCCCCACAAAAACATTGTATGATTTAGTAGATAAAAAAATATTTATGCCCTTGTCTATAAAATTTACAAACAACTTTCCCAAAGAAAATAAAACAAAACATATTATTCCTGATATTAACATTTAATTATAATAAAACTATGAAAAAACTATTAACTAACTTTGGAGAAAGATCTTATCCAATATATTATGGAATTGATTTAATAAAAAAAATTGATAGGATGCTAAAAGAGCATAAAATTGGAAATAATATTTTAATAGTTTCCGAACCTTTTATTAAAAAAAAATATCAAAAAAATATAGAAAACAGTTTACAAAAAAATAATTGTAAAATTTCCTGGTATTCAATCCCATCTGGTGAAAGAAATAAAAATCTAGAAACAATAGAAAATTTATATAAAAAATGTGTTGAATCAAAAATAGATAAAAGTTCTTGTATAATAGCCTTTGGAGGCGGAGTAATACAAGATATTACTTGCTATCTTTCAGCAACTTTTCGCAGAGGAATACCTTTTGTTCAAATTCCCACGACACTTCTCTCTCAAGTAGATATAGGTATTGGTGGATGTGCAATAGATCATCCATCTGGAAAAAGCTTAATAGGAACTTTTTATCAGCCAAAACTAGTTATTACGGATTTAAATCTACTAAAAACACTGCCTCAAAAAGAATTTTCTAATGGAATTTCGGAAATCATCAATAAAGTAATTTGTATGGATGGAAAAAAATTAAACGAAATAGAAAACGATATTTTAAAAATTAAAAATAAAAACTTCGATACTCTAGAAGAATATATAATTCTTTCTAATAAATCTAAGCTTAAAATTATAGAAAAAGATGAAACAGGATTAACTGATCATAGGCTTCTTTTAGACTTTGGCCACACAATAACATATGCCCTAGAAAAGGTTATGAACTATAAAATATCACATGGAACAGCCCTTGCCATAGGAATGCACGGGGCTGCGCTTATGTCTTATGAAAAAAACAAGCTACAACCAGAAAAACTAAAAAAACTTAAAAAAATAATCAAAAAAGCCGAACTTCCCATTAAGATTCCAATTGATATAAAAATAGAGCAATTAATAAATTTAATGTACTTTGACCAAAAAATAAAAAAAGGTAAAATTCGTTTTGTTCTTATGAAAAATTTTGGAGACCTTTATATATCAAATCCAATAAATGAACATGAAATAAAAGAATGTTTTAAAAAATTATACTAAATATTTTAACACAAAATAACCGTTCTTCAAATTTAACTCCTGAAATCATATTAACAATAAAAATGTTTTAAAGTATTTTTTATTAAAAATCTTTTACCTCCTGTATCCATTGGTCAAGAATTTTACTCATTTCTAATGCTTTTACCCTTTCATCCTCATATAAATCAACTTTTTCGTCTGGATCATTTATAATATTATAAAAATTATAGCTTTTCTTTTTTTCTATAAAATTACTAATATCTAAAAGCGTTTCTTTTACTAACTTCCATTCATTATCACGTATTACCTCCACCGAGGTTATGCCGCTAAAATAATTATTATCGAGGAATCTTTCTGAGCCAGAAAAAATATATTGATTTATTTCCTGTTTTTTCGTAATTAATTTAGAAATATCTTTTCCCTGTCTTTTTTCACTATCCGAATCTTCAAGTTTTAACATACTAACAACTGTTGGCAAAATATCTGTTAGCTGGACTAATCCATCTATTTTATTTTGAGTTTTAACTTTGGGATGTTTTAACAAAAAGGGAATATTTAAAACTTTATCACTAAAGGCAGTCCCTACGGGTAAGGCCTTATTAAAAAAATTTTTATCACCCAACATTTCCCCATGTTCTGATATAAAAATTATGATTGTATTTTTTTCTAGGCCTAAGTCTTTAATTTTATTAAAAAACTCCCCTAAATAATAATCCGCTTGAATGATTTCACTATCATATAAAAAATTTAATTGAGAGACGTCTTTCTGGCTCAATAAAATATTACCCGCATCACTCTTTGGGCCAAATAAATATTTATCCCACTTAACAACAGGCCAAAAAAACTCCCCCTCTTTTTCAATAGGAGGATTGCTTTCTATGGTCATAAAGCATTTAGAAAAATCCATGTTTCCATTATAGTTGTTTTCTCTTTTTTCATAAAAAATTTTTTCTGGAGCATGGGGGCAATGAAGATCAAATAGCTGTAAAAATAAGAAAAATTTATTATTCTTATTTTCTTCAACCCAATTAATTGTCGGCTCAACTAGCTGCTTAGCCCCAACGTCAAACTTTCCCGATATATGATTTATATTAAAATCAATATATCTTGATTTATCTAAATAAAAATCAAAGCCCTCGCTTAGAGTATACTGTGAATTATAATCTTCATCGCTGGTAAATCCGACCGTTTTATAGTTATTTTTCCTAAAAACATCGGCTAAATAATTAATATTAACTGAATCATAATTATAACCCCTTTTTAAAATCTTATGCGAGTAAGGAAAAAGGGACGTAAACATTGATACCCCATTTACAAACGTCCAATTAGACGGAGCAAAAGCGTTGTTAAATATTAAAGATTCCTTAAAGAAGCTATCAATATTAGGCGACATATCTTGTTTGTGATTATAAATACCCAAGCGATCCTTTCTAGTGTTAGTCAAAGAAACAATTATTACATTACAATTTGGGCAAGATAATTCATCTAACTGATTAACGCCTACCGACAATACCTTATCGTTGCTTAATTTGTTTTTTTTATAAAAAAATAATGATAAAAAAATAATGATTATTATTAAAAAAAATATTTTTCTTTTATTTCTAAACATAGCTATTTAAACTTAAATGCATTTATAAAGATTTGGTATTTTTTTACTAATACTTTTTTAATCATAGACCGTTGAAATAGTTTTTCCAAATCTCCTTTGCTATATTTTCTGCCAATAAATAATTACCCTCTTTTGTACAATGCCCAAAATCACCGCCATGATTATCAATAAAATATTTATTATATCCATCTTTTTCTATGGCGCTTTTAAAAATACGCTCGTTATCAACAAAAATAATATTATTATCCTTATCTATAAAATTTTTTAAAAGCCTAACATCCCTAGTTGGATACTGTATAACTACCAGCTTTATCCCTTTTTCTTTAGCTTTCTCTTTAATTTTCTGGTAACTAATAATAGTCTGGGTATTTAGATTTACGTTATTTAAAACTTCCTGAGCCTTTTCATAATCCCCTTGTTTATAATAAATTTTACTTAATTCAACAAAGCACCTATTGTAATCATAACCAAAATAATCATTTCCACCTACTCTATAATCCCACTTTTCTTCTCCTAAGTCAACCGCTTTTTTAATTAAATTTTCTGCTTCTTTTAAATAGTTTTTATCTTTATATAACAAACCTAGCTCTAAATAAGCTTTTCCCGACTCATTAACAGAAATAGAATTCCTAAATGATTCTTCTGCTTCTTTATATTTATTTATATCTTTATAATATAATCCTAACTCTGAAAAACCTAAATCTGTCTTTTCTATCTCTATTGATCTTTTTATCATTTCTTCCGCTTTTTGAAGCTCTCCCTCCCCTCTATAATAATTACCAAAATTTAAATAAGCATAACTATTATCAGGCATCATTCTTTCAATTTGACTATTAAATAGCTCTTCTGTTTCATTTTTATGGCCTTTTTCTCGATAATATCTAGATAATTCAATATATGTTTTATTGTGATTTGGGTTTAATTCTAAGGATTTTAAAAACATTCTTACAGCTTCATCGCCATTTCCCTCATCCCTATACAAAACACCCCTCAAAAGATAAGTTCTGAAATACTCAGGATTTAAGCTCATCGCTTTTTCAGCTAAATATTTAGCCCCCTCCCTATCACCCCTTTCCCTGCTGGCAAAACCATCATTCACACATTCAATCTCATTTAAATTATCATTCTCATTGTTAATACTACTTTCATTGTTATTTTTTCCATATAATAAAAACTTGCTACGATCCTTATTTTCTATTTCCGCAATCAAAAATTTAAACAAATTATATATTTTTAATTTTTCAAAAAATGAAATTTCTTGATTTATATTATTTATATTTTTTTCTTTACCAAAATTATAAACACTATCTGTTATTCCCATCATTATAGTAATAATATCTGGGTCATACCTATTTATTAAATCATCAGTTTTATCAAC
>Ga0233446_1002264_pt1 | contig 12458 bp, 15 predicted proteins | sample SI_124_October20_4_FD_182780 | JGI IMG/M metagenome (GOLD analysis project Ga0233446, IMG submission 182780) | Seawater microbial communities from Saanich Inlet, British Columbia, Canada - SI_124_October2016_120_MG | ecosystem: Environmental > Aquatic > Marine > Inlet | place: Canada: British...
GGGTTATAGTTGTTAACTCTTTGTGATATAATAAGTTAACATGAAATTCTTTCTTTTTAAAACAAAATTAAAAACTATTTAAAAAATAGTTTTGCAATTACCTCTATTGTTATATATTTTTCTTTTCCCTGGCTTTTTATGTATATCTCATCCATGCCAATTACTGTTACATTTTTAAGTTTGATTGTATTGAATTTCTTTTTTAGGTGTCGTTTCTCGCATTCTTTTACTGTTCGCCAATCGAGTTTAAAATAATTGGCAATAGCTGATATGCTCATTTCAGAGCGCAGCTCTATTATGCTTCTTTCTAAAGAAGTGGCGATTCTGGATTTTGGATTAGATAAAAATGGTAATTTTTCAGATGTAATACACTTGCAGTTTCGACAGTATATTCTGTGTATTTGTACTTCCACAATGAAGTGTTTGCGCATTATATTGCCACAGTTTATCCTTCTTATTCTGCCAGAAAAAAGAGAAATATTCTCTGAAGAGCATTTGTAGCAGGAGAACCTCTTCCGTCTGACTCGTTCGATTACATTACATCCTTCATATTTAAAGGACTGATGTTGAAATCCGGATATTCTGACTGTATGATACAAAAGACTGGTTGACATAATGATACCTTTCAAATTTTTGTTCAAATTTAAAAGATATGTTGCCAGTCTATATCTAAAAGCATGCAGAAGTAAATTTATTCTTATTGCACTGAAGTATAGTCTCTGCTACAAGTGTACGGGGGTAAGCTGTAGGGGGTGTCCCCCTTAAGACCCTGTAAAGCCTAAAAATTATATTTTAATATTGATGGGTAAGTTACAAATAATTCTGAAATAAACCTAAAATTATTCAATCATAATAATAAAATTACTGTAAATGGTATAGCGAACTTATATTCTTGACATTACATAAGAATTGGGAGAAAAAATCTCTTGATTAAAATGCAGAAGAACCTTTTTTATATTACCTCACTAAAATTATGTTTAAGTTTTTATTATTTTAATAATTTTGATTTCATTGTTTCATTCAGGCTTTTTAGCTACAATTGATATCCAGCCTTTATCAGGGCAAGTATGTATTTTTATGTCCTGGAATCCTGCTTCCTGCAAAATTTCTTTGTATTGTTTTTCTGTATACACTTTTACTTTATCAAGTTTTACCGCATTAACCTGTAACTTCGGCAAAAAACGCTCATAGTCAGGATACATGTATACTTCGTTTACAAGAACAATCAAACCATTAATTTCTAATACTCTTTTAATTTCAGCAAGCCCTTCCTTTTTGTCCAGCCAGAAATGAGATGTTTCAATACCAATAACAAGCTGAAACATATTATCATCAAATGGAAGTTTATCTACAGAGGCATGGTGGACTTCAAGCCTATTGTTTTTTATCAACTCTTTATGTGTTTCCTTTGTTAGCTCCACCATGTCTTTAGAATAATCAATTCCATAAAAACGGGCGTTCTTAAAGTTCTTATTGAAAATGTTAATTCCTGTTCCTGCTCCACAGCCTATATCTAATATTTTGATTTTTTTTGTGAAGCTACCATCTGCAAAAATATTTTTTATAGCCCATTGAACTGATGGAGTATGATGTTTTGTCATATCCAAGGCTAGAGAAACTCCATACTTGCCTGTAGGCTTTCCTGCTTGTTTTACCAATAGTTCGGGGTAAGTCAGGATACGTGTGCAAATGACCAGTTTTGACTAATTTTGGCCTATATCTTGTTTATTAAAAGTATTTTATAAATATTTTATCAAATTCGTCTTTTTTATCTATTTTTTGTAAGAACAGCTTTTCCTGCATCTCTCAAATTTCCTTCAGGATCAACATAACGATACAATGTTTGTCTTGAAACAGACAGTTCTTTGCATAAATCACTAACAGTGGTTTCTTTTTTACCCATTGCAGCTTCAGCCATCCTTACCTGAGCTTTTGTCAAAGAATATTTTCTTCCTCCTTTTTTTCCTCTTGCCCTAGCTGATTCTAAACCAGCTTTAGTTCTTTCAGAAATCAACTCCCTTTCGAATTCTGCAAGAGCAGCAAAAAATCCAAAAATCAATTTTCCTGCTGGTTTGCTCGTATCTATGTCCGCTCCAGCACCGGCAATAACTTTAAAACCTATCCCTTTATCATTAATATTCTGTACCGTATTTATCAAATGTCTAATACTTCTTCCCAGGCGGTCTAATTTCCATACAACAAGAACATCATCTTTTCTTAGTGCTTTCAGGCATGCCTCAAGACCTAGACGTTTGTCATTTTTCCCTGATGCATAATCATGGTAAATGTTTTCTTTATTTACACCATTTTTCATCAGAGCATCGATTTGTGAATCCAATGATTGAGATTTATCTGATTTTGAAACTCTTGCGTAGCCTATTAGCATATGTCACTTAATCGATCGTTTAATTTACACCTTTAAATATTAACCTATAAACTGTAATAGTTGTATTATAATCCGTAATTTATTCTATGTAAACTATATGTTTAATATTTTTTGATTTATTTACAAAACAGGAGAAAATAATGGCATCAATAGAAAGAACTGCATATCCAAGATATTTTAAGAGAACAAAAATTAAAGCATCTGAACTGGCTTTTTCGTATGCTTTAACAAGAGACGAATTATTATTCATAAATAAAACGGCAAACACTGATACATCAAGACTCAATATTGCTATCCTTCTCAAAACCTTCCAGAAATTACGATATTTCATAGAATTTACGGGGATACCGAAAGAGGTAATAAAGTACAATAAAAATTTCCGACCGTTTAAGCTATCCTCGATGCAGAGCATGCGAAGTATTACGCTCAAACTTCCACGTCCCATCGGGACGGGACGGAAATTTGTTTATCAGCATACGACCCAGAGGGTCGGGGAATTAAACCCAATATTGATTAAATTGTCCATGGGGTACCGATATAATTTGGGTTATGGTTATAATTCTACGACTACTTTGTATTCGCACAGGCAGAAAACAAGAGAATACCTTAAAGCTGTTATCGATTAAATCGAATGGTAAGACATACAAGACACACAGTTAACAACAGAATATTTATTGAGATTACAGAAAAATTAAAGTTATCAGGAGATATAGAAAAGCTGAATAGTCTGCTAAAAAATGAGCCTGGAAAACAACGGTCATATTTCAATAAGGAGAGCATCCGAAACCAGAGGGTCGTTTGCAAAAACAAAAGCTATTGGTGATTTATCTTTTTAAAAATCTCATTAAAGCTTTGTGATAAACTTCCTGTTTGTCTCTTTTGCCTACTGAAACAACATAAACAGTTACTTCGGCTTCCTCCACCTGATAAACAAGCCTGTAGCCTAAATTTCTAAGTTTTATCTTATAGCAGTTCGGCAAATTACATAAGGCATTTGCTGGAATACAGGGATTTTCCAAGACTTTTTCTAATTTCTTTTTTATAATTCGCTTAATGGAATTATCCAGTTTGTCCCATTCTTTTTGTGCAGAAGGTAAAAATTTCAGTTTATAAGTCGTCAATGTTTACCTCTACGGCATGGCTTATCTCTCCCTGTCTCTTTTTTACAATTTCAGAAAGTTCTATATCTTCAAGCGTATCTATAAGAGCCTCGTAGGCGTTTGCTGGTATTAAATAGGCTTCGGGGGTGTTGTGGTTTAAGATTGCCACTGGTTCGCCGTGAGCTTCATTTAAAACCTTTGTGGGAGATTTTTTTAGTTCTGAAATACTTGCGGTGTAATCCGCTAAAATTGTATGCATATTAAAAGCACTCCTTTTAGTACTTATTTTAACACTTAATTTAGCAAAAAGCAAGTGTTTTGGTGTTTTTTAGGCAAATAACAGGAGAATTAAATATATCCCTAGCTTATAAAAGGCTTATCATAACTCAGTTAGGTCATGTTTCTTCAATGTAACATTATCGATCTTATGCGACGTTAAAGTTTTTCTACAAATTAATTTCTATTTCTAAAATTTTATCAAGTTCAATAGTAATGGCAGATTTTATGTCTTCTATTTTTTATATAATTTATGCTATAGGCTTTTTACTGTATGGTTTCTTTATCTATTGCTTTTTCAGGTTGAGCAAAAGAAAGCTTATTTAATTTTTCTTCTAGAAGTTTAATTTTTTCCTGTTCTGTTTTAACTAATTCTATTTTTTGTTTTAGTTCGCCTTTATACTCTTTTTCCTTTGTGTCAAGCTTATCGTTATATTTAACATGTAATAAATCAACGGCTTTTAATGTCTGGTTATAAACTGTTCTGGTTTCTTCCAAGGTCTTTTTAGTATCGTTTAAATCACTTTCCTTATCCTTAATTACTTCATCTTTAAAGGTCGTTATTGCAGTTATCTTTGAATTGTATGTATTAATTAATTCTTTACGATAAAACCACCCAATAACACCCAGAACGACAATTAGAATCACAAAACTAATGGCAACCCATAAAGACATATATGATTTTTTATTGATTAGCATTTCAATTTGTCTGTCTTTTTCTCTTATATGCTCATCTTTTTTTTTCAATATTTCAGAGTTATAAGCTATCTGCATAGCTTCTTTTTTGTGCTTGGTGTTATCTTCTTGATTATCATTTGACGTGTTTTGATTATCATTGACAACATGGTAGGTTTTTGACAATTCTGTTTTATTTATTAAAGGAGAGCCACCGGCATACTTAATTCTATTTTTATTATTTTTGTATTTAGAAATATACCTATCCATCGTTGCAGGTGACTTGTCTGTCAGATGTATAGCTTCTTTTTTGGTGATCCATTCGTTCATAAAAAACAACCTTATTTTGTCAATTTTTATCAAAGTGATATTATTTGATTAGCAATGATTATCTAATTTCATCATCATACATTGAAAATGTCTTTAGTAATATAAGAATATTTACCTGTTATTCCAAGCCTTCAATATTCCATTTGTGACATCAAGCCCGACATCAGCATCACGTAAAGTTTTTTCCCACCAGCTTATATTTTTACTCTCTATTCTTTCCATTTCTGGAACCAAACTGTAACTCAAAATATATGATACTGCAATTGTTAAGTCTCCTGTAGCTGGTAAATCCTTATATTTAACATCAGGAAGCTTTAAATAAATAGGTTCTTTTGAATAGTAATAAGTCTTTAATGAAATATTTTTAAACTCTACTTTCTTGATTAAATAATCATTCAGTTTTTTAGCTACATGCAGAGCTAAATAATCATTACTATTCCTAGCTATCTGGACAATATTATTACTGTTGTCAGTATAATAAGAAATCAACTCTATTTTATCGGCTGTAATAGAATCGATAATCTTTTTTGAACTAAAAACACTTAATAAATCAGGGTTTATTTTAAAATCATAAATTGTGATAGCATTAACTCCGTAGGCATATTTTATATCAGAGTAAATTTTAATTTTATTAAATTCTAAATCACCTTTCAGAAAACCTATGATTGATAAATCCGCCTTTACCGTTGTACCTGTAATCCTTGAAAAATAACTGTTTATGTAAATACCTAAAGCCAAATAAAAGGTAATAGAAGAAAGTATAAAAATTATCCAAAACCTAATATTAAACAAAAGACTTTTTATATACTTTAACATTACCCAATCAGCCCCCAATAATTTTTCCCCAGGTAGAGAATAACAATTGAAATAACCAATATTATAGCAGTCCACGCAAAACAGCCCTTAATCAAACATCCTGCATACCTTCTTTCAGATAAAATTTTTACATCTTGCTGTTTAATTTTTCCTGTTTTCTGGTTGTAGAGAAGATAAAAAAATCGGAAATTATATATTTTGTACCAATTTGGATTAGTGATTATAAATCCAACATTATACCTATAATCTACGCCACCCTTTTCCAACTCAAAAAATTTGTCTGGCTGTATAGCATAATCTAAAACCTCGCTTGAACTATTCGAACTATTAAGACCTTTAGTTATGGTTTGCCTCTTCAATAAAACTTTACCCAATAAATCAGAAGCAAATTTGTTTGTTTCATTCTCTCCATTTTGAAAGAAAAATTTAGTCTGAAAATTCCCCAGAAGAGCATTAACGGTACTTTTACTGTTATTGCCAAGCTCATTGTAGTAATTATGAATATTCTGAGTTAAATAAACATTAATAATTTTTGAATTTCTGGCTGTCTGTAAAAAATTAGTATCATTTTTAGATATAAAAAACTGCGCCTCATCCGCCCATATAAAAGCAGGCTTCATATTATCATGCCTTCGCTCTGTCATTTTCTGAAACATGTACTTAATGAGGATATTTGAGAATCTTCCAACCTCTCCATATTCTTTATTTGATAAGTCGCAAACTAAAATTTTACCGTTTCTAAGATCATCAAAATTAAACGTGCTTTCTGAGTTAAAAATTTGTCCTATTTTTCCCCTTGAAAGCTTATCTGCTATACCTGTAAAAGTTGATACAACTATGCTTCTTGTCTTATCAGAAAGATTTACAAACTCATCAAGCCAGTACTCTAAAACAATTTCATAATCATAATGATCTGATTCTCTGGCTTTAACTATAATATCTTCAAACCAGCCACCTTTCAGCTTTGGTATATCTTCTTTAAATTTTGGTGCTGATTGAATAACTTTATTGATATTTTTCAGGCTTATTTTTTCGCCTGCCATTTGCAGAAGATCAACGGCATTTCTAATAAGCTGTGCTGTTGCATTATCCCAGAAGGGGTCATTTGAAGCACTTTTACTTTTTCCTGTAACCTCAAGAAGAATCTTAACTATATTTTCACTGTCTCCTCCTCCTTTTCTCTCAGATTCATAACCTAGAAAATTAAATTTTCCCTCCGAAAGAAAAAGCATATCTTCTTTTCTGCCTGTCTCAATGGCGTAGCTGTTCCAGTTTAAAGCCTCCTCCGCCTTGTCGCAAAGCACAATACCACCAAGCCCAAGATTAAGCATGCTGCCGATAATAGTTTTTAAAGTGGATGTTTTCCCGCTTCCGGTAGCTCCAAAAACATGTATCCCTTCATAAGCCTGTTTAATGCTTAGTTTAGGATAGAATCCAGAGGAAAATATAAAACTATTCTCGTTAATCATACCAAAAATAACCCTGTTATTTGTGTTCTACAGGCAATCTGCATCCAAGTTTAAAGAACACACTATATTTCTTTAGATCGTCATTCATTGCCTTAGCATTGTTTCGATTTTGAAGCTGTCTCAAAATATAATCATAAGTGCGTTTTTCATATAATAGAATAATCCCAGAAGTTATATACCCTCCACACATAGAAACAGGTCTAAAAAACGTCAAATAATCAATTTTTGCTGTATGAGAAAATCCAAAATCTGTAAGCTCTATCTTTCTGCCTTTGTTCAATAAGTCATTAAGAATAATTATATTTTTATCTTCTATAACATCCTCTATTTCAAAAAATGACGTTCTAGTATTAACCAACCCTTCTATATATTCTTTTTCCAGAAAATCTGTAAAAATTCCTTCCTTATATGCGTTCTGTACTATAGTTTTTGAATTTTTATCTTTGAAGTCATTAATAGCACAGTCCGTTAAAGAATCTGTTGAGCTATCATCATTCAGATTTAGCTTTCCTTTTTAAAACAGCCCCAAGCTTCCGCCAACTTTACGGATAATATTCGCTGTCATTTTTTTAACTAAGGCCTGATTCACATTTAACCTAGCTTTGGCAATCTCTTTATATTCATCTTCTGTAATCATTTTAAATATTCTCTTTCTCATCAAGATAAAATATTTCAGTTATTTTATGTAAACTTCCGCCTTCATCCTGAAAAGATTTATCCTCATAAATAAACTTTACATCCTCGTCTATTATGTGCTTATGAAGTAATTCCAGACCGCTACCATTAACAACAATCTGAGTAGAAGCATGATTTATAACAAGGTTGCTTCCATTACCTGCACAATCTACATCAAGGACACCTGAATAACTAAAACTCCTGTGCCTGCTGTCTCTATGAATAAAAGTAAAAAATACTTTTTCATCTAAAGCCAAAAAATCGCCGCAATCTTTCATATATGAGTTTCCTTATGCTTTTTAGTTTAGAATCTACATTGTCTATTTCTTTAATTATTTTGTTTCGTTTTAATCTGTATTCTTTCAATTCTTTATAAATTTCTATAATGTTTTTTTTATTCTCTATAGTATCATTTGAAGGACTTTCTTTTTTATTCTCTTGGACTATGTCATCATCAATAGATTTTATTTTTTTACCTATTATGTTTATATGTCCAAAACATAGACGTTTACCTTCACCACTGTTTCTTCCACCTAAAAAAATAACCAGATTATTTATATTGCTATTGATTGCATTAAGCCTAATTTCTAGCTAAGATACTTTTCTAAGTTCTCTAGTTTCAATACAATACCAAATAACAGCAATACATGTAATCCCCAACACTACACAATTTATTATTCCTATAGGCAACATACTAAAAATCCTTTCTCAAAATCCTATCCCCATACCTTTTGAATGATCTATTTTATGAGATTTTTTTATTTCTTTATCAATTTTTATCTCTGGTTTCTTTTCAATATATTTTTTTAATTCCTTCATCTGTTTTGCAACTTCCTGCTGTCTTCTCCGCTCTCTGAAACTCCTTGCATGTCGCATATGGTTTTGAGGCTCTAGTTTCTGATCAAGCCCTTTATTTTTCTCCATGATGTCAATTTGCTTCCCTAAAGTGTTTTTCTGCTCTCTGGCTTTATCTACATTATCCTTAAGCTGATAATATCTATTCTGTAAACTTTCCTTTAAATAATTTTCTTTAATCTCTTTTTGCCTATCAGGTTTTAGCTTATTTTCTTTTATCTGATCCTTTTTCCTATCTATTATCTGCTGTTTCTGAATATCCCTGTCATTGGATTTATTTATTAAGTCGTGTACAGCTTCACGGTTCTTAGCATTTTGAACAGACTTAAAAAATCTTTCCTTGTCTGCAGTATAGCATTCATAAGTTTTTTTAGTTCTTGTATAATCAACATAGCTTTGATCTCTGCCTGATTTACGGCTTATATTTAGAACATTATCTTTTCCTTTTCCCTGTGCTTTATGGCTCGTATCCGCATAGCCGTAATCAATATATTTCCAGCTTTCTATATCTATTCTTTGATTTTTATCTGTTAGAATTTCTTTTCTTTCAGTGTCAATTTTAATAACCTTGACAATATCGCCATTTACTAAATTCCTGTCTCTTTCATTGGCTGTAATTCTCAATTGGTCGCCCACAACTATTTTTATTTCTTTTTCTTTTCCAACATCAATTTTATCTGCCGCTTTCTCTACAGACAACTTTTCACCGTTAGAGAGTGTTAAAACGCTTTTCTCTTTATCTATCCTCTTTATCGCGCTTGACGTGTTCTTTTCATTAGAGCCGTACTTCTGGACAAAATTAACCGTCTCTTTAACATGATAGCTGTTTATGTTTTTCCTCTGTGCCTCTGTCCTATTGCAAGATTTATAAATCTGCTTTGTTATTTCAGTCTCTTTGTCCAGTACTCCGCTTTTATATCGTTTAAATCTTACTTCTCGGTTAATCAGATCGACTTCTTTGTTTGTAGATGCTACAATCAGCGTATTATCAATATTCCTGCCGTTACCGGTAAGCTCCATATATCTTTTAACGCCGTTTCTTATGTAATCCTTTCCGCACTCTTTAATTAGCCCCTGTTCATCAAGCTTTTTTAATCCCTCAATCATGTTACCCTTGCTGAAATCTCTTGCAATATCCCTTAAATTTTCGGTCTCCTGTCTTCTTATCTGAGTTATTTCGACTTTTTTTATACTGCTGTTTTCTTCAAGTACCCTCTGAAAATCTCCACGCTCAACGCTTTTATGCTGTAAAGTATCACCCACCAAAACAAGCCTGCAATTATATTTATCGACTATTTCAATTATCTTATGCCCCTGTTTTGCTGAAATCAGCCCTGATTCATCTATCACAATCACAGAGTTATTAATTTTATTATTTTCATTTCTCGGATTATCAAATAAACCTTTTTCGTATCTGGTTATAAGGTTGGCTACGGTCTTGGCATTTGGCGAAACATCTTTTTTTAGTTCGTTTACCGCCGTTGTAGAAGGTGCAAAATAAAAGCTTTTAGTTCCTGAATTACTGATACCTTTTTCAAGTTCTGCCAGCGTTGTTGTTTTTCCTGAACCTGCAACGCCTCTGAATATTACTGTCTGGTCTTTAGATGTAAGAATTTCTTTTACCGCCTGTCTTTGTTCCCTGTAATCATGCCCATTAAAGGTTTCATTATATATGTTTTTTTTATCTGAAAAGGCAACAAAAACTTCATTTATGCTTTTACATTTGCCCTTGGTATTATTTACAAATTCAACGGCTTTTATTTCTTCTTTCTGTGCTTGAATAGTGCTTATTTTGTTATCAGTTAGAAAAACAATGTCTTTATTTTTGCTTATAGCTTCATCAAGTTTTTTATAATCGACATTACCGCAGAAATTTTTAAGGCATTCATTTTTTAACTCATCAATAGTCAGTACGCTTTTTCTTTCGATTAAATGCTCCAAACTATAATTAACTGCCTCTTTTTCTCTGCCTGTAACATCTCTTGAATGCCTAGCTTCCTTTAATGATTTTCCTTTAAGCTTGGAAATTTCTTTTTTCTCTGATTTATTCAGCCTTGAAACTTGACCTTTTAAAATATCAGTACTGTTTGTTTTTATTAATTTTTTATCTCTTGTTTCAAGTTTGATAACCTGCAATTCTTCATGTGTTGGTGATCTGCCGTATTTTTTATAAAACTCTGCTTTCACTTCATTAATATTTTTTGATCTTCCAGAATACTTATCTAAAGTTTCCTGTTTAAATCCTGATATTTCAAAGCTTTTTACATTTCCTTTAAAATCATAGGTAAGTTCTGTTTTATATCCTAGCTTCTGAATTTCCCTGCATAGTTCATTTTCAAAAAATCTGCTCGAATCTTTGAGTTTTTTTGTAATTTCGAAATGATCTACAGCTTTGAATTTTCCGTTTTTAGAATTTTTTGTAAAATTAAATATAAAAGCATGGGCGTGTAGTTGGGGGTCAAGATTTCTGCTGTTTTCATGCGTGTAGACATCAGCAAGCATATTTAAGGTTTTTACTGTTGCCTCTGAATTATAGTTTTTCCCTGCTCTGTCTCTACAGTGAAGATGATTTTTCTCTATATGATTCAACGTTTTTTCTAATGATTTTTTAAATGCTTCTTTTATCCTTTCATCTTCTCCAAGTTTATACATTAGACTTACGCTCTTAGGAGCTGAAAGAGTTAAGTCATAACCTCTGTTTTTAAGTTCTCTCTGGGTAAGCCTCTCGCTTGTAAGAGGGTTCATATTGTTATAAAGCTTATTAAAAATTTCCTTTTTCTGTTCCTGAGAAAGCTCATTGTTTAAATTAAACTCTTTCTGTAACTCTCCGTAAAACTCCCCCTGAACCTGTTCATGTTCGTTATAGTAATCATTGCTGACAAGGTGTTTTTCGCAATAGTTCCCCCCCGCCTGGCCTATTATTTTGGTAAATGTATTCAATTAATAACCTTTATGTTTTTTAAGCAGAAGAAATAACGGTTTCCCAAATATTCCAAAAAATAAACCAAGTAAAAATATCCAAACAAAATGAGCCCAAAACGGAGCAAATCCTATTTTCACAGAAAAACTATATAAAATTGTATTCATAAAATACCCTATCAGGATACCCAGAAGTAATAAACCAATGTATCTAAACGTATATAGACTGCTTTTCATCAAATTAAAATTGGCTTTAGTAAGGTCGTCTATTGACTTTCTTGCTTCCTTTGCCTGTTTTTCAACACGGTCTATTTTATCCATTTTTGATGAAAAATTCTTACTGTTCTTTTCCAGTTCTTCTCTAAAGCTATTAAATTCTTCTCTGATATTTTCTTTTATATCATCTCGAATCATTTCAGTTTTAAGATCGAGCGATTCTGTAAGCTTTTTCACTTTGTTTGTATTTTTTTCTATGATCTCATAATGTTTTTCAAGTTCTACATTTCTTTTTAAATGATTCTGATCTGCAAGCCATTTTACAGAATATTGGATTTGTTCAGATGTTAAACTTGATAGAATCTTGCTCATCTTCTGCCTTTCGGCTGGCGGAAGATTTAACTCTTTTTCTTTTGTTTCACTCTCTGCCACTGTTTTTATTCCTCTTTATTTTCTTTTTTTTTATTTCTCAGATGTCTTCTTTCATATCTGGATTGAGATTTATCTATTTCATCTTCTACAATAGAACCTAAACAGTCATCACAGGAAAAATTCTCTTTGTGCAAGTTTGCCATTATTTGATAAGTAAAAATAAAGATACAGGTTGCTAGCATTAAAGCTGAACCAATGAGCCTCTTGCAAAATGCAATGGGCTCACCTCTTAATAACTTTCTGAATTGTTCCAAAAACTAAATTTTCTCAAAATTTCATGGTTGGAATCGATTTTGACGTAAATTTCCT
>Ga0233446_1002266_pt1 | contig 12454 bp, 10 predicted proteins | sample SI_124_October20_4_FD_182780 | JGI IMG/M metagenome (GOLD analysis project Ga0233446, IMG submission 182780) | Seawater microbial communities from Saanich Inlet, British Columbia, Canada - SI_124_October2016_120_MG | ecosystem: Environmental > Aquatic > Marine > Inlet | place: Canada: British...
AATGAATCACTCGTTAATCTTCTTTTGAGTAATCTTAGTCTTCGAAATATCAGGTTGTTCAATTGTGATTTCAATTCTAAGACTGAGAGTGACGTTTTTATCGTTATCATTGGATTACCTTCCACCAATTAGTGTTCTATATATAAGTATCAGGTAATTTTAGAAACCGTTGAATTATTTTGGGTTTTATCAAAATTATTTCAAAAAATATGAAAATAAATGGGTGGTTTGGGTGACCTCCTTGATATGTATATGTGAGGGATAAATAAATCCCCGTATACACTTACCACCTTTACATAGGTGGAATGTTCAACACCTAAAACGATGGAGGTTCAAATGAGAGAATGGATTAACTACGATGAATACAGGGATTATAGAATGAGTACCCCTTTAGAAGACCAGGAAATGGTCTCTAAAAGAAAGGTGAATGAAGAATATGAATCAATCATGTCATATCTATATGAGAAGTATTCAAAAATTAATCCTAATATCACAACTGATGAACTTGAACAGATTCTAAATCAGAAATACTAAAAGAGGAGAGAGATAATGACCGAAAAACTAACTGAAGAAAACCACCAACCTGAAAACGGAGATTGAAAACGAGTAAAACGAGGAGAACTTGAGAAATCTGAGTATTACTATACTACTATGAGGTTGATTGAGTCATTTTTTGAATTGTTACGATACTGGATAAAGGAAGTAGATGATTCGGAAGAAAAACCGATTGTCGATTTGACCAATCATCTGTACACCATAATGAATAGACATCATTTACAGACTAGAGATTTCCTGGATGATGAAGAAAAAGAAATGTTATAGTTTTCATTGTAACCTCGGAGGGTGGTTTTTTGTTGTGTCCACCCTCCACCTTTCTTGTATAAAGGTGTGAGTAACAAACGTGATGGTTTCTGATTGGGTATAGGATCATCCAAATCGTAATGAAAAACATGAAAAATCCCAGTAATGGTAAAAGTGTAACCAGTACGAGGACAAGTTAAACCGTGATTTTGGGAGTAATTACTTTCTGAGTAACGAGTAACTCCCTACCCCCGGGGTCAATAAAAACCCCATAATTATGTCATGGGAATACAGTGGGTTGTTGATATATTCTAGAAAGTTTAAAATCAAGGTCTTCAAGAAATCAGAAAGTTGAGGGGAACTCAAATGGAATATCTATTACGTAGTACTCTGATACTCTTTCTAACACTTCCCATTTATTCACAAGAAATATACACGGATGTATTTGAATTGTTTGACATGATGAATCCTATGAAAGTCATGGATGAACCAGAAGTTAAAAAGGGAATTAAATATATTATTCATGAAACAGTAAATTTTTACTCTTTTAATTCAGACCCAACGACATCTGTACTCATTAAAAAATATGATCAATCTGGAAATTATATATATGAGAACAAAGAGAGAAATGGTGAACCAGTTTACACTAGATGGATCTATATAAATTCAATTGGTAAAATTGATTCAATGGTAGAGTTCACATTTAAGGATACTGGTGACCACTCTGACAATGATCAACACACAAAATCAATTTCCCTATTTAATGATTCGGGTAAAATTCAATCAAAACACTCAAACATATGGTCCACAAGAACCAATACACCTATAAATTATATTGAAAATATTATCTATGAGTATGATAAAAGATTCGAACATATAGTATCACGAAAAAAATATGAAAAATATGAAGATGGATCGGGAGGATTAGACCATTCTGATAGATATATTTATGATGAGGATCTGTTGATTGAGAAATCTTGGATTAGTGATCGTCAGGGTGGTAGAATTATAGACAAGAGTATTTATCGGTACTATGATAATGGGTCGATTAAAAATGTCAAAAATTACATTGGGACTTATTTGAGTGATGAATATAAGTTTGAATACTATCCGGGTGGTGATTTAAAGAAAACAATCTATATGTCAGGTTCAACAACTTCCCATGAGTTTGAGTTTGACAAGAAAGGTAGAATAGTCCACTTCAAAAATATTTCCTACAATTATCCAGAACGAGATTATTTTGAGAATTTCACCTACAAAAATGATAGGTTGTCAAAAATAGTCAAAGTTAAGGGGGGGACTACTACAACCACAGAAGTTGAGAATATTATTGATTCCGATGGTTATTTGAAAGAAGTGAATATAGGTAACCCTACTGACATCAATGAAGGTTCCAGAAGAAAAGGGGAATTTACATATGATAATGAGGGTAGAATTTTGAAAAAACGATTTTCAAAATTGAAATCGGAAAAAAAGTATGATGAATACTATACAGAGACATACCATTATATTGAATATTAAATTGAATCGTATTGTCAATTGGGTTGAACAAGAAGGGTTCTCACTTTATATACGAAATTGAAGGACACACCCAAGATGTCCCTAATCTTTCTAACTGAGACACCACTTTCCAACAATGTTTTGACTTTATTCACCATTGGTTTTTGTGACCATTTTTCAAAAGATTCAGTAGATCCAGGTTTTCTACCCTTATAATGACCTTTCATCTGACCAATTCGAATTCCCTCAAGAACCCTTTCCCTATGAAGGTGGTATTCCATTTCAGAAATTGAAGTGAGTATGGTGATTAACAATTTTGTGGTGAAGTTCTCTTTACCGTCAACAAGAGTATGGACACCCTGTTTGATAATATGAATGGAAACATTGGATTCGTGGATGGTACGGATTGTTTTCAGAACATCTTCAGTATTTCGACCTAATCTATCTAAGTGAATGACCTTGATTTCATCGACTAGACCTTTTTCCACATCACTGAGAAGTTTCTTCCCCTGAGGTCGATCTTCAAAAGGAACTCGACCACTAACACCCTTATCTTTATATAATCTCCAACCATCTTCTACCTTTTCATCCTGTCGTTCAGTTTTCTGAAGGTAGGTTGAGGTTCTCATATAATATCCGATTCGAGTCATTCTGTTTCCTCATAATGTGTTATCATTCTGATACCATTATAAGATAACATATATAACCCCCTGTTCCTACGGGATTTACGGGTTTTTGGTGATTATTTGTTATCCCGTAAGAGTAAAGTCTTATTTGGATATTTGACAGGTTATTCTGAAATCGGAATGAATTTATCCTTAAGTAGAGATTCTCCATCATAGAAGAAGGGGTCGTAGTCACTACCATAACCAGAAACCTGTACATTATTATTACCTTCAATATCAACAATAAATACCTTTGTAAGTTCGTGTGTCATGTTGTACTTACCTTTTTCCTTTACTTTTCTGTTATACACTACACTATTCCCATCTGGGGTGAAGGTAGGTGAACTGGGGGAATAGAAGGTATTATCTACGGAGGTAAGGTTTATCCCATTCTCACCATCAATATCCATTATCCAAAGGTTAAAATGTGACTCGTACAAAATGTTTAATCCATAGGGTGAAACTGTTGGACGATGTGAGAACGATTGATTAGGTGTTAAGTTTTTATGTCCTGTTCCATCGTCGTTCATGATGTAAATATATCTACCTCCACCATTCAATAACGTGTCTGGTTTTATGGGTTGTCCAGAGATTCTATCAGTAATATCATCAATTGAGAAGTCAAACGAGGGGTCAGGGAGATCATTAAAATCGAATGGAGTGTATTTGGAAAAATAGGGATTTTGTCTGTCTTGGACATACACGATTTTCCTACCATCCGGTGTAAAATTTGGATACATACCTCCAAATTCCGGATTAGTTAAAGTTGTTGTAGTACCTGAAATAATATGATAACTGTAGATATTCCACATTCCCTCCCGATCAGACATATATATCAAGTTCTTTCCATTAGGGGAGAATTGGAAGTCCCCCTCAATACCTTCCCCTCTCGTCATATTCACGAAATCACTATTAACGTAATCATGAAGAAACAAATCAGAATCATTCATTGTTGGAATTGGACTTAGGTATATGTTACTGTCAGGAGAATAAATTTTAGTTTCTTTTTCAATCAATTCTTCATCCGATTCAAAAACAACCCTTTTATTACTACCGTCAACCTCCATTACCCACTCAACAATTCCAGGAGGGTGAGGATACCTAAAAAAATGAATTTTTGGACTTGAAGGAGGATAGTAAGATTGGGTTAATTTTTCGATACCCCATACAACAGACATTATAACCCCTCCAATAAAAAGTATTACCCAGACTATATAAATTATATACAGTTCGGAATCATTTCTGAGATAACCCAATAATGACTTTAACAATAAAAATCCTCCCCATTCGAGTTCAAACATGTTGTGAACATTGAATCTAATGTAATACAGGAGGGGTTATTTACCCTCTTGTCCCATATGATAGAATACTCTCATCATGAACTCTCCGTTTAAGGGGTTGAAAAATTCCCACCATCCATATTTTTCCCCATCTGTGTACATTCCAACCTCAGTTCTGTACCCAAGTTTTAATGTCCACTGACCTACCCTCACACCATGTTCATAATTCCCTGACTCATTACCAGTCTGTTTCCCATGTATTACACCATTTAAGTAAGTTCTTATTCCAGATAGAGTACGACTGTTTTTATTGTAGTATTTCCACACTCCGGTTCTCTTTCCCTTATATGACTCACCAACCCATTCAACTCCTTCACCGTCCTCATAGTAATATCCCCACTCTCCAGTTTGGGTACCCTTATAATAATTACCCTCAGTTTCCTTGTTACCGTTTTGATACCATGTCGTCCACATCCCCTCCTTCCTTCCTTGGATTGACAGTCCTTCCATTTTTTTCTTTCCATTAGGATAGGTTGAATAGACCAGTCCAGTATACCTTGAGTTGGTGGATTTAATGACATACTCATTATCTCCCATATTAACATCAAGTTGGTCGGGATAATTCAGAGGTTTATTTATTGTTCCATCAAGATTGAAGTAAGTGGGACCCTCCATCCACTTCCCGTTATAGAAAACCCCTCTGAATAATGGTTCACCAGTGGGAAAAAATTTGGATATCACTCCACAGGATGTTATCCCCGAATTAGGTTTCTTCGGGTCAACTTGATAATAATTCCCCGAAGAGTAATTATAATTGAGTTCTGAAAGATCAAAATTTCTAATTAGTTCTCCATTTTCTTTGAAATAGATAATCTTTTCTCTGAGAGGTTTACCATTAAAGAAATTTATCTGTTTAAATCGAGATAAACCAATAAGGTGATTGTAATAAACCCTTCCTGAAAAGGGTAGTCCGGAGGATTTTTTAACTAACAGACCATCAACTTCTTCTAAACTATCTATGTTAGTGTCAATTTGTTTTTGACCGGAATCATTGAAAAATGAGAAGTCGATTACCTTTCTTCCATATTGAAAAAACCCCGAAAAAACTTTGTTCCGGACATCATTATATCCCACAATCTCACCACTAAATGGTTCATCAGAATTGGGTGAATAAATTAATCCATCTCGTTCAACGATATCTTTATAGTTAAGGGGTTCCTGAATAGAACCATCCTTTTTGAAGTATAAATAATCACTATTCTGGTACCCATTCAAAAAAACAGTGGAGAACACTTTCTCACCGGTACTATATAGACTAACAACCTCACCACTGAACGGTTCATCTGAAATTGATGAGTAGGTCAATTCATTCTTTATTTTAACATCATTAGAGTTCAGAGGTTCTTGAATTTGACCATCTTTCCTATAGTAGACATAGTCTCCGACTAATTTCCCCTGTTCAAAAGAACCAGTATAGAATTTTTCACCATTATAATAAAGGTCGAAAACCTCTCCACTATACGGTTTATCAGAATCAGATTCATACAAAACCCCATTTTTTTCAATCAATGTTGATTCATCTACAGATTTGGTACATCCAACAAATACAATAATTGATAGAAATAGTAATGATGTCTTTTTCATGTGAATACTCCCCAAGTCGAAATTTATGAAGGTGTGTACGGTGAATCTAATGTAATACTGTAGGGATATCAATTACCCCTTTGGAAGTGATTTAAACGAATCCACCATGTCGTCTCGAGTTGTGTGACCGTAGATGTCCATCATCTCAAGTGTACTATGTCCCAATATTTTTGAGACGACAAAGATATCCCGACCATGATTTAGTAGGTATGATGTAAACCCGTGACGGAGGGAATGAATTGTCCAACGGGTATCCCACTCTAAGTCGACACTTAATTTCTTCCACAAATGGGAGACGGTTCCTGTCAGGTGTGGTTTTCCAGTCCGTTCGTTCTCGAATACATACTTTTTAGTCTTTCTAACGGGTTTACCATTTTCATTTTTCATGTATGTACGGGGAATCTTCCCAAACATTTTTGTAAGGTGTACTATGGGGATAACCCTTGTCCGTCTTTTGAAATGAATATGAATAGATTTCATGTCGTCTGATAGATATGAATATGAATATGAGTGACCAGTACCAACATCATCCGAGTCAGGTTTCCACTTCAGAATTGTTGTTTCACCGACCCTCATTCCAGAATTCAAGATCAACCAAATAAGTTTTGAGAACCATTCATTCTCATAAAACCAATCGAATTTTGACTGTTTCTTGTTTTTCCCATCTGTGGGTTTTGGTTTATTTGTTTTAGGTTTTTCAATTTCAGTTCTGAAGTATTTGGTGATCTTTTCAAATTCTTCAGTTGGAGGGTAGTTTTCCCGTTTGTTAGGTTTTGGGATTTTCACCTTAAGGAAGGGGGTGGTCTCAATCCACTCATTATCGAGACAAAAGGAAAAGAACGACCGAATAACTCTGAGATTCAGGGATACTGTTGTTTGTGATTTGACCTTTGGTTGAGACCATCGGTAATCTTTAAAATCAATAATGTGGGACTTCTGTATCTTTCTTATGTCCATTTCACCATATTCACCAACGATAAAATCGAGGAACTGATTTAAGGAAATATCATCACTACGATAGGTGATTGGACTCCTTCGTCTTTGGGATACTTCCACCTTTCTAATTTCAAGATATTTATCAATTAAAACACGAAGTGGTTTGGGAGGGTTGACCCTATCTTTCTCTTCGATTTCATCCCATTTTTTATCTAGTGATTCTTTTCTAAGTAACCCTTCGTTGTAATCATTTGTTTTAAGTGATTTATAGACTCGTTTATCTTTTTTCCCGGTTTCAGGGTTGTAGGTGTATCGGTGATACCAGTAGGTGTTGTCTTTCAGGTAGATGGAACTCATTGATTCCCCTTAAATTCTGGGGATCAATTTAACATATATATATATGAAAGTCAACTACGATATCAACTACGATAGAATAGGTGTGTGACAATAACTAGTAATATATTATAGACTTATAGTAAAATAATATATGAAAACCAAACTTCTCTTAATCAATTGGTTCCAGGTTCGAGTCCTGGGCGGTGTACAATAAAACCAACCACTTAGGTTGGTTTTATTTTTTATAAAAGACAACTACGATTCAACTACTTTTGATGAATATACCCTCTTTTTCACGAATATCAGAGGATTCAACTACGATATCAACTACGGGAACCACAACCTAACCTATATGGGAACCTACAACCGACCTTTGAAAAATGAGTCGAGTGAGTAAATTCATTCCATCAATTCTGGGGAATATTATTTATGGTTCAATCAAATTTTAAAAGTTGGGTATCTACTCTGAATTCGTTTTTGGATGAGTTGATTGGTAATTCAATCTATACAGTCTATGAACAACCAACCCTCAAAAAGTGGAAATCTATCAAAGAGGATGGATTTAGGAAACAGACAAAAAAGGTGGGGGATGACAGACCCAAATCCATCAATTGGATGTTCCAAACAATCCAACCTTCTCACGAAGAAATTAATACCGTTGTTGAACGATTCTGTATTTCGGAAGATTTAGATGAAAAGGATATCAAAAAAGATTTTATTCAGTCTGTACTTATGTCATTTATGGATTCATTTGTAGAGGACTATTGTTTGTTGACAGATACCGAATTGACCATGTCTGACAATTACTTTAAAGGATATCGACCCTCGTCCAGTCAGGATAAGAGTAAAGTGTATCTATATATAAAGACTTTACAACCAAGTAGAAGTGAAATTGAAAAACTCACTGTAATGTGGGTGAATTCAAAATATTGAGGAATTAGAGTGTCAAATAACTACGGTAAAATATCAAGTTTTATTTGGAATGTCTGTGATGATGTTCTCCGAGGTATGTTCAAACAACATGAGTATGGGGATGTCATCCTTCCTTTCACCGTTCTTAGACGGTTAGACTGTGTTCTAGAGTCTCAGAAAGATGAAGTAGTAAACCTTTACACTGAATACAAAGAGAAGGTTGATGACCCAACTCCTATTATTCTGAGTAAGGTAAAATCCACTTTCTTCAACTATTCTAAGTATGATTTGAATCGACTGAAGTCAGACCCTCAAAACATCCATCGGAATTTTCAGAATTATCTCGGTGGATTCAGTGAAAATGTAGTTGATATCATTGAGAATTTCGGTTTTGAGAAACCAGTAGAGAAACTGAACAAAAATAATCGACTCTATCAGTTGATTGATAAGTTCACTGAGATAGACCTTCACCCCGACAAGATTTCCAATCATGAAATGGGAACAGTATTCGAAGAACTTCTTAGAAAGTTCTCAGAAATGTCCAATGAAACCAGTGGAGAACACTATACACCAAGAGATGTAGTTCGGTTGTTGGTTTCCCTGGTCTTCTCACCCGACAAAGATGATTTACAAGGTGAGGGTAAAGTCAGAAGTATTTTTGACCCATGTTGTGGTACTGGTGGGATGTTGACCATTGGGAAAGAGTATATCCATGAGAATATCAATCCCAATGTGGAACTGAGATTACTTGGACAAGAATTGAACTCACAGACCTACTCCATTTGTAAATCGGATATGTTGATTAGTGGTGAAGACCCCAACAACATCAAGGGACCCGTTTCTTCACTTTCTGAAGACCAATTCCAATCAGACCGATTTGACTACCTAATTACCAATCCTCCTTTTGGTGTGAGTTGGAAATCCGAAAAGGAATTTATTGAAGAAGAGAAGTCCAATCCATTAGGAAGGTTTTCAGTTGGGACACCAAGAACATCTGATGGTTCACTACTTTTCCTTCAACACATGATATCCAAAATGGAAGTGAAGGGAAGTCGGATTGGAATCATCTTTAATGGATCACCACTCTTTTCAGGAGATAGTGGAAGTGGTGAATCTGAAATAAGAAGATGGATTATTGAACATGATTTGTTGGAGGGGATAGTATCACTCCCCGATAAATTATTTTTTAACACTGGAATATCAACATATCTATGGATAATCAGTAATAAGAAAAACTCTCATAGGAAGGGACTTATCCAACTGATAAATGGAGAATCATTTTTCAAAGTATCAAAAAAGAAGTTGGGGGAAAAGAGAAAAGAAATAACAGATATCCATAGAGAAAAACTACTTGAAATCTATCACAAATTTGAAGATTCTGAATTCTGTAAAATTCATCCAAATGAGTTCTTTGGGTATACTAAGGTGACTATAGAACAACCCTTAAAAGATGAAATTGGGGGTGATTTCATTACTGACAGAAGTGGTATCCCTAAACCCGACAGTAAAAAGAGAGACTATGAGAGAGTTCCTTTAATGGAAGATATTGATAAATATTTTCAGAGGGAAGTCAAACCACACTTACCTGAATCTTGGATGGATAGAAATAAAGACAAGGTTGGGTATGAAATCAATTTTACCAAATATTTTTATACCTATAAACCACTCAGGTCTATTAAGGAAATAACTGATGAAATACTGAATATTGATAAGGACTTAGAGAACTTACAATCAGAAATATTGGACATATAAATGTTCTTGAATGATATAAGTATTGATTGGATTGGGAAGGTTCCCATTGGTTGGGAAATAAAAAGAGTAAAACATTTATTTTTCCTCAAGAAAGAGGTGAGTGAAAATCCAACCGATGAAAAAATTCTTTCATTAACTTTTGGTGGAATAGTCGTCAGAGATGTTTCATCAAATGAGGGTCAACTACCTGAAACCTACAATGGTTATACCAAAATATATCCAAATGATATCGTGATGAATCCTATGGATTTAAGGTCAGGATGGGTTGATAAAAGTATGTATGAGGGGATAATTTCACCATCATACTATGTCCTGAACACAGGTATGGATATTGTTAATATAGGATATTTCAATTATCAATTACAAAGACACTATAAGGAAAGAATATTTTTCCCTTTTGGTCAGGGAGTTTCTTATGACTATAGGTGGGGGATGGGACGAGAAACACTTCTAAATTTTCCAATGTTACTCCCTCCCCAAAAGACCCAATCAGGTATAGTTTCCTTTCTCGACAACAAAACCCAAAAGATTGACCAACTCATTGATCTCACAGAAAAGAAGATAAAACTACTAAAGGAACAACGAACCTCACTTATCAATCACTGTATCACCAAAGGTCTGAATCCCAATGTGGAGATGAAGGATAGTGGGATTGAGTGGATTGGGAAGATACCGAGTCATTGGTACAGAACCAAAATATCAAGATTTTGTGAAGTCAAGGACGGAACACATGACACTCCGAAATTCTTAGATCCAAATGAGAGAACAATTCCTTTAGTGACTTCAAACTCATTCATAAATGGTGAAATTGATTTTACGAAATCGAAACATATCAGTATTGAAGACTACACGGAAATTAACAAAAGAAGTGATGTTCAAATTAATGATATAATCATGTCAATGATTGGAAGTAATATAGGAAATAGGGTCTTAGTCAAAACGGATTCTCCATTCTCCATAAAAAATGTTTGTTTATTTAAGACTTCCAAATCAGTAGGTTTAGTACCAAAATATCTACTCCACCTGATTGACAGTAAGTATTTATTGTATCAAGTTGATTTCAATCAAAAGGGTGGGGGTCAACCTTTTCTTTCCTTGAATGAATTAAGAAATCTGATATTCCCCTTTCCACCAGAGAATGAACAGAACCAAATCGTTGAACACCTAGATAAACTGACCCAAAAGGTTGACACCACAATAGAAATAGAATCCCAACGAATTGACCTACTCAAGGAATACCGTCAATCCCTCATCTCAGAGGTCGTAACAGGAAAAATTGATGTAAGGGACTGGAAAGAATGAACCCACAACATCCGACTGAAAAGAAATTTGAAGACCACATTGAAAAGTCTCTTAATTCAAGTGGGTATGACTCACATTCACCTCTACTCTATGACAAGAAACTCTGTCTCATCCCGAATGTCATCTCAGACTTCATCCAACAATCTCAACCCAAAACCTATGAAAAACTGACCCTTCAGTACGGTTCCCAAACTGAATCAAAACTCATCAATCGAATCTCAAATGAGATAGAAAGACGGGGAGTCATTGATGTTCTCCGAAAGGGTGTCAAGGATAGAGGATGTGACTTTGACCTAGTCTACTTTGAACCAAAGAGTGGACTCAATATTGAACATCAAGACCTCTACAAACTGAACCAATTCTCAGTTGTTCGACAACTCAAATACTCAACTCAGAATGAGAACTCAATTGATATGGGTCTCTTCATCAATGGTATTCCCATTGTCATGATGGAGTTGAAGAATAGTCTCACCGGTCAAACCGTTGAACATGGTGTCCAACAATGGAAGAGAGACCGTGACCCCAAAGAACCACTCTTCAGATTCAAACGAATGTTGGTCTATTTTTCTGTAGGGAATGAGAAAGTATCCATGACCACTCGATTGAGTGGAATGAAAACCAAATTCCTCCCATACAACAAGGGGATTGAAAACCCAATCAATAAACATGGATTCATGACCCACTACCTATGGGAAGAAATCCTATCACCAAGTTCAGTCCTTGACCTCATTGAGAACTATGTTCATGTCCGTGAAGAGGTCACCAAAGAATATGATTCGAACAAGAAGAAGGTCGTTGACAAGAAATCTGAGGTCATGATATTCCCTCGATACCATCAGTTGAATGTCGTTCAGAGACTTAAATCCCATGTCGTTCGAGAAGGGGTTGGAAACAACTATCTGATTCAACACACAACGGGGTCAGGGAAGTCTCTTTCAATAGGATGGTTGTCTCATCTACTATCTTCACTTTACAGAACCCCCTCTGACACCAAACGGATGTTTGATTCCATCATTGTGGTCACTGATAGAAGAATTTTAGACAAACAGATTCAGAATACTATTAAACAATTGGAACAAACAACGGGTGTTGTCTGTCCAGTTGATTTGAATTCACAACAACTGAAAGGGTATTTGGAACAGGGTAAATCCATCATCATTACCACGGTTCAAAAATTCCCTGTTATCTCACAGACCATTCCCAAACTGAAGAGTAAGTCCTTCGGAGTCATCATAGACGAAGTTCATTCGTCTCAGAGTGGTGAGACCTCAAGACACCTTAAAATGTCCCTTTCCAAATCTGTATTGGATGAGTTCAAAGAAGGTG
>Ga0233446_1002274_pt1 | contig 12384 bp, 10 predicted proteins | sample SI_124_October20_4_FD_182780 | JGI IMG/M metagenome (GOLD analysis project Ga0233446, IMG submission 182780) | Seawater microbial communities from Saanich Inlet, British Columbia, Canada - SI_124_October2016_120_MG | ecosystem: Environmental > Aquatic > Marine > Inlet | place: Canada: British...
CCCAGACGAAGGGTCTCGAGGGGCTCGAGGCGGGCGGCCTTGGTGGATGGGTAGAGGCCCGCCACGACCGCCACGGCAACCGAGAGCATCGCCCATCCGACAAGGCCCACAACAGACAACACCATCACGTATCCACGCAGTTCCGCCGTAAGCCAGACCACCCCGGCTCCTGCGGCCGCTCCTAGGATGCCACCCAGAACACCCACGACCAGGGCTTCCAGCAGGAACTGGACCGCGATCGTGCCTCGGCTGTGGCCGAGCGCCCTCCGGATCCCGATCTCGGTGGACCTCTGGATCACCGAGATGGACATGACGTTGGCGATCCCGACACCTCCCACGATCAGCGCCAGGCCTCCCATCATCTTGGTCAGGTTGTTGAGGTTCTCGTCAACCTGGGACTGTGCGTCGAGCAGGTCGGTGGGAACCGAGGTGTTGGCACCGTCGGGGCCACCGAGGCTGATGACCGTCGGGACCTCCTGGGCCACCAACTTCGTGTTGGTCGGCGCCCGAATGTACAACCGGCTGGGGTCGCGGGAATCCAGGCCGAGGTCCTCCTCGGCGTTGGCGAAGGTGAGGAAAACCGCAGAATCCATGGAGGGCTCAAGTAGCACGTAGTCGAGCACGCCGACCACCCCGTAGTCGATTCCGTTGAGTTGGATGGTCCTTGCCTCTCCGCGCAGATACCCGTACTCGTCAGCCAGGTCGCGGCCGATGACCACCACCCTCGCGGCGGTCGACACGTCGAAGTCGTTCAGGAACCGCCCGCTTGCCAGGACCACCTCGAGGGTCTCGGGAAGGTTCAGACCGGTGGCTATCACTGGCACTGGGAACGCCCGGTAGAAGTCCTCGGCTTCCTCGAAAGGAAGTGTCACGATGTCGGCCATCTGGAGTGTGCCTGTCACCGATTCAACATCGGGAAGCCGGGTGACCCGCGCGGCCGCAGCCTCGGGGATACGAGGGTCGCTGCCAAAGCCACCCAGCGAGCCCTGTGCGTTCGCAACAATCAGGTCAGTTCCCAGGTCCGAGAGGACTGCCTTGAGGTGACCCTTAGAACTCTCGTTGATCCCGATCGCCGACACGATGGCAGCCACACCAAGAATTGGTCCGAGCATTATCAGGGCGGTCCGCACCTTGCGGGCACGAAGGCCACCGAGGGCCACCCCGACCAGTTCCCAGATGCGCCTCATCGGGCTCCCCCCGCAACGTTCAGGAGTTCATCAGCCACGATTCCACCGTCGAGCATCGTTATCCGGCGCTGTGTCCGGGAGGCCACCCCCAAGTCGTGGGTCACGACACAGATCGCCCGGTCTGAAGACTGGAGGTCGCCGAAAATGTCCATCACGTTGGAAGCATTTTGGGAGTCAAGTGCACCAGTCGGCTCATCAGCCAGCACCATCAGCGGGTCGGTGACTATCGCCCTGGCGATGGCGACACGCTGCTGCTCCCCACCTGAGAGTTGGATCGGCGTGTGCCCGTACCGGTTCCCGAGATCGACCTGTTCGAGGGCGTCCATGGCGCCCTGGCGGCGTTCGCCGGCGGACAGGCCACGGTAGAGAAGGGCGGTCTCAACGTTTCCGAGGGCTGTCAGGTGTGGGATCAGGTGGAACTGCTGGAACACGAAGCCAATGGCTCCACCACGCATCCGGGACCGGTCAGCGTCTCCCAGGTCGGCCATGTCGGTCCCCTGGATCCTCACGGCGCCGCTACTGGGAAGATCCAAGACTCCTAGGAGGCCAAGGAGCGTCGATTTTCCCGAACCTGACGGTCCGACTATTGAAAGGAAGTCACCTGCCCTGATGTCAAGCGATACATCGCGCAACGCGTGGACCTCTACTTCATCCCCAAATACCCGTGAAACGCCATCCAGCGACAGCAGGACCTCGCTCACCTGAGAATCCCCCCTGACCATCTCGACACCTTCAGAAGACTTGGAGTCACGATCGGTCAATCTCGAGGATCACATACTCGCCGACTGACAGCCCTGAGATGATCTCCACATAGGCACCGTCCAGCATGCCCGTCTGGATGCTCCTGCGTTCGATGACACCAGCCGGCGTCACCACGCGGACCTTCTGGTCTCCGCCATCTGACAGCACCGCAGCTATGGGCACCACCACAGCGTCCACAGATTCAGCTACCACAGCATCGATCGTCACCACGGCTCCATCGACACCAACCAGATCGCTATCGGTCTGGACAACCCCTTCGTAGGTCTCGCTACCGCCTTCACTGGTTGCCGAGTCATCAATTTCGGCGATGAGTCCGCCCACCTCCTGGTCGCCAGCATCCATGTTGACCGTCACTGACTGGCCGACATCGAGCTTGGCTCGGTTCGAGGGAGTGGCAAACAGCTTTACCGTAAAGTTGGGCTCGGTCAGGGTCAGTAACGGGGTGCCACTCTGGACAAAGTGACCCGCTTCGACGTGGACAGAACCAACCCTGGCGGGCCACTGTGCGACGACCATGTCACCTGGCAGGAACACCACGTCGTCGGCAATGGAACGGATCGGAATGTCAACAGAACTCTCGCCGGTGCGAAGGATCGTCGTTCCGGTCAGCACCTCGAAGTCCTCCCCTGCTCTGGCACTTCCACCAATCGAGTAGTTGATAGAGGTGTCCACAGTCGCTGCCTGATCGGCCACAACGGTGACGACTGTCGTTGCACCCTCAGAGACCCAACCTCCCCCCGCGAGGGTCAACTCTGGCAGGTCGGCTGAGGCCACCCGCACGGTGGCCTCCGATCTGTGGCTGAGTAGGTAGTTGCCACTGGGGTCATCGAGAAGACGAACGGTGATGGTCTCTTCATCTTCAACGAGATCATCTGGCCTCAGTTGTACGGTGATTGCCACCGACTCCTGGCCGGCTCGCAAGATGACGTCACCGTCGGGCTGGTTGTAGTCAGATCCAGCCGTCGCAGATCCGACAGTTTCGTAGAAGATCTCAAGGTCCTCAACCAGCGGATCAGGTGTCTCGACAGTAAATGACGCCAAACCCGACTCAACCACCGTTTCGCTGTCAGACCTGAGCACCAGGGTTGGCGCATCAGCCACGTCAGGATCGTCGATGATGACCGTTGCTGTGTCCGGGTCGCCGACGAGGTAGCGAGAGCCCTGCGCAACTCGTAGTTCCTCGCGCTTGGCATCAAGGGAGAACTCCAGCCGTCGTTGTTCATCCAAGAGGTCCTGCACCACTGTGTCTGTTGAGGCCTGGGCCTCGGCAAGGTCGGCCTCGGCTACCTCGAGAAGGAAGCTGAGCCGATCGTCCTCGCGCTCCAGGGAGGCAAGGGCATTTCCAGCTGTGTCAACAGTGTCTCTGGCCGTCGTCAACTCCGTCGATTCCTCAAGGGCAGCCGAAAGCGCGTCGTAGTAGGCGTCAAATGCCTGGGTACGGGCAGCAACGGTGATGTTCTCAGCCTCCAGATCCGCATTGGCGTCGTCGAGGGCCTCGTCGAGCGAGATCAGGTTGGCAGCCTCAGCCGGTGTCACGTCCGAAGTTACAGTCTGGACCAGAGTGATGATGCCCTTGTCCATCAGTTCCTGTTCCACGTCGGTCTTTTCCTGTTGACGTGATTCAAGGTCGCTCACCTCGGCCTCCGCATCGGTGAGGTCCTGCTGTGCCTCTGCCACATCGCTGACCAACTCGGCACGACGCTCGACCAGATCGTCGATCTCAGTCTGCAGGTCGAAGACAACGAGATCCTCGGGAGCCGTTTCCGAGGTGACGATCTCGTCCACCAGTTCGGCCTGTCGCTCCAGTAGGGCGTCAAGGGCCTCCTGAATGTCAAACACCAAGAGGTCCTGTGAAGCAAGGTTGGCGGCCTCGTCAAAGCTGCTTGAGACAGTTACCTCCAGGTCCTCGTTTGCCTCACGTAGGTCATCGACCTGGGTTGTCACCACAAGGTTGGCTGTTGCAGACCCTGCGGCTATCACGACCGTGTCGTCTATGCCCTCGTAGTCGTCGGAAGTCACGTCACCGCCAATGCGGACAGCTACCACGAGGTCGCTGGCTGGTATGGGATCAGCTGTAACGGTAAACACCACCTGGTCGCCCTCGGTGACGATCGCTTCGACCACTCGCACCGTCACAACAGGTGCTCCGGTGATGTCCTCGGCCGTGTTCCTCCTCGCCTTCCCAACTGAACGGGATGCACCGCCGATCTGTACCGACACGGTGTTCACCGCTCCGACCGAGTAGCCAGCTGGGTTTGCCTGCAGGGACACCGTCACCACCTCGTCTACCTCGGTGGCAGTACTCCCGTAGTCGTGATCGGATTGCCACTCGGCGAGACCGCTCCGAGTTTCCTCCGTGTAGTACCGGTCCACCACTCCAACCGAGTAGCCAGCAGCGGAGAGGACCTTCTCCAGTTGCAAGACGTCAGGGCCGTCTGACCCCACGTCAAGTGGCCTATAGAACTCCAGGTCACCGCCCACGGCCACCGCCCTTCGCCCATCGAGGCTGAACAGGACGTCTCCCACCTGAACGGTGTCACCGTCTGCGACTTCCAGGCCGGTGATGCGGCCAGATGCCGCCGAGTTGATCGTCTGGAGTTCATCGCGGCGCAACTCGCCGCGGACTGTCAATTCCTCTGTGAGGGTGCGGGTGGTAACGGCCTCGGCTATGGCCCTGTCCCGCAAGGGATCAACAGCTGTACCGCTGTCATCCCATGGCTTCCACACGGTCAGGCCAGCCACTACCGCAGCAGCCACCACCAGTGCGAAGATTCGCACAACCAACCCGGCCTTCATGGTCGCCTCCCTAAAGGTTTCATAGTCACTACTGAACGGATCAAATCAGCCTCCACTGCCACGACCCTGACCAGCTCCAGGTGGAGGGCCACCGCCGAAGCCGCCATCGCCAAAGAGGTTGGCTGCACTAGCGCATTGATCAATGTCGGTACGGTTGATCTCCTCGGCAGCATCACGAAACAGTGAGCGTGGACTGAGGGCACCCGTCTCGTCGGGCATGGGGTCATCAATCTCCCACCCCTTGTCCCGCAGGCAGGTTACGACTGCGAGCAATTGCTCATTGTTCTCACGGACCTGTTCAGGTGAGCGCTCTTCTCTAGATGCCCGGAACTCCTCCACAACATCAGCAATTCCACTCTCCGCGTTGCAACGCTGAATGGCCTCGATATATCCAGCCTGGTTGACGGGGTCGTCATCATCAGAATCCCCACCGGGTGGACCCCGGAACGTGAAGCCCTCGGCCGACAGGCAGTCGTTGAATACCTGAATGGTGCTCTGGAACTCCTCACGCGGATCCTCCTCCGCAAGCGGGATCGTGTCCTTGGTCGGCTCGGTCGTGCTGGGGGTCTCCGACGGCGCTGGCGAGGTTGTCGTCGAGGGGGAGGTCTGTGGGGACGGTGCCAACGAGGTGGCTGGCGGCACTGTCGTTGTCTCGACCACGTTGAGGAAGGCACCTGCCGGAACTATCAACTCGGGTGCCTCGTCGGCGGTCAGGACGATGATCGACCTGGTCTGATCGGACTCCGATGCCCCGCATGCGGTGGCAACCAACCCCACCAGCACCACGAGCGTCACAGACAGCGGCTTTCTGCGTCTCACCTTGACTCCGTTCCGCGTGCTCCTCTGAACACGTCACCGCATCATCCCAGCGCCATGTTACGAAGCTGTTAGGGATCGCCTCTGGTCGGCCAGATGCCGCCATCAACCCTCCTCAGCTGCATCTCTCTCGAGCGCAATTTCGCCGGCACAATCCCTGACCTGGTTGGTGTCGAAATCGTCGTCGGCGCTGGCCATACCACCCGCTGGGCCTAGAAGTCCGTTCTCGTCTGGGGTCAACTCTGGGATCTCCCAACCCTTTCGGCGCAGACAGTCGGTCAAATCTATGAAATCCTCGTTCTGTTGTTCGATCTCGTCTGGATCCAAGCCCGTCCTCGAGGCCTGGAACTCCTGAAAGACCGTCGAGATCCCAGTCCGGCTGTTACACGTCGTCAGAGCACGGAAGTAGTCCATGTTATTTTCAGGGGCATTGGCGCCGGACTCAGGGTTCGGCGGACCGATCCATTCGTAGCCCTCCCCACTGAGGCACGAGTTGAACCTGTCCAGGGCATCAAGCAGTTTCACTCCAGGAGTGTCCTCCTCCTCAGCAAGCGGGATGGTGGTCCGTGTTACTTCGGTGGTGGTTGTCTGCTCCGGTGAGCGTGTTGTTGTGGATGAAGTGACGGACGCCGGAGGAGGCGTCGTCGAGGGCTCGGGAACCGTGGTGGTTGTCACCTCGACCACGTTTTCGAATGCGTCGGCAGGAACCACTATCTCGGTAGCGGATTCCGGGCTGAGCACGACGATCGACCTGCTGGCGCCCTCGACATCGCTGCCGGAACACGACGCCAGCCAGACCATGAGCAACGGTGCAACAACCGCAACCAGACGCTTTGACAACAACATCCCTCCACAGGTCCTTTCCGAAACGGTAGCCAGACTGACCCCTTGTCCGACAATCCGCACACGTTCCGACCCGGAGCAGCAACCTGCGGCACGCCTAACCTGAGCCGATGGCCGACTTCTCCCAGAGCGGAACAATTGCCACACTCCACCACCTGGGCGAGAGGCCCCTCGAGTCACTTGAGGCTGAGCTTGCCTCATGGGGAAGCGACCGGCCGATGTCGCTGATAATCCCCTGCCTCGCCACTGAGATGAACGGTCCTGCGCTGCGTGGCATCATCAGTGAACTGTCGTCGGTTCCGTACCTGAGTGAGGTGATCGTCGGCCTGGACCACGCAAACCTGGACGACTTCACCAGAGCCCGGGAACTGTTCGCTCCCCTGCCGCAGCACCACCGGATCGTGTGGAACGACAGCCCCCGCCTGCGCTCTATCGAGACAGGCCTGAGAGACCACGGCCTTGCACCGACAGAGACCGGCAAGGGGCGCAACGTGTGGTGGTGCCTCGGCTACTTCCTGGCATCGGGGCGGGCGCGGTCGGTCGCCCTCCACGATGCCGACATCCTCACCTACGACCGGTCGATGGTTGCGAGGCTCCACTACCCGGTCGCCCACCCCAGCTTCGGATACGTGTTCGCCAAGGGCTTCTACTACCGGGCTGCGTCAGACGGTGGTCGTCTCAACGGCCGCGTCACCCGGTTGTTCGTTGCGCCACTTCTTCGGGCCCTGTCGCTGACCTTTGGGCGTAGCGACTACCTGGACTTCATCGGGAGCTTCCGGTATCCGCTGGCCGGCGAGTGTGCGATGGATGAGAGTGCGGCCCGGTCAATCCGCATTCCTTCGGACTGGGGCCTCGAGATCGGGGTTCTGGGCGAGGTCTTCCACCGCCACTCCGGCGCAAGGGTCTGCCAGGTCGATGTTGCTGACATCTACGACCACAAGCATCAGGAACTCTCACCCGATGATGCCTCGACGGGCCTGCACAGGATGAGCGTCGATATCGCCAGGGCCATGTTCAAGAAGTTGGCTTCTTCGGGGGTCGTGTTGACGTCGGAGGGCTTTCGCACGCTTGAGGCGGCATTCTTCCGGTCCGCCCTCGACCTGATCGACAGCTACAACGCCGACGCTGTCCTGAACGGCATTCCCTATGACCGCCAGGAGGAGGAGGCGACGGCAGACGTGTTCGCCCATGCGATCCTCAGGGCGGGCGACGACTACCTGAATGACCCCATGGAGTCGCCCTTCATTCCGAGCTGGTCACGGGTCGACTCGGAGATGCCCGACCTGGCCGAGAACCTGGCCAAGGCGGTCGAGGCTGACAACGCCTGACCAGGGTAGGCCCAACGGTGGAGGTGATGAGAATCGAACTCACGACCTCTACGTTGCGAACGTAGCGCTCTAGCCAACTGAGCTACACCCCCGTGGGCGGTGGTGAGCGTAGCGGGGGGCCCGCCGGGTCTGTCGGGGTCAGTTGGCCTGTCGGCGCAGAACTGCCTCGTCGCTCATCGCCACCGATACCTGTTCGCCTGCGAGGAACGGGTTGGCCGGCCTGAGCGGCACAACAGTTGCTCGGCGTTCACTCTCGTTCTGGTGGCGGTTGGTGAGCATGACCGCGTAGCCGACAAGAGCAATGTCGACGAGGAAGTTGATCATCCAGAGGATTCCGCCGACAGCCACCGCCCCGAGCAGGGTGAAGGTGGCCACACCGGCGAGGGCGATGAGGACGTCGCGGCGGCGTCGGCGTGCTGCCGAGGCCCCGCTGGGAACGGCCTTGGCCGACTGGTGGAGGGATCTCAGGCCGTTGGCATCGAAGCGTCCGATCGCCGAGAGGCTCTCGACGGGTCGCATCGCAGGTCCCTCTCTGCGCAATAGTGGAGGCACCAGCACGGCTGCCCAGAGGACTCCAAGGCCCAAGAGAATCAACACGGTCGGGTTTCCCTCCCCGCCGATCCACTGTGGTCGGCGTGTGGCGTCACCGTACAGTCTGACTCCTTTCAAATGGTGGATTTCCTCGCGCGGAGAGCGCGAAGAGTCGCGCGAGCAGCGCGAGACCAAGTTGCCACCGATTCAGGGCCTCAGGTCTCCCGGCTCCATGACCCAGACCGACCCCCGGACTTCTCCCACAGTGCGACCTCTGTGATGCTCATCGACCGGTCCATCGCCTTGCACATGTCATAGACCGTGAGGGCCGCCAACGAACATGCCGTGAGAGCCTCCATCTCGACCCCGGTCCGCTCGACGGTCTCGGCAACAACCTCGATGTCGACCCACGCCTCTCCAACGGTCAGGTCAACCGACACCGAACTCAACATCAGCGGATGACACAACGGAATCAACTCAGAGGTCCGCTTGGCACCCTGGATGCCGGCAACCCGTGCCACTGCCAGAACATCGCCCTTTGCGACGGTCCCCCCGACGAGAGCCTGGGCCGTCTCTGCCGACATCGTCACCGTGGCCCGCGCAACGGCCCGACGGCGGGTCACATCCTTGTCGCCCACGTCGACCATCTGGGCCCGACCCTCGGAATCCAGATGGCTGAAGCCCCCGGTTGCGTCGCTCATTGACCGACTCATCCGCCAATCTGGGACATGGAACGGGCGGGCCTGATGAAGTCAACCGTTCCAATGCCGTGGCCGGCCCACTTGGATCCAACAGCGCGCTCCAACATCTCGCCGATTTCGGCATCGGTCGCACCGCTGCGAAGCAGGCCACGCAGGTCGAACTCATCGACGGCGAACAGGCAGTTCCGGAACTGTCCGTCGGCGGTCAGTCGGACACGGTCACATGAGTCACAGAACTGCTCGGTGACGCTGGCAACCACCCCGACCTCGCCACCACCATCCTCGTAGCGGAACCGGGTTGCCGGCGCCGACGTGCGTTCGAGCGGAACGAGGGGAAAGGCCCCTGCGATGGTCGAGATGATCTCTGACTGGGTCACCACCAATGTGTCAGACCATGCCTCGTCGGCATCAAGTGGCATGAACTCGATAAACCGCACCACCACGCCCCGCTCCCGTCCGAACCGGGCGAATGACAAGATCTCATCGTCGTTGACACCCCGCATCACAACCACGTTCACCTTGACCGGGTCGATTCCAACCTCGACGGCCCTGTCGATGCCAGCCAGAACCGCCGGCAGGCCGTCGCGACGGGTCAGTTCCTCGAACCGGTCACGTCGCAGCGAGTCCAACGACACGTTGACCCTCTTCAGGCCCGCCTCGACGAGGGGTGACGCCATCTTGTCGAGCGTCGCACCGTTGGTCGTGAGACACAGGTCGACCGGCAGTCTGGCCAACATCCCGACAAGGGTCGGGAGGCGTGCCCTGACCGTGGGCTCTCCACCGGTGAGACGGATGCTCTCCACCCCGTAGCCCTCGACCAGCAGCCGGGCCACCCGTTCGATCTCCTCGAAGGTGAGCAGGCCCTCGCGTGGCAACCACTCAAGACCCTCGACGGGCATGCAGTATCGACAGCGGAAGTTGCACCTGTCGGTCACAGAGATCCGGAGATCCCTGTGAACCCGCCCGAAGGAATCGATCAGCCGGTCGCTCACAGGCCACAGCGTAGGGCCGGGCCCCGGATTGTGAGACATCGGCACGGTCCGCGGCTCATCGCAGCAGGAGTACCTCGACCTCGCCGCCGTCAAGAACCCCGTCACCGTCGGGAATGACGGCCAGACCCTCAGCAGAAGCCATCGCCGAGAGCTGATGGGAGCCCTGCCCACCCGCCAACCTGACCCTGTAGCGGCCATCCGTGTAGGCGACCGCCACCCTGGCAAAGTGGACCTTTCCGTCAGGGCGGCGATCCAGCCCCCCGTCGCTGATAGCGCTCACACGTGGCCTGTCGAGATGGGAATAGCCGAACATCGACAACAACGCCGGCCGGGCGAACAGTTCGAAGGAGACCATGGACGAGACAGGGTTACCCGGCAACCCGAACACCGGCGTGCCATCGACCAGGCCGAATGCCAGCGGCTTGGCGGGCCTGATCGCCACCTGCATCCACCGCATTTCGCCGATCCTGTCGAGGACCGCCTTCACGTAGTCGAAGTCGCCCATGCTCACCCCGCCAGAGGTGAGAACGGCATCGCAGTCGGCCGCCCCGGCCACGATGGCCCGTTCGATCTCCTGCACATCGTCGGCGACGAGGCCCAGGTCGACGCCCGTTACACCGGAATCCTCCAGGAGGGCCAGCAGGGCATCGCGGTTGCTGTCACGGATCTGTCCGGGACCAGGAGTACCGGTTACCAACTCGTCACCGGTTGAGAGGACCCCCACCCGGAGGCGCCTGTACACGGCGACACTGCGACAACCGACGCTGGCCAGCACACCGATGTGGGCCGGCCCCAGGACGGTTCCAGCGGCAAACACCTCCTGACCCGGCCGGAGGTCCTCGCCGGCACCGCGAACATGGTTGCCCACAGAAACCTCGATCTCGACCGTGACGACGGTGTCGTCGTCGGTGACAGAGGTTCGTTCAACCATCACCACCGCATCTGCACCGGGTGGCATGGGGGCACCGGTCATGATGCGCATAGCCTCACCGACACCTACCTCCCTGTCTGAAACCGACCCGGCAGCCAGGGTGCCGACAATGGAAAGAGCCACGGGCGCTCCGGTGGTGTCGGCAGCCCTCACGGCAAACCCGTCCATCGCCGTGTTGTCGAACGGTGGTACGGCCTCTTCGGCACCTACGGGCTCTGACAGAACCAGGCCCAGTGCCCCACGGAGATCGACCACGCCGGCAACCGGGGCTGGACACCGGTTGAGCACGTAGGCCCTGGCTTCCTCGAAAGGGATCACCGGGTGAGGATACCCACGGGGTTCTGGCCCTATTCCCCGCACCGGAGGTATGCGTTCCGACCGGTCACGAGCCCGGCTTCCAGGACCCCTCGTCGCCTGTTAGTAGACGCCTGATATTGGCCTGGTGTCGCACGATCAACAGAACGGTGAGGCAAAGCACCACTGACGCCTCCAGAAGGGGGACACCGCTCAGCAGTATCAGGCAGGCCATCGCCACGGCCATCGAGAGAGAGGCCAGCGACACCTTTCGGGTCAGCCTCGCCACCAGAAGGAATATCGCCGCTCCGAGGATGGTCAAGAACCCGAACAGCACGCACGCTCCGCCGCCGGCAGTGGCCACACCCTTGCCGCCCCGGAACCGGCGGGCGGCCGGCAGAACGTGGCCGACCACCGCAGCAGCCCAGCAGAGCGCTGCCAGTGACCTTCCGCCCACGGCAAGGCCCACCCCGGTGGCAGCAGCGCCCTTGCCCATGTCGGCAGCGAACACCATGATGCCGGCTCGCCTTCCGGCCACCCTGAAGACGTTGGTCGCACCTGGGTTACCGGAACCCTCACGGGTCGGATCAAGGCCCTTGCGTCCGGCCACGTAGTGGGCCGAGGGCAACATCCCGATCATGTAGGAACCGAGAATCAGAGCCACATCGACGACGATCACCCCCATAGCATCACCCCTCCGGGAACAGTTCATGCGGATTCCCCGGAATGCTTGCTCATCCAGGGAGGACACATCCAACGAGGGTCGATCCCCCGGTAGGCTTTCCCCCGGCTTCCCGACGATCACCTGAACACGTAACGAGCCCTTCTGCCATGCCTACCTACCAGTACCGCTGCCCTGACTGCGCCAACGAGTTCGAGGTGCGTCAGGCCTTCAGCGACGATCCCGTGACCACATGCCCCACAGCGGGCTGCACCGGTGCGGTCCGCAAGGTGTTTGCAAGCGTCGGCATCTCGTTCAAGGGCGACGGGTTCTACAAGAACGACCACGGATCAAGCGCCGCAGGCAGGAAATCCGAACAGACGACCGAGAAGAAGACCGAACAGACGGACACGTCGTCAGGCTCGGGGACGGGAGACTCCTCGACGAAGGACACGCCCTCCGGTTCCAACGGCTCAAAGGACACGCCCTCCGGCTCCAACGGCTCAAAGGACAGTTCCTCCGACAAGGGTTCCAAGGACAAC
>Ga0233446_1002286_pt1 | contig 12322 bp, 13 predicted proteins | sample SI_124_October20_4_FD_182780 | JGI IMG/M metagenome (GOLD analysis project Ga0233446, IMG submission 182780) | Seawater microbial communities from Saanich Inlet, British Columbia, Canada - SI_124_October2016_120_MG | ecosystem: Environmental > Aquatic > Marine > Inlet | place: Canada: British...
AAAGACATATTCATTTGACAAATGGTTTTCTAATTACACAATAAATAAATTTGGAGATACGCATCCTGATTTGAGAATAATAAGAGAGGAGTTATTCGAGGTGAACTGTGTACATTTTAATAAATTAAATCCAGAGAGGTAATATATGAATGCACTAGTAACAGGAGCGGATGGCTTTATAGGTTCATACCTAACTGAAATGTTGGTGGAAAAAGGCTATCAAGTAAAGGCTTTGTCTCAATACAACTCTTTCAACAACTGGGGTTGGCTTGAAAGTATAAAATACAAAGACCAGGTAGAAATTTTAACAGGCGATATTAGGGATCCGCATTATTGTAAATATATCACCAAAGATGTTGATATTATCTTTCATTTGGCAGCTCTAATTGCAATTCCATATTCTTATGTGGCACCTGATAGTTATGTTGATACCAACATAAAGGGTACGCTAAATATCTGCCAGGCAGCTAAAGAGAATGGAAATATTAGAGTAATACACACCTCAACCAGTGAAGTATACGGTACAGCTCAATATGTGCCAATTGATGAAAGCCATCCACTGCAGCCTCAATCTCCATATAGTGCAACTAAAATAGCTGCTGATGCTATGGCAATGAGTTTTTATAACGCATTTGATCTACCAGTAACCATAGCAAGGCCATTTAATACTTACGGCCCAAGGCAATCAGCCCGAGCAGTAATTCCAACAATTATTACCCAAATCGCCAATGGGGAAAAAGAAATAAAATTAGGTGACTTGACACCAACTAGAGATTTTAATTATGTGGAAGATACTTGCCGTGGATTTATTGCGTTAGCGGAAGAGGGTAAAACAATTGGTGAAACAATTAATATTGGCTCCAATTTTGAGATTAGCATAGCAGACACACTTGATATTATTAAAGAGTTAATGAGTAGTGATGTAAAATTTATTACTGATAAACAGCGCATACGTCCAGATAAGTCTGAGGTTTTTCGTCTCTGGTGCGACAATTCTAAAATTGAAAAATTGACAGGATTTAAGCCTCAAACAGATATAAGGCAAGGATTGCAAAAAACTATCGATTGGATCATCACTCCAAATAATTTAAACAAATATAAATCAGAGATATACAATGTCTAAAAGAGCAATAATACTAGCAGGAGGAAAGGGTACAAGGTTACGCCCATATACAGTAGTATTGCCAAAACCACTCATGCCGATTGGTGACTATCCGATATTAGAGGTGATAATAAGACAACTTAAAGAGTATGGGTTTACTCGCATAACTATAGCTGTGAATCATCAAGCGGAAATTATAAAAGCATTTTTTGGCAATGGCTCCAAATGGAATATTAATATAGATTATTCTTTAGAAGAGAAAGCTTTAAGTACCATGGCCCCATTAAAATTAATCAATGACTTGCCAGATAACTTTTTAGTGATGAATGGAGATATATTAACCGATCTTGATTTTGGACAGTTTTATGAAAATCATTCAAAGAATAATAATATATTTACAATATCATCATATCAAAGAGAGGTGAAATCAGAATTTGGTGTATTGGATGTAAGTGATGACCATACATTGTATGGTTTTAGGGAGAAGCCTATATCTACTTATGATGTGAGTATGGGTATATATATGGTGTCTAAAAAGGCACTTAAATATATTCCAGAAGATACCTTTTACGGCTTTGATCATTTAATGCTAGATTTGATGAAAAATAAAGAAAAACCAAAAGTAGAGAGGTGTAATGGTTATTGGCTAGATATTGGTAGACCTGATGATTATTTACAGGCAATAGAAGAGTTTGATAAAATGCAATCAAAATTTGTACCATGAAATCTATTTTAGTAACTGGCGCTACTGGATTTATTGGCTCAGCATTGGTTTCTCAACTTGAATCTATGAATTTTGAAGTTATTCAGTTTAGCTCAGTTGATGGTGATATTTCAGATATTAATTTTACAGAGAGGTATGAAAATACAAAATTTTTCCATGTATTTCATTTAGCATCTAAAACGTTTGTACCTGATAGCTGGAAAAATCCAATAGATTTTTATAAAAGTGCAGTTTTGGGCACTATCAATATTCTGCAGTTATGTAGTGCAAAAAAAATACCACTCACTTATGTAAGTGCATATTTATATGGAATTCCTGAAAATCTACCTATAAATGAAGAGCATCGAGTTAGGCCAAATAATCCATACGCACATTCGAAATTTTTAGCAGAAGATTTGTGTAAATTCTATTCTAAATTCTACGATGTGAATATATCCATTGTTAGACCTTTTAATGTATATGGAAAAGGACAGAAGAAAACATTCTTAATACCATTTATTATTGATCAAGTATTACACAAAGAGACTATTAAAATAAAAGATTTAAATCCAAAGAGAGATTATATCTATCTAGATGATCTAGTCAGGGGTTTAATAAATACATTAAATAGCAAAGAGAAATTTTCTATTTTTAATCTTGGATCTGGGGCAAGTTTAAGTGTATCAGAGATTATTCAAATAATACAAAAGGTAGCTGGAACAAATAAGAAAGTTGTTTCAGAAGAAGAAGAAAGATATAACGAAATAATGAATGTTGTTGCTGATATAAAAAAGTCTAAAAAATATTTAGATTGGGTGCCAGCTTATAACTTTGAAGAAGGCATAAAAGAAATTTTAAAAAAGGAGACTTAGTTATGGATATTATTATGAATATTCCAATTAATAAAGGAAATTATAGTAGCTTAGAAACCCAGGAGAGGGAGGAACTATTTGAAGAATATAAAGGTGAGGGTTGGCCAGATGAGTATAAAAGTTATAGACATAATTGGGTAAAGTATCCTAAGACACAATTTGTTAATGACTACCCTCTTTTAGTGGATATAGAGTTATCTGCACTTTGTAATTTAAGCTGTCCTATGTGCTATACCATTACTGATAAATTTAAAGAAGAAGTGGATGCTAAAAATATGGACTTTGACCTATTTAAAAAGATTATCGATGAAATTGGTGGAAAGGTTCCTGCTATAAGGCTTAGTCTAAGGGGTGAGCCAACATTAAATAGAAATTTTATTGAATGCATAAGATATGCAAAAGAAAATGGTATAAAAGAAGTTTCAACCTTGACACATGGAAAAAAACTTGAGCCCAGCTATTTTAAAAAAATGGTAGAAGCGGGAATTGACTGGATTACCGTCTCAATAGATGGACTAGACGATGAATATGAAAAAATAAGAAAACCTTTAAAGTTTAAAGACACGTTCAGAAAGGTAAGGCAGATGCAAGAATATAAGGATGAGAATGGACTAAATAAGCCGGTCATTAAAATACAATCATTGTGGCCTGCTATCAGAAAAAATCCTACAGCATTTTATAATTCTTTTGAGCCAGTCTCTAATTTAATAGCATTCAACCCTTTAATTGATTATTTACAGAAAGATTCTGATATTGAATATATTGATAATTTCGTATGCCCACAATTATATCAACGGATTGTGATTGGAGCGGACGGCTCAGTTATGATGTGTTCTAATGATGAAGAAAATAGTCATATTATAGGTGATGCAAACCATGAAACACTACATAGTATTTGGCATGGAGAGGCTTTGAATAAAGTAAGAGCACTACACAAGAAAAAAGATGGATTTAAAGCAATAAACGTGTGTAAAAAATGTTATTTACCAAGGAAAACAGAGGTAAGCGAAACCTCAGAGGTAAATGGTAGAAGGTTTGGTATATTAAATTATGTAAATAGAAGTCAAAACCTCGGAGAGTAGGTAGTATGCTTAAAAATTTTAATAAAGACAGATGCTATATTATTGCTGAAATAGGTGGAAATTTTACAACATTTGATGAGGCAAAAATACTTGTTGATTTGGCCAATAACTCAGGCGTAGATGCGGTTAAATTACAAACGTATAAAGCGGACACTATAGTCACCAAAACTGCTAAATTTGATTTAGACAATGTTGGTGAAATGTTTCAGCATCAGCTTTTTCAGAAATATCAGATAGATTTTGATTTACATAAAAAAGTGTTTGATTATATTGAATCAAAAGGGCTTGATTGGTTTTCTACGCCCTCACATAAAACAGATGTAGATATGCTGGAAGAGTTAGGTGTAAAAGTGCACAAGATAGGTGCAGATGATGTAACAAATTTACCTCTTATAAAGTATGCAGCCTCTACAAATAAACCAATATTACTTTCAAGTGGCATGTCCACACTACAAGAGGTACGAGAGATGGTGAATTCTTGTTTAGAGGTAGGCAATGATAAGATTGTACTTTTTCACACAGTCTCAAACTATCCCACATACCCAGAGCAAGTAAATTTAAAAGCTATGCAGACGCTTAAAAATGAATTTCCTTATCTGAAAATAGGCTTTTCAGATCATACCATTGGAAGTACAGCTTGTTTTGCAGCAGCATGTATGGGTGCAGATGTGGTAGAAAAGCATTTTACTTATGACAAAAATGCAGAGGGACCTGACCATCAATTATCAGCAGACCCTGTTGAAATGAAAGAAATAGTAGATAAGATAAGAGAATTTGAAGTTATGAAAGGTTCTGGAGCGAAAAGACCCGTAGGTAAAGAGATAATAAATAGGGAAAAAAATAGAAAAAGTATAGTGACCATTAAGACTATAAAAAAAGGTGAAAAATTCACAATAGAAAATATAGATATCAAACGACCAGGGTATGGGATAGAGCCTAAGTATTTTGATGTAACTATTGGTAAGATGGCTTCTAGAGATATTGATGAGGATGAAGTTTTAGAAATGAAGGATGCAACATGAGTGTATTAAGAGAATTATTAAATGTCTATTGGTTAAGGCCTGAAACGGCCTTGTGGAGAGCAATAGATATTGAAACAATGAAGGATTTTGAGGTTGAGGGGAATTCATTAGATTTAGGATGTGGCGACGGAGTGTTGTCGTTTATACGAGGCGGTGGAAAGTTCGATACTTCTTTTGATGATTATCAATCAATAGGAAATTTAGATAAATTTTATGATAATCATGATGTGCATGACACTTTTATTGAAGGATATTTACCAAAAATATCCAAGAAACCTGACTATATGTTTTCAACAGCATTAGATCAAAAAAATAATTTATTACAAAAATCTAAAACATTGGGTTTTTACAATGATTTTATACTACATGATGCAAATAAAAAAATGCCATTTCAGGATAATAGTTATGACTCTATATTTTCGAATATTGTGTATTGGTTAGACGACCCGCAAAAAAGTATAAATGAAATTTCAAGAGTTCTTAATAGGGGGGGGCAAGCGGCTCTTATGCTTCCTAATTCAAGTATGCCTGATTTTTCATTTTTTAATCAATTGCATATTAAAAATCAGAATAAAGATTATGAATTTTTAAAATATTTAGATAGAGGAAGATACAGCTCTAATATAAAGACTTCAAAAAGCTATAAAGAGTGGAAAAATATTATATCAAAAAGTGGATTAAAGATAGTAACTCATAAGATGCATTTATCAAAAACTGTCATTCAAATATGGGATGTAGGGCTAAGGCCTTTATTCCCTGTTTTATTAAAACTAGTAAATGCTGTTGAAGATAAAGAAAAACTACAAGAGATAAAAAATGAATGGATAGAAATATTTATGAAGTTGTTAGAACCATTATTTGATTTAGAAATGCAAAATAAATTAAACCAAAATGAAGAAAAGGCATTTCATTATTTTGTATTGGAAAAGAGATAGAATTGAATATAGGTATTATTATACAAGCACGAATGGGATCTACTAGACTCCCAGGAAAAGTATTAAAACAAATTGGCGATAAAAATTTATTGGAGCATGTTTTATTTAGGTTGTCCAAATTAAAACAAGATGTAAGCATTGTAATAGCTACAAGTGATTTACCAAAAGATGATGAATTAAAAAAGTTTTGTGATGATACAAATACTATATGTTTTAGAGGTAGTGAGCAAAACGTCCTTCAGAGATATTATCTATGCGCTAAAGAAAATGACTTTTCGCATATAGTGCGACTAACTGGGGACAATCCATTTGTAGATATAGATGAACTCGATAATTTGATAGATCTACATATAAAATCACATACTGATTACAGTAAATCATTTTCCGTATTACCTAAAGGGGTTGGAAGTGAAATTTTTACTTTTAATGCTTTAGAGTTAAGTTATAAATATGGAAAAAAAGACAACCACCTTGAGCATGTGAATGAGTATATAGAGGAAAACGAAGATCAATTTACTATATCAGAGTTAGAAGTTTATAAAGAAAAAAATAGACCTGAGATTAGTTTAACTGTAGACACTGAAGAGGATTATAAAAAAGCTTGTTATATAATAGAATTTAGTGATGAAGAATACATTACAACTCAAGAGGCTATAAAGCTATGTTTGCAATTTGTATAGAGGCTTCACATAGTAAAGGGATGGGACATCTTTTCAGGATGCTTAATTTCACTACTTATCTAGATAAACAAAATGAAAAATTTGTTTTTTTTATAAATGACGACAGTAAAACAAAACAAATACTTAAAAATTATAATATAAATTATGAAATAGTTGATTTACTTGAAAATCAAAGTAATTGGGAAAATGACTTAATCAATAAATACAATATAAAATATTGGATAAATGATAGACTTGATACTACTAAAAAACATTCATTAAATATTAAAGAAAACCATGTAAAGCTTATAACTTTTGATGACTTAGGTGCTGGAGCTAAAAATAGTGATATAAATGTATGCGGACTGTTTTTTAATAATAGTAACCTACAGGGTAAAAAAATACTAAAAGGTGAAAATTATTTAATATTAAATAGTGAAATAGATGCTTATAAAAAAGAAAGAACAGGTATAAAAAATATACTAGTTACATTGGGCGGTAGTGATACCTATGGGGTAACTGTAAAAATACTAAAAATATTAAAGAAATACAATATCAAGGCGACCATACATACGGGGCCATCTTTTAAGCACCTAGATGAATTAAACCTAGAATTAACCAGCGACTATAAGATGATAAATTTCATACCATCTTTGATAAAAGAGTTTAGCAAATATGACTTGTCCATTACAGGCGGAGGTGTGACGCCATTTGAGGCGAATGCCTCTGGACTGCCTTGTTTAATAGTTGCAAATGAAATTTTTGAGATACCAAATGCAGAATTTTTAGATGATATTGGGACGTCAAAGTTTATAGGTTATTACAATGATCTAAAGGAAGATGTTTTTGATAACTTGGATAAAATAGATATAAATAGTATGAGTAAAAATGGCATGAAAAAGTTAAATACAAATGCAATGAGTGAAATCTATAAGGAAATTAAGAAATTATGAGAAAAGTTGTCACAATACATCAGCCTGATTTTATGTCGTATCTTGGGTTTTTTCATAGACTGCTGCACTCTGATTTATATATAGCTTTAAATGATGTTCAATTTGTTAGTGGCAGTAGCAGGGCTTGGACCAATAGGGATAAAATAAAAACTCAAAATGGCGAAAAATGGCTAACTGTAAATATACATAAGGCGTCAAAAGGTACAAATATAAATGAAATACTTCTTAATGATTCGATTAATTGGAAGAATAAAAATTTAAATCTACTCAAGCAAAACTATAGAGACTCTAATTATTTTTATGAAATATTTCCGTATATTGAAAATTTATATGCCAATAGTTTTAAAAAATTATCAGATTTCAATATGGCTTCGATACGTATGCTTTTAGGATTATTTGATATTAAAATAGATATAGAGTACTCTTCAAATTTAAACACAACTAAAACAAAAAGTGAAAGGCTTGTAGAAATTGTGACACAAGTGGATGCTACTCATTATTTGTCTGGTATTGGAGCAAAAAATTATCATGTAGACAGGCCTTTTGACGATGCCAATATAGAGGTACTATGGCAAGATTTTAATCATCCAGTATATTTACAACTTCACGGAGAATTTATACCATATCTTAGTAGTATAGATTTACTTTTTAACTGTGGCATAGAGAAGTCAAGAGAAATTTTAAGGGGTATATAGATGAACATTTTAGCAATAGGTGCGCATTTTGATGATATAGAATTAGGTTGTGGCGGCGCCTTAGCTAAGCATGTGGCGAGCGGCGATAATGTGTATGCTTATGTGGCCACAAAATCTGGTTTTACAAACCATCAGAATACAGAGGTGCGATCAGATTATATTGCAACTCTTGAGGGTGAAAATGCCATGAAAATTTTAGGTGTAGAACTTATTAAAGGAAGCTTCAATACCTTGGAAGTAGAGTTTACAGACAAGTTAAATCTTGAAATACTTAAAATTGTTGAAAATAAAAATATTGACACAGTCTATTCACACTGGATGGGCGATATACATCACGATCATCAAGCAGTAGCGAGAGCTTCTCTTCATAGTTGTCGGCATGTACCAAGACAATTAATGTATAGAAGTAACTGGTATCATTCAAATATTGACTTTAAAGGTAACTTTTATGTAGATATTTCAGACTTTTGGGAATTGAAAAAAGAATCAATAGAAGCTCATGAATCGGAAATGGAAAGAATAGGTTGCAAGTGGGTAGATTTTTTTGATAATGAGGCTAAAAATGCAGGACAAAGAATAGGTGTAGATAAGGCTGAAGTTTATGAAGTTATTAAGTGGTTAAATTAAAAGTATGATTTTGAAAAAGCTTATAAAAGATTGGTTTTTACCACCAAAAGTAGCTAAAGCTTTTTCTAGCTATATGAGTAAAGCTTTTGTCTTATACATACGCCATAATAATAAGATTAAAAGTAATCTAAAGTATAAAAATATTCATAGAAATAATAAAAGATGCTTTATTTTGTTAAATGGGCCAAGTATTAATGAAGAAGACTTATCCCCCCTTAAAGATGAAATATGTTTCTCGGTATCTAATTTTTTCCATCATATAGATTATGAATATATTAAGCCAAAATATCATGTTATACCAAGAATCTTTAAAGACAATATGTCAATAGAAAAGCAAAAAGAGTGGCTTTTGTTAATGAATCAGAAATTACAATGTGACACTTTTTTTCTAGATATTGCAAATAAGCATGTTATGCAAGATATTGAACTTTTACAAAGTAAGGGCGTTGCATTTTTATCAACCTCGAATTTAGAAAGAACTTTTGATATTTCTAAAATGACTGCAAGTTATAGTACTGTTGCAATTATGTGTCTAGAGATTGCAATTTACATGGGATTTAAAAACATATATTTGCTGGGAGGTGATTTTAATTCAATTTGTACAGGCAAATATGAGTACTTTTTTGATAGAAATAAACTCACCTTCAAGGATCCGTTTGTAGATAATTTGAATAATATAATAGGTACGAAAGTTGATGATATAGAAGCAAACTTAAATGCATTTAAACAATTTGAAGAGATAAATAGGCTTGCAATAAAAAAGAATATTAATATCTTCAATTTAAGTAAACGAAGTATGTTGGATACCTTTGAAAAGAAATCATTAAATGCTATTTTGTAATGATAATTGTATGTCAAATATACATAATTTCACATATCAACATAGTTACAGACAAGGACACAAGTATATGGGAAATAGCAGAATCTATGAAAGAGGTAGTTGGAATAAAGGTAAACCAATCCTCGATATAATCAAGCCAGGTAATCTACTCTACAAAATAGCATATGAATAATTTATGGAATGATATTGATTCGAAAGAATTTAAAGGTGATTTAGAATTAAGAGTTTATAGTTCACGCCTATTAGGTCTAGACACATCTTTAGTTTTACATGGTGGCGGAAATACCTCGGTAAAAATCACTGAAACTAATATAGTTAGTGAGAAAGAAGAAATTCTTTATGTAAAAGGCAGTGGCTGGGATTTGGTTTCAATCGAAAAATGCGGATTTTCACCAGTACGCATGGCACATATGGTCAAGCTTGGTAGGCTTGAATCACTTTCTGACCCACAAATGGTTAATGAATTGAAAACCCAGCTTACTAATTCATCAGCCCCATCACCCTCAGTAGAAACTATTCTTCATGCAATCTTGCCGTTTAAGTATGTTGATCATACACATGCTGATGCTGTAGTTACTATTTCTAATACAAAAAATGGGAAGGATAGAATACGAGAAATTTATGGTGATCGAGTTGTTATTGTGCCTTATGTTATGCCTGGTTTTGACTTGTCAAAAGAAGTAAGTCGGTTATTTTTAGAGCAAGCCACAGATAAAACCGAAGGTATGGTGTTACTTAATCACGGTATTTTTTCTTTTGGTTCGACAGCAAAACTAGCTTACGATCGAATGATTGATTTGGTGGACTTGGCAGAAAAATATCTAATTAATAAAAATGCATGGGAAATAGAAAAACCATTAGGAAATATAAATTCTAAATCAATACGTAATGAGGTCGCACAATTAAGACAGAGTATTTCAACAGTCATTGGCTCTCCAGTATTACTTAATCTGACTAATAGCAAACGTGGTATTGATTTTTCTAATCGGGATGATGTGGTAGATATTGCAACAAGAGGCCCTGTGACGCCAGACCATGTGATCCGCACTAAACGTATTCCAATGATTGGCCGCGATGTTGATGCATACACAAAAGCATACAAAGCGTATTTTGAAATGCATAAGCTTAATGCAAAAGAGCGAAAAACCATACTTGATGCGGCACCACGTGTGATTTTAGATCCAGAGTTTGGCTTGTGTGCAGTGGGTAAGAATATGGGTGAAATTGGTATTATTGCTGATTTATACGAACACACGATGCAATGTATACTCCGAGCGGAAAAACTCGGTGGCTGGCAAGCACTACCTGCATCGGATATTTTTGATCTCGAGTATTGGGACCTTGAACAAGCGAAATTACAAAAAGGCGGTATTTCTCTAGAATTTCAAGGTGAAGTGGTACTCATCACTGGGGCTGCATCTGGCATTGGAAAAGCTTGTGTAGAATCTTTTCTTGCTCGCGGTTGTGCCGTGGTGGGTATTGATTTAAACGTTGGCATTGAGACGACTTCAACGAATAATAATTACTTAGGCTTGGTTTGCGATGTGACTGATGAGAGTGCACTTAAAGATATGCTCGAGATAGGTGTACGTTATTTTGGCGGTATCGATATGGTCGTGTTGAATGCTGGTATTTTCCCTGGTGGAAAAACAGTTTCTGATTTGCCTACTGACGAGTGGCGCAAGATTTTTTCAGTTAATTTAGATGCAAATTTAACTTTGCTTCGTGAAGTGTACCCTTTATTAAAACTTACACCTAATAAAGGACGTGTAGTGATTATTGGTTCTAAAAATGTAGCTGCTCCTGGTCCTGGCGCAGCTTCCTATTCAGCCTCTAAAGCAGCACTCAATCAATTGATGCGTGTGTTGGCGATGGAATGGGGTAGTGACGGTATCAGACTTAATATGTTACATCCTAATGCGGTATTTGATACCGGCATTTGGACGGATGAAGTGTTAGAAGTAAGGGCAAAGCATTATGGATTAAGCGTTAAAGAATACAAAACTAACAATGTGATGAAAGTTGAAGTCAACAGTGTAGATGTGGCAGAGCTGGCTGCTGAAATGTGCGGGGTTTTGTTTTCTAAAACCACAGCAGCACAAGTGCCGGTTGATGGCGGCAATGATCGAGTAATTTAAATAGAGGAAATAATGAGTAATAAAAAAATAGTACTTGGAATTATTGGCGGCAGTGGTGTTTACGATATTGATGGATTGACCAACACTCGTTGGGAAAAAATAGAATCCCCATTTGGTGAGCCTTCTGATGAGTTGTTATTTGGCGAATTAAATGGTCAGAAAATGGTTTTTTTACCCAGACATGGTCGTGGACACCTAATTCCTCCATCAGAAATTAATTTTAAAGCTAATATTGATGCCTTGAAAAGGGTAGGTGTGACTGATGTAATTTCAATCAGTGCAGTTGGGTCCTTGAAGAAGGAGTTAAAGCCAGGTATGTTTGTGATTGTTGATCAATTTATTGATCGAACTTTTGCTAGGAATAAAAGTTTTTTTGAAACAGGGCTTGTAGCCCATGTTTCTATGGCACATCCAGCTTGTAGTCGTCTTGGAAATCATCTTGAATTAGCCGCTAAAAATAGCGATATTGAAGTGGTGCGCGGTGGCACATATCTAGTGATGGAAGGTCCGCAATTTTCATCAGTAGCCGAGTCTGAGCTTTACCGCTCTTGGAATTGTGATGTGATTGGCATGACTAATATGCCTGAAGCAAAACTCGCCAGAGAGGCGGAGATGTGCTATGCAACAGTGGCTATGGTAACTGATTATGATTGCTGGCATTCGGACCATGATAATGTAACTGTAGATGTGATT
>Ga0233446_1002303_pt1 | contig 12258 bp, 8 predicted proteins | sample SI_124_October20_4_FD_182780 | JGI IMG/M metagenome (GOLD analysis project Ga0233446, IMG submission 182780) | Seawater microbial communities from Saanich Inlet, British Columbia, Canada - SI_124_October2016_120_MG | ecosystem: Environmental > Aquatic > Marine > Inlet | place: Canada: British...
ATGAAACATTTTAGCATCATCATAGAAGATTGTTGTATTTTTTTGTAATTCTATAGTTGTTTTATTCCTATTTAGAATATCATAAAATTTTTTTATTATTTCATTTATAGTTTTGCAAGAACAACTAGAGAGTGTTTTTAATGGAAGATGAAATCTTTCTCAATCAAATACATTTCAATCATAAAAATTATCTAGCATCCTAGGTCATATGTTTGCTACTATATTTCATGATCATTTTTCTATTTCTACAAAAGGCTTATCAGGTGATATCTTTTGAAATATAATTCTTTTATTTAATAGCTCATCAATATCATTTCATATTGTACTTCTATAATCTTGAAGCGCTAAGATTCAATCAGAAAAAAAATGTCTTCATCATTTTCATGGTTCAATACAATGGAGTCATGTATAATCTATAGGATTTTTTTGAGGTCTAAAAGTTCAATCTGTATGTAAATCAAAGTATCATGAACCAAAAGGATTTGATTTAGTATTATTATCTTCAGGAGAGACTATTAAAAAATCATCATGTCATTGATATTGTTCTAGTAGATTTCATATTCTCATTCAAAATTCTCTAAATTGTTCAATTATTTTTTCTTTTTCAGTTCAAAAATTTATATTTTGATTCAGATAGAATCATTGTTGTTCTATACTTGATAACACATCAGAATGCTCGGGAATTGAAGATGATTTATTTGTCATATTTTATTTAATTGTATTTATTGATTTATTTTAGATTAAAAAAATATAATGTCAATTTTGATTATTAAAAATAATATATGAAATAAAAAAAAGAGAACTTAGTTCTCTTTTTTTTATTTTTCTATCAATTTAACCTCTCATCATTCTTTTACAAATCTTTCTAATATACTTATTATTTTATCATAATTAGCTTTAGATAAATCTGATTTGTAGTTAGCTTTTACATAAGTGTAAATACTCTTTAATTCATTTTTTTTGAATACAGTTTTTCAGTTGAGTTTAGTTATAAGTAACTTAGTTATTTTAACTAGGTTTACTGCTCTTATGCTTATTGATTCAGATTTAAACTTAAATTGTACTGATGAAATATTTCAAACGTCTATATCTTCAATTTTTTCATTTATTACTCAATTTTTTGTAGCCTCCTTCTCCTTAGAAGGAGAGGGAATTCAAGGGTGAGGGGTAGTTGGATTAGTTTCTTTTTTATTTATCAAATTACTAGGAGAAAATTCTTTTGTTATATTGTTTCAATATTTTTTAGTATATCTTGTTGATATTGTTATGAATAATACTCATATTACTATTAGAGCCACTACTCTTGAAACTGCGTCATCTATACCATACCAAATATCGTATAAGAATATTTTTAAAGCAGTTAGACTAACTAGGTACAATCAAATGGTTCTTAGTTTTATTATATCTTTTGCTAGACCATAGAATAACATAATTGAGGCAGATACTCACCAGTAAATAGTTACTGCGAATGTAGTGTTAAATATATCATATACATATATAGATGTAATAACAAGTAAGTAAAATGCGAATATTAGATTTACAAATGTATTTAAATAATTCAGTTTATTTATCTTGTTCCAGAATAATACAGCTCATCATAATAGGGCAGTAGATATGTATTGAAGTATTCTTAGATATTCTAAATCGTTTCTATCTATTTTTCTAAATATTGATTCTGATTCTCAAACATGAAGTGATAAAAATCAAGCTAATCAAATAATGAAAAATATCTTTAGAATTTTAGAATTAAAGTAAGCATATATTATACTAGAGATACTTATAAATATTGTTATTCATAGTATGCTCCAACCATATCATGTACTTGGTATTATTTCTAAAAGCAATATTGCTAAAGTTCATATTCATAAAATATGTAATATATCATGTGGAATTCTTTTTCCAGAATTTTGATCAAAGTCTAAGAATTTTAGATTCAAGATTAGTGAAATGAATACTATAGAGAATGGTATCAAAAATATAAAATCTCTAGTAGATACTAAATCTATTAAGTTAAATAATTTGAATATTCATACCATAAATAATATTATTCAGGCTACAAATATTTTGGAATCTTTTGTTTTGTTAAAGAAATAAAACATAATAGTTGCTTCAAACAACCAAACGCTACTAACAATAGCGTCATAGCTAGAGAATATAAGAGCAATAGCAAGAGAAAATACTGATATAGATATTCATAGATATGATAGAACAATATTTTTTGAATTAGATTGTTCTTTAACAGTTTTTATTCATCATTTATTCATCATCATGAATGCCATGATAAAGTAAACTATTGCTAGTCAAGCAAAAGCAAAACCTAGACTTATTCATTCAAAATATATATTTCAATAAGAGAATAATTCAAATCCTAAAAATAATAATCAAGCTATAGATCAAATAATTACATTTTTTAGATTTTCTCTTTTTTCTATAAGATTTTGGTTTATAAAAGGTAGAGCCCAGTTAGATATTGCAAAAATAATTAACGCAGCTATAGATAGATAAAAGTTTGCAGAATTAGTTACAATCATTACATCTGTTTGAATTTGAATTGAAGATACTTTGTTTACTATGATTGGAGCAAGAGTAAGTATTCATCAAATTGTTCAAATACTATATAGGAACTCTAAATTCTTTTTTGTACTTAAATAGTAAGATGTAAATATAAATACAAATGATACTATTAAAACTGTAACAAAGCTAGCTAAATCTAAATTAACAGTGTCTATGCTCAGGTATGAATTTGTAAGGAAAATATATATTCATAAAATAGCAAAGAAAACATATTTTAGAGAATCTGGAAGTTTGTTTTTTATTAGATTAAATCATAGTAAGTATATAAGTACTATAACAGCCATAGCTAAAACTATAGAGATCAATCATCAACTAAAACTTAGTCATAGAATAATCATTATAGGAGCTAGTAAAATGTATACTAGTGAATTGAAACTTGTTTTCAAGAAGTAGTATATTCCGATTCCAAAATATAATAGAATAGTAATCATATATGAAATAAAACTAGTTGTTTCTCTGATATATAAATCTCAGCTTCATAGTAATAAAACTAGGAATATATATGATCAGATAAATATTAATGAGAGTTTTTTAATATCTAGTTTATAAACTGTTGATATAGTTGCTATAGAAATAATAGCTGATCAAACAAGCTTAAGTATCCAATGAATATCAGAACTAAATGGAGCTATTAAGAATAATATATTTGATAGAATAAATACTCAAATAGCTAGTAGTATATCTTTTTGTTTTAGAGATAAAAATAATCATCCAAATGCAACAATTAAACTATATCAAACTAGTGTATAAGAGTTATCAGAACTTCCTCAAACGAGAAGTGGATTTATGAAAGCAAATATAAAAGAAAATAATAATAGATTTCTAGATTTATATACTAGTGAAGTTACGACTGCAAATAGTGTATTAAATATTAGGAATAAAAATGTAGTTCATACTGTTAAAATATTATTTACATCATCTCATAATAAATATCTTCATGAAAGTATTACAAGATAATTTATAAGAATTCATATTCAAAGTAGAATTCTTCATTCATTTTCTAAATCTTTTTTATCAAGCCATACTCATGCAAAAAATACTACAAATCAAATAGCGAATCATATGATTAATCTTCCTACTGGTCATATAGCAGAAATAACCAAACCTAATAAAAATAATACTCATAGAAATACTAATATTCAACCAAGCTTTGCAAGTAAGTTTTCAGAAAAGAATTTCTTAATAGCCAGAGATAGTTTTGATGGTTCTTGTTTAATAGCTTTTTTGACTCTTGGAACTTGATAAGCTTTATAGTCATTTGTTTCTACTTTTTGCTTATTATTTTCAAGACTTATTTCTTCTTCTAAATTTAGCTTTTCTTTTTTAGTTTCTTTAACTGGATTAGCTCTTATCGCAGGAGATTTATTTATAAAATTATCTCATATTGAGTTTGCAAAAAACTCTAGTCTCGTTTTTATAAATCATTTAGATAAAAATATTTTTTTAAATATTGTTCAAAAGAATAGACATATTAATAGAAAAATTATTATTTCTTCATCTCATATATATCTTAGTTCTCATAAAAAAGCTGTCAGAGAAAATGTAATAAAAAATCAAAATAATAGTGATATAAACCAAGCTAAACGATTAAGTAATTTTGTCATAATTAGTATTTATATAAGTAAGATATTGATTGTTATTTTAATTTTTTAAGCATTGCATATATTCATAATCAGAAAATAATAATGATGGCTACAAGTAATCATATAAAAAATCCGCTATTTGATTCAATGTACCTATTATCTTCTTCATCACATTTATCTCATATTCAATCATTATCTACATCAGTTTGTTCTGGATTATAATCAAAAGGACAGTTGTCATTATCAAATAATATTTTGTCTGAATCTTTATCTTCACATAAGTTTCATACTCCATTATTGTCATCATCCATTTGATCAGGATTTACTATATTTATACAGTTATCTGTTAATCAAGTAACTCCATCTCAGTCACTATCTTCACATATATCTCATACTTCATTTTTATTGAAATCTAATTGGTCTTTGTTTTGTATATTTGTACAATTATCACAAACATCTCAGATTCAATCTTTATCATTATCTGCTTGATTAGTATTTGCTATATATTTACAATTATCTTTATTATCTATTATTCAGTCAGAATCTTTATCATTTTCTTTTAAGTGTTCATCTTGTTTTTCACATAAATCTCATATTCCATTATTATTTTCATCAGTTTGAGTTGGATTATAATTTTTACAGTTATCACAGCTGTTTCAAATACCATCTTTATCATCGTCCATTTGATCTACATTTGAAATATTTATACAGTTGTCTTGAGAATCAAATAGACCATCTTTATCTTTATCAAATTCACAAACATCTCATATTCAGTTTCTATTTATATCTTTTTGATCTCTATTTGAAATATAAATACAATTATCCTTCTCTCATATTATTCAATCTCTGTCATCATCTGAACATAAATCTCATTTTCAATCTCAATTTATATCTCTTTGAAATGGATTATAAATACTTTTACAATTATCTACACTATCTTCTACTCAGTCATTGTCCTTATCTTGTACAGTAAAGACATTGTATTCAGGATTAGTTATTAGATCTACTTTTATACTAGGAGTTTCAGAACTTATAGAAAATTTATCGTAGGTTTTAGCATATGTAGAATAATTTTTATTTTTACAATTATAGTTTGAATAGAGTTTTATATCTTGTCATGTAAAACTATTAATTAAAATAGTATTTGATTTTTTAGGGAAGTTTAGTTCAAATATTTTTATATTTTCTAAATAGTTTTCCTCTGTTTTTGATACAAAATTTATTTTGAAATATTTAAATGAAAACTCTGAAATATTTATTCTATTAACTTTGTCCCAATTTTTTCTATCTTGACTGATATAGTATTCAGTTCAGTAATCAAATGAATCATAAGAAAATATAAAACTAAAATTATTTTTTTCTAGTTTTTCATCAAAATCTAGAATTATTTCATTTTGAGTTTTAGAATTTATATCTATTGAAGTTTTGTTATTATAATCTGTTAATAAGTCATTATCAAATCAAAAATTACTAGAATAAGAATATATATCTTTATTGTCAGAATAATATTTATAAGGCAAAATATAGTCTCATTGAGTTATTACTAGGTCCTTAGTATTATTTATTTGAACCTTGTGCATACTATAATTTACAAAATTAGATTTATCTATTTCATTGTAGTATTCATAACATTGAGGAGTAAAATTATTAGGAACTTTATTTAAAAAATCATCAGGACCGCCAGCGTAAATATTATTGAATGATAATAGTAGGGCCAATGTAATTATTATTTTTTTCATTTTTGTATTTTTTATGTATTAAATATTTTTAAAACTATCTGTTTTAGCTTTTCAACTTAGTATCATATATAGGTGATAGGGACTTTGTAGTATTCACTTTCATATTTTATATAATATCTCAGCAGTAGTAATTATTGAATTTGTTGTTCATAGAGCAAATCATAGTATATGCTCATGTAGTACTTGAGGATTTTTTGCTTTGTTTATTAATTGGGGAGGGAGATAATCCTCTATATGATTTTTAAAATCTTCTATATTTATAGATTTTTCTATATCTTCTTTTAATACTTTTATTTCTAGTTTGGATGATTTTTCAATTAATTCAAGAGCTCATTTTAGAGTGAAAAATAGTTTTTCTAACTCTTTATCATTAATATTGTTTTGTTTTTCGTTACCTTTATTTAATTCTGCTTTTAAATTTTCTATTCAACTTAAGGTATCTTTTTGAATTAGTAGTTTTGCTTTTTCTTTGTCTATTCAAAATTTGTTAGCTATATCTATAGCTAACTCATCTAAAAGCTTTTTTTGGTCAAAGGCTCAGGGATTTATATTATTTTTTTCTATATTCATTTTTATTTATTATTGTTTTTAGTATTTATTTTTCTATTATTTCAATATTTTCTAATTCTTGTTTTGCTATTTTTCAAAAGTCTCAGTTTTTATCTAGAGAGACAGTTTTTTTGAAATATATAAATGCCTTTCTAATATCTCATTTACTCACTTCTAGTTTTCACATTACTAAGTTTAACATAGGACTTTTAGCATTTACTTCAAGTCCTTTTTTTATGTATATTTCAGCTTCTTCATATGGATTAGCATTTTCTGTTATTTCAACTAAATCAGAATTTAGTTCTTCTCAATTATCAGTTAAAATGCCTTTTATTATTTCTGGTTTTGAATTTACTTCATCCATTAATATCCATCACATATATCAATTAAATATTTCTGATTCAGGATAAATTTCTAATGCTCTCCTAGTAAATATTTTGGCATTTTTTATATCTTCATTTACTATATGGTAATATATTGCTAGATTGAAATCATTTGCTGTTAGGTCTTCTGAATCTTCAGTTAATATTTCTTTAAATACTTCTAGCATTTTATCTATATCTCATAGTTCATAATAGTTAAATAAAATTCTCCTGTTTATATCTAAACTATTTTCATATCATATTTTAAGAGCTTTCTTAAAATGAATTGAACTTAAAATATATTCATGTAGTTTTTCATAAACTATTCATAAAAAATAACTTGCTTCAGGATCATTTTTTACTAATTTATTATAGTCTATTAGATATAATTTAGCATTTATATAATCTCATAGCTCATAATAACTTTTTGCTGCAATTTTAAGTAGAGGTTTATAATCACTTTTATCTTCTAATAGTTTTTTTGATGTTTCAATAGCTATTGGATATAAACCATTTTCAAAAAATGCTCAAGATACTAAAGCTCATTTATATAATAAATCATCTACTTGAAAATTTTCATAATTTTCAAGAGCTGTTTCTATATTATCTAATTCCTCAAAACTAATTTCTTCTATTATTTCTCATGTTCATGTTTCTAGGCTTTCGTTATATTCATTTTTAGCTATGAAATAATCTTGATAGGCTTGTTTACATAAACTAAAATCACTTTTACAAACAAGAGAATTTTGGTAATAGAATAGTTGGTCTGGACTTAATCATAGATTATTTAACTCATTGTTTAGGTATTCTATATTTTCATCAGTTAGACTTACAGAAAAAATAAGTGTTTTTGCTACTTTATTTTTATCTAGTCTAGAATATTCTTTAGCTTGTGAATAATAAGAATATGCCTGTTTATATTTTTTGAGATTATAATATGTATCTCATAATTTTGATATAATACTTAGATCATTAGGAATTTCTTTATGTATTTGAAGATATTTAACAAGTGCACTTGTATATTCTCCATTTTTTAGGCTCACATCTCATTTTATAATTAATCATCTGAGAGTTAATTTTTTTCTAAGAGCCTCTATTTTTTGTTTTTTTAATTCTTCTGGACTAATTACTATCTCTTCTTCTATTATTTCTCAACTGGCTGTTGTTCAAGTATTAGTCTCTTTTACAACTATTTCAATATTAGTTTGTTTTTCCAATAATTCTTTTATAGTAAAAGCTCAAAATGTTCATCATACAATTAATAAGCTTAAAAATATAGCTATAGTAAATCTTTTTTTCATTTATTAATTTAAAATAATAATGTGTTTTTTTATAATAAAATTTTATTGTTTTAATCCTATTTGTAAAGATGAAAAGTATTAAAAGCATTTACAAATGTGATAATTATATTACACTAGTTTTTAAATCAATCCTTAATTACAATTTATGTTCAAGAAAATAGCATCAAATACATTATCTCAGATTTTTTCAAAGGCTGCTACAGCAATTATTTCCATTTTTTTGATAAGTTTACTTACGAACTATTTAACAATTGAACTTTATTGATTGTATTCAAAAATTTATAACTATATTTGAATTTTTGTATTTCTAGCTGATTTATGATTATATGCAATTACGATTAGGGAAATAACTAACAATAGGAATAATTCACAAAAAATTGTTTGAAATGTGATGAGTTTAAGACTTATGTTATGAATAATTATATTATTTTTAGCTAGTTGAATAGCTTATTTTTTACCTGGATACAATTCTGATTTAGCACTTAGCGCTATTGTTATTGCTTCAGTATTTACTATTTTCCAACTCTTAAATTCTTCTATACTTGCCTTAATGCAAGCAAATATGAAAATAGAATTTTCAGCAATATCACTAATAATAGCAAAACTTGTTAATTTGTGACTTGTGGGGCTAATAGCATATGTTATTTATCCAAAAGAATTAGTAGAATCAAGTAGTTATTTCAGTCCATTTTTATATATTATATCTGCATGAGTTGTTTGAGTAATAGTTAATACTATTTTGAATTATTATTACGCAAGGGGAATTGTTAAGTTTTGATTCAATTTTGACTGGAAATATATAAAGCATTTATTCAAGATTTCGTTACCTTATGGTTTAGCTCTTTTTTTATCAGTTGTATATTTCAAGGTTGATATAATTATTCTTTCCCTGATGGAATGACCTGAACTTTGAGATTTGAGTATTGCGCTTTATAGTTTACCTATGAAAATTGTTGAGGTTTTAATGGTTATTTGATGATTTTATATGACATCACTTTTACCAAGTTTGACAAAAGCTTTTAAAGAAAAAGATACAAAGATGCTTGATAATTTAATATGAATTTCTTTCAAGGTTTTATTCTCATTTTCTATGTTGGTACTTAGTTTGTGAATTTTATTTAGAGAGTATTTAATAGAAATAATTGCTAATAGCGACTATATAAATACTACACATATATTTAATTCAAGTGATGCATTTTTAGTTGTATTTGCAGTAATAGTATTCAATTTTTTATCATTAGTTTTTATCTATTCACTTGTTGCATCAGAAAATCAATCTAGACTCTTGAAAATCAATATAATTGTAACTATTTTTAATATAGTTTGAAATATTATTTTGATACCAAAATACAGTTTTATCTGAGCATGAATTATTACACTTTTGAGTCAAATATTATTAACTTTTATGTGATATTATTATACTAGAAAACTTATTAAATTTCATCTACCTATTTTATTTATTCTAAAAAATATAATTATTTGAATTGTTGTATTTTTATGCTGACATTATGTTTTGAATAGTTTTTCAGTTTGATTATATTTTGATTTTATAGTTTACGGATGAATACTTTTTAGCGTTTATTCTACTATACTTTATATGGATTTTAAGAGATTGTAATTAAAATTAATTTAAGAATTTTATAATTTTTTCACTAACACCTTCATAATAAAGTATATCATTATGGTTTCAGTTATTTATTTCAAAAAATTCTTTTTTATCAGTATTTATTCAATCGTATAGTTCTTTTCCTAGAAAGAAAGGAACTACTTTGTCATTATTTCAATGAATAATTAATAATTCTCATTTATATCTTTTTAGATATTCTTCACTATTATAATTTTCGCTGAATAATAGTTTTATAGGGAAGAATGGATATTTATCACTAGCTACTTTGTATAATTGTGTGTATGGAGAAATAAGTAATATTTTGTCTGTTTTAAAATTTTCAGTATAATATGAAGCTGGTCATGTTCAAACACTTCTTCAGATAATATAGATGTTTTCAAATTCTTTGCTTTTTATATATTCTCAAATATTTAAAGAGTCTTGTAATATTTTGTCTATTCATGGTTTATTATTACTTAGATCAGAGTATCAGTAATACTCTACAAAGACAAAATTATTTCAAGATTTTTCTAATATATTTTTCATTTCATATCTACTACATGCTGATCCAGCATTTCAATGAAAGAATATTACTAAATTATTATTAGTTCATTTTTTTTCATAAAATCTTGTTCAATTATATTCTTTTTGCTCATCTGTTTTAAAATTACTACAATCATAAAATGAGCTTGCTTCTGGATAATTGGGATAATAAATCATATCCTTTTGTTTGAAGAATAGAAATATAAGAATAGTTAAGTATGAAATAACTAATATTCTTATAGTTTTAATTAAAATTATTTTGATATTGGTTTTTTTCTTTTCTTTCATGATACTTTTAATTAAATATTTTTGTCTTTATAACTACATTTTTCTAAAAAAGGACAAGTTTTACATTTTGGTTTCCTAGTTGCCATACAGTGATATCTTCAAAACAAGATTAGTGAGTGATGTAGGTCTCTCAGGTTCTGAGTTGTAAATATTTTCTCAGCTTTTTTATCTGTTTCTTCAGGTGTTTTTGATTTAATTATTCATGTTCTTGTTAATACTCTATGTACATGTGTATCAACTGCTAAGTATGGTGCATCTTGTGTAACAGCTAAATATACTTTAGCTGTTTTTATTCATACTCAATGTAGTTTTGTTAACTTTTCTAATGTATCAAAAGTTTCTAATTTTTTCTCTGATAATATAACACAAGTTTTATAAATATTTACTGCTTTGTTATTGAAAAAAGAGATAGTATTAATATATTTTTTTATTTCTGAAACTCACATTTTTACTCAAGCCTCAGGAGAGGTTAATTCTTTGAAGAATATTTTATTTACCTTATTTACTTGTTTGTCTGTTGTTTGGGCTGACATTAAAACAGCAATTATAAGCTGAAAATCGTTAGTATATTCTAGCTCTGTTTTTGCGTCAGGATACATCTCATAGAGAGTTTGCGAAAAATAATCTATATCTTTTTTATTCATTAATATTTCTTAATTTTATATTTTTTATATAATACTAAAAAATTAATTTTTTAAAAGAAAAATCTATTGATATTTGATTTTTTATGAAAATTATAAGTTAGTTTTTTATTAATTTAATATTGAAAATTAGAGAGTTTAGAAATAATATATATATTTTTACAGTTTTAAAAAAATATGTTATTATTATTTAAATTTAATGATTAATTTACTAATATGGATTTTAAATATAATAATAATAAACAAAGTACAATTGTTTTAGGTTGAACCAATACAGCAAAAGAATTTTTATCTAACTGAATTGCTGAAAAATATTGATTAGAAAAATCTGATGTAATTCATGGTGATAGACTTAGAAGGGAATTATTTGATAGACTGAGTGATAAAGATCAAAAAATTCATTTTCCAAAAATATATAAATTTCTTAAGTTATGAGAAAAGGGTGTTGATATAATAAATAAATCTTGAATTGATGCCTATCTGGCTGACGAATTTAAAGAATCAGAATTTATATATGAAACTATGTTGCAGCCTATAATTGAAAATTTATGAGAAAATGATAAAAAAGTAATTGTTTGAGTGCAAATTTTACCTGAATTGTTAGCTAAAGATATACCATGAAAAGAAAAATTTTTATGAATAATTACTGCATTAAGAACAAATCCTAAATTATTAAAAGATAGAGAATTTGATTATAGAAAAATTAATCATAATCATGATACATATGTATATTCGTATCTACAACAAAAAATAGATTTAAATAAATTAACACAAAAAGACCAAAATAAGTTAAAAGAATTATCAGAAAATTTGAATCTACCTATTTCTGCTTATTTACTGCTTTTGTTAGCTAAGGTTGAATATAATAAAGCTATAGAAAATAAACTAAAAGAAAGTTGATTATTTAATAATAGTACTATTATTGATACATCTATTGATTTTGAAAGAAAAATAAATGATATTTTATTTTAATAAATTTTTTTTTCAAATAATAAGAGAAATATTTAAAAATTATTTTATATTAAAAAATGTACAAAAAACCATTTTATTTAACATCTCCAATTTGAAATAA
>Ga0233446_1002308_pt1 | contig 12248 bp, 17 predicted proteins | sample SI_124_October20_4_FD_182780 | JGI IMG/M metagenome (GOLD analysis project Ga0233446, IMG submission 182780) | Seawater microbial communities from Saanich Inlet, British Columbia, Canada - SI_124_October2016_120_MG | ecosystem: Environmental > Aquatic > Marine > Inlet | place: Canada: British...
TCCACCTGTTACAGTTAAATCACCGTTTATAGTAGTATCCTCTAATGTAGAAGAACCTTCCACATCTATTCCGTCATAAGCAGATAAGGTTTGCGTCGTATATACATTTCTTATATAGCAGTGTGCAGTACCTTGAGGTATAATACTCATATTACCAGTTGTTTTTGGATAAAAGGTATTACAATAAACAAAATCACTATAAAGAGTTTGTCCGCTTAAAGTATTTGCTGCATATACATTTCCTGCAGAGTGCACAACATTAGCATCAATTTCACCACCGACATGCACATTGGCTCCATCAAAAGTAAACTTACTACTTCCTGCAAGCTCTCCCGAACTATTATACTGTATATAACCATTAGCTCCATCAGCTAAGTTTGTTAAATTACTACCATCACCTTCAAAATTGTCCGCAGAGACAGTATTTGACATATAAATGTTGGTTCCGGATAAGCCGCCTGTCATCTGGCTGCCCGCAAGAGCGACATAATTACTTAAAAAAGTATCTACTTCACTCTCTTCGTAATATCTATCATCATGAGTATGAGCGCCGGGCGCAAACAAAGCAAGAGATTCTGCTTCGGTATAGTAAATATCATTATGATCATGAGCAGTTGCAGTTATATCACTAAAAGCGTGATCGTGAGCGGTAGCCGTTATTTCATCAAAACTATGATCATGAGCTGTTGCAGTTATATCGCTAAAAGCATGAATGTGAGCAGTAGCTGTTATATCATCAAAACTATGATCATGAGCTGTTGCCGTTATTTCATCAAAACTATGATCATGAGCTGTTGCCGTTATTTCATCAAAACTATGATCATGTGCTGTTGCGGTTATATCGCTAAAAGCATGATTATGAGTATTTAAACTATATTGAGTATGTGCATGACCATCCAAACTATATTGAGGATGATCATTCTCCTCGAGGCCTGTTAAATCGGCATGAACCGTAACGCCGCCTGTACCTGATGTTTGCGATCCTGTACTCGAACTTAATGCAACCCAACCTACATCGTCTTGTCATTCTAAAAAAGATTCTGCATAGATATTCCCTCGAAATATATATATTCCGTCGGAAGACGATTCTAAATGTAAAGGCTGATTTTTTGTGTATGTCATTATTCTTCTAGGTTTTTAAAAGCTCTATATACAATCGCTTTAGATTGTACTTTATCATATTTAGTATTTAATCTAATTTTATCGATTAATTTTTTTAATTCCTGCTCGGCTAGTCAAACTACATTTTTATTGTATTCTTCTTTAATCATTTCTTTTAATTTTGAAATCTTCATAATTATTTATAAGCGTTGAAAAATTGACACATAAATGCTCCAAAGCTACGAAGAGCTTCATCACTTAAAGACGGAAAGACTTCTCTTTGTAAACGTATTACTGTATCCAATGCAAGCCTACGGCCTTCTTCTTTTTCGGTCTCTTCTTTCATTACTTCTTGAATCATTTTTTTTAAATCAGTTTTCATTATTATATCCTTTTTATTTTATATATAGAGGTTAAAAATTAATGTTATTACTTTACTTGTTTAGGCCAAACAACTTGTTCAGCAACCATTATATCTTTTAAACCAATTAAATTATTATCTTCAACATAATCTATAACAGCATTTATAACTCCACTATTGTAAGTAAAACTGCCTAGAGTTTCCGTTAAACCTGTATTTTGAAGATTTAAACTATCTACTTCGGCTTCTAATTCGCTTATTCTTAATTGTAAAGTACTGTTTGTAGCTTGCAAAGTACCTACTAATGCTTCTAATTCTGTTCTTGTAATGTAATCCATAATATTCCTTTAAATAATTATCCCAAAATATACCAATTGGAAGAGTCGCAAACTAAAGTCATGCTACCATAATCTGTATTTATCGTTGCATCACTTGCACTACCATCTATTCTTTCAGCTCCTGGAGTAGCAATACTAATATTATAAGTATTTGCATTTCCACTCTTATCTTTTATAACTATTTCTCTACCGCTTTCTAAACCAGGCAAAGTAACTGTCAAAGCTGCTGCAGACGTTTGAACTAAGAATATGTGTCCATCTGTAATTGTAGTATTCGCGACAACACTTGCTCAATCCCTTTGAACAGAATTGGTATATAATATTCCGCCTATTTCTATATCATTCTCAACATATAAACTACCTGTATCCGTATGATTTATATATGAGGGTGCATGATTAGTTGTTTGATAATAAGGATGATATAGATCTGAAGAGTTTAAATCAGTAATAAACATACTTCCACCGTGCAGGCCACCGTGTCCATGACTACCAAATATACTTCAATCGCCAGAAGTTGGCGTATTGCTCATTCTACTTATACCAAATAAACCTACTTTAGTCTGAGCAGAATCAGAAGCACCATACGCTCTGCCACACACTCCAATTAAAGTGCCATCACCAGCGCCCGATGTTCAACCGTATCCAAAATAACCAACAGCATTACCGTCAGGGTCTGTATTCTTTCCTTCACTAAAAATAGCTTTAACAGCACTTTTAGTAACGTCTCTTTGAACAGTACCTTCATCACCCGTACATTTTATAATACTACCTGCCCCACCGCCGCCATTAGCTGTACTTTTAATATATTGAGCACAATCAACTGGTTCTTGTAAACCAGATGCATAATGAAATCTTATACCAGGAGTTTCTGTAATTAGCATATTACCATAGAAACCACCAAGATGCATTGAATTAACTGTAACACCACTAAAATCTATATTAGTGTAATTTCCTGTATAATAATTAGAACCATATGCAGGTGCTTGTCAAGTATAATCCTGCAAATCAGATTCATAAGATTTGTAATCAGTAGTCACAACAGTACTTATAACAGGTATATCAGCTTCAGTAGTATTAGTACGTTGAATTGTATAAATAGGTAATGTACTTGTATTGCCTGTATTACTAAAGGTGGCGAAGTCGGCACCAGCTGTTAAACCATATTGTGGATGGTCATTATCACCCAATCCAGTTAAGTTACCATGATCTATATTAGTTAAATTAGTGCCAACGCCGTAGAAGGATGTTGCCGTTATAGATCCTGTAACTTCCTCATCCCCTGTCAGAGATAAATAATCGTGGGAATGAGACGTCAAACTATAATCTATATGATTATGGCCTGTGATTGAATAATTATCATGAAGATGCGAACTCAAACTATATTGAGGATGATCGTTACCCGCTAGGCCTACTAAATTTCCGTGGTTTATGTTTGCTAGACCGCTTCCGTCTCCATAATAAGATGCTGCGGTAACAGAACCTGTTACAGTTAAATTAGCATTTACAGTAGAATCGCCTGTATTATCGATTCAAAATCTACTTCCATAATTAGGAGAACCTTGATCGTAAATGCGAAGCAAATGATCATCATCGTTTATTAATCTTACGTGCTGATTATTAGATCCTGCGGTTTTTAAATCTACACTTGCTTGGCCGTCGGTATCACTTTCAACATAATGCCTAACACCGTCGCTACCTTTGACGTGGAGATTAAAAGTTGGATTTGATGTTCCTATTCCTACATTTCCAGTTACAGTTAAATCTGCATTTATTGTTACATCGCCATCAACCGTTTCAAAGCCTGATAATGATAGGTAATCATGATTATGAGCTGTTGCGGTTATTTCATCAAAACTATGATTATGAGATGTCAAACTATAATCTAAATGATTATGGCCTGTGATTGAATAATTATCATGAAGATGCGAACTCAAACTATATTGAGGATGATCGTTGTCATCTAATCCGGTTAATTCGCCGTGATCAGAAACAATTCCTGTTAAATTGCTGCCATCACCATAAAATTCTGTCGCAGTAATAGCTCCGGTGACGTTTACATCTCCGGTCAATGGCAAATAATCGTGAGTATGGCCTGTTGAACTATATTGAGTATGGGCAGTTAAATTTTCTTTATTTAACTGATTATCATGATCATTTAGCCAATCTAAATTATCATCCATTTCTTGGTGCGTTAAAGTAGAACCTTTAACCAGGCGTTTAATAAGAGACATCTCTTTCGTCCTTAAACAATTTTATTTTTAGTATTCTTTAAAATATCCAGTATCTACATAATCATCTAAGACATATAAATTACGTATAATAATACCTCCACTTTGGACATATAATAATTCATAACTTATACCCGCATCTTTATTATCATTCGCCAAGATATCACAAATTTTTATGCCATCTAACAAAATATAACAATCTTTATTATCTGTATATTTGCTATTTACTTTATAGGATTTCATTTATTATCCAACAGGATTATCATGAACCAATAGGCTTATTGCCGCTTTAAAATCAATAAATGATATTTCATTATCTTGAACATAATTAAATAATAATTGGGCCGACGTATCAAAGTCGCCTGCGCGCCGAATATTTGCTAATGGCTGATTTTGATTCATATCATTCATATATTCTTTAACTAATTTTCTAAGTTCGTTTGTTTTTGTTTTAACTTTCATTATATAATCCTTTATATTTTTATTATATATCGTTTTAATCTTCGCCTAAAAATAATATCGATCCGGAAACGAAAACCGCGCCGAAGATATCACCAAGACAATCTAATATCCAATTTTTAATAGAGCCATAAATAGCAATTGAATTTTGTATATCTGCTGACAATTCTACTATATATTCCGTAAATTCCCAGCTTAATGCTAATGATAAGACAATTATTAAAACGAATACTTCCGCGTTTACATAACTTTTTCGCAAAGCATAATTTAAAATATATTTTGTGCCGATTGCGGCGGCCAATATATGAAATCATAATCAAGAATTATTACATAATCCTATGTATAAAAAATCTTTTAAAGCTTGTATAAGTTCCATTATTTATTGTCCGATTTTAATCCAGCCGCGAAGCCTTCGTATAAAGAGCCTATTGAATTTAAAATAAAATCTTCTAACTTCTGCCACGGGCCGCCTAGGCGTAATGTGCCAAATATAGTTAGAAGATTTCCTAGTCAGAATCCTCACTCGTATAATTTTTGATTTGAAATTATTCTTGTTAAAAGCATTATAGCAATAGAAACAACGATTCCTATTTGCCATATACTTAAGTTTGCCATGAATTGTTCAAACATGATTTATCCTCCATTTACTATATAGTTATATATAATAAATAAGGAAATTATCGTTTTTCATATATACTAAGATGAGTATCTTTTACTAATAACCTATAATTTTCTTTTAACCAGTCTTGCTTAAATTTCTTGCCATTATTTAAATTTTTCTCAGATTGAACAATATAAAATAAATCGGGTTTTAAAATATCAAAGGTCTTTATTCCTAAATTAATATCGTAATCCGTATCATACGGGTCAATTATTTTAGAAATGGATTTCGCCGCTTTAAACAGCGATGGGGGTAAGCTTCGATAAGTATTTGGCGATGCGATGCAATTCTTATTCTTACATAATCGTAATAAGAATTTCTTATCCAAAGCGGGTCGATCAGGCAAATTACCATTTTCATCAATATAATACCAATCTTTTGAGACTAACACGACTCCTATCATATTATTCCTTTAATTTAAAATTTATTCTTTTTCCATGATTATAATCAAAGATCTCTAAATCTTTTGGTTCAAAATCATAAATACTTTCGATCTTATTCAGTTTATAGGTCGGAGGCGTCAATATCGGCGTATTTAAATATGTGTCTATTTTTTCTAAATGTTCTGAATAAATATGCGTATTTCCTAAAGACATAACAACTTTTCCCGGAATTAGATCGGTTTCATTCGCAAATAAAATTACCATTAGCGCGGCTAATGCGAAATCACTTGGTAGTCCTACCGCTACATCTACAGAACGCTGATGCCATAATAAATCAAGTTTACCATTAGACACATTAAATTGATAGTTATAATGGCAACATGGCAAGCTTAACTTTTCAATATTATCAGGTCTTCATGAAGAAATAATATGTCTTCTACCATATGGATTTTCTTTCAAACTTTTAATAACAGCGTCTACTTGATTTATGCCGTTAAAATCCAATCATTGATTACCATAATCTACGTCCAGATTTCCATTTTCATCTGCCCATAACTTCCAATAATTACAACCTCATTTTTCAAAATCTTTTATATTTTTAGGCCCTCTTAAAAAAGCGGCCATTTCGCCTAATACACCTTTATAAAATATTTTTCTACCTGTCAACAAAGGAAAATATTTATTTATTTTAAATTCCAATTGCTTTCCAAATATTGATATTGTATCTCCGTTTCGGCCGGTTGTTACATCGCCTTTTGCTAAAATTTCTTTTATTAAAAGCCTATAATTAAACTCTAAATTTTGCATTATTCCCCGCATTTTTTTAATTGCTCTGCAAATATGTTAGCTTCTTCGTCACCTATATCATCTTGCAATTTTTGACCCGATTCTGTTAACTTAAATTTAAGTGCATCATCTGTATCCTCGTGATTATAAACCGGCTCCATATGACCGGCTAAAACTAAACTTACAAGCGTATCACCTATTCGCACGCGTTCTGCTCAATGAATAAAATCTTCTACTTCTTCATCTTCTAAATGTTTTACAGAGTTAATTAAAATTTCGTATTCTTTTGCTGTAAACATCATATTATCGTTAAAATCCATAATAAATTCCTTAAATTTCGCAGCTTCCACCTTCGCACTCAATATTTACTGTATATCTTTTTGCAGTATTTAGCAATTCGTCTTTATCTATTTCTTTTCAATCAACTACTGTCAAAGGTTCATCACCTCTGCTTCCAGCTTGATAAATTGTTACTCCTTTTAAATGCTCAACAAAATCTAATAATGTATCTGCTAAATTTTCAGAAGTATAACCTTTTGGTAAGTTAATTGTTTTACTTAGACTTGCGTCTACAAATTCTTGAATCGTGCTTTGAACAGATAAATGCTCTTCTGGCGTTACATCATAAGCTCCGTTAAAGCCCTTGAGGTCTTTCTTTTTTGAAATATATTCGGCAAATAATGAATCCATAACTAGCTCTTCTTTTAATGCGCCATCTATTCTATATTTGCGCTTATATACTGGCGCAAAGATAGGTTCAATGCCCGAAGATACGCCCGAAATCATACTGATGGTTCCAGTGGGCGCACAAGTTAATAATGATACATTGCGTATGCCATATTTTTTAATTTTTCTATGAAGCCTTGGAGGCAGTTTTTTAACAAAATTATTATTTAAATAAGTGTCTCTTTCAAATTTTGGGAATGCACCTCTTTCTTTTGCCAATTCAATGGATGCTTCGTATGCTTCGTTTCTAATCGTTGCGAATAAGCGTTCAATAAATTCTAATGATTTTTTACTTCCGTATTTTAGACCCAGTTTTATTAGCAAATAATGAAGCCCCAACGTACCCAATCCAATTTGCCGGCCATTATGCGCAGCTTCTTCGGATGCAGGGATGGGATATCGGTTGATCGTAAGGACATTATCTAAGAATCTAACTCCTGTCACAACCGTCTTTGCCAACTTAGACCAATTAATATCATTCTTTTCTTCATCGAACATGTTCGACAAATTAATAGATCCTAAACAGCAGGAACCTCCGTGAGGTAGCGGAAGCTCAGCGCAATTATGAACCAAAATATTATTTGCATAAAAATTATGATTTTTTTCAACCGTAATGTCATAAACATCTTCATTTTGTATTATACTTATTTTTTTGATTTTTGCCTTGCGGATTTCCATAATTTTAATTCCTTCTTATAACTTATACAATATTTTGACACATCTGTTATCAAAATTATTGGTATGTTGTGTTCTTTTTTAAATAGTTCGTATTTATTAATTCTGTTCTTATAGTAACCTTTGATTTCTACGATATATTGTAGCTGGTTCTTGTCATTATAAATAAAAAAATCCGGTCTATATCTCTCTTTATTACTTAGCACATAAACTTTTTCTTCTATTTTTCAATTAATATTTTGCTTATCTAGTCATTTAGCATAAATATATTCTCACGACGAGCGTAATCATACTAATTCCCCATTCTTTTTTTTATAATAGCCCTGTATTCCTTTACTATTTTCTATAGGATTTTTTGATTGATTTGGCCAATCATATCAAGGATTTTTTTCTCCCATAATGCGTTCTGATCGAAATTTACGAACTCTATTTGTTGTAACATTTCTGCCGGCTCTGATCGGCCGATTCATATATTTTATTAACGAATTTCTCATACCACTATAGCAAATACCAAAGGCGCGTGCCAGTATTTTAATACCATACTCTTGCTTGAAATATAGATTTTCTAAATAATCAGATAATTCTAACGGAGCCTGTTCTTGATATTTCAGATTTTTGCCATAATTATTTTTTCTAAGTTCTACTAATATATCAATAAATTTTTGATCTATTTCTGGATCTTGCATTTGTGTGTTTCATGGATTTTTTTTCATAGTCATTTCCTTATAACTTTTAAATATATAATTATATATTAAATCCATGCGACATTTGCAATTTATTCTTTATTAATTATTATAATATCTTCTTCTGTTAAATTCGCCGCCTCTATGTAGCCACGATTTTCTGTATAAACTTTATGGTCTGGCGTTAATTTTAATTTTTCGCCGTTATCAAGCTCAATCTCTATTATATCTGTATTGTCTCTTGTTTTACTACCTCAAGAAATTTGTTGATATTCATTTTCTTTTGTTTCAATATCATAAGATAAAGCTTGAATTTTTTCTTTATTATTGATACGATTAATAACTTCTTCTAGCGTAAGCTTGCCAAGATTTGTATTAATAATAGTATCTCTAGTCAAGCATGGATTTGGAGCGCTGAACTTCTGGAAGTATTGATTGTTAAAATACTTTTTAATATTATCTACAAAAAGAAATCCCGGTTCTCCAGATTTCATGTTTCTATCAACAATCTTTTGCCATAGATCTCTTGCATTTAAAACAGTTTCTTCAACAAATTCAAAATAGTCTGTGTATAAATCTTTATAAAATTGTGGGGCAATTAAAATAGCACTTTCTTTTGAAACTGCTGGAATCAGAACTTCTATTTCTTTATATCTTTTATCAGGGTTTTTGCGTATAAATTTTCAAAGTTTATATTCTTTATTGTTAAAAGAAAAAGTCCACGTCTTATTCTTTTTAACAGCTTTAATAAATTCATTTGTTATTCCCAAAGAAATATTATGGTTTGTTAAAGTATTTGTATCTAATTTTATATCAATAAATTCTAAAGAATCTGGATGGCTAATATCTAATAAAGAAAGCAATGCGGCGCGGCGGTTTCCACCTGTTCTTACTTGCTCACCAATCGCATCAATCTTTTTCATTTCGCTTATTACACCTGGAGCTGCGGCATCAATACCTCTAATTGGATCCCCTTTTGGTCTAATATTAGAAACATTAATTCCAACCCCTCCACCGGCAGTACTAATAAGATAAGTATCTGACATAACATTCGCTACGCTGTGCCTATTATCTTCAAATTCTAAAGCAAAACAATTCATCAATCCTGTACCAGCTCTTCCTGCGCCATATAAAATACGACCACCGGGAATAAAATCTCCAGTACTAATAGTATTATAGAAGTCTTGTTTATATTTTTGAACATTATTATCCGCCTCTATGGAAGAGATATGCCTTGATACACGTTTAGCTACGTCATCCCACTCTGTTTCGCCCGGATATGTATAACGTGCCCTCATTATTTCTTTACTAAATTCAGTTTGTTCCATTTACTTTATTCCTTTATTTTATCACAATAAACATTATTTTTTTCTAAAAATTCTAATCCATCTTTTTTATCATATCTTTCTAAAAAGATTACTTTTGTTATTCCCGCAGCTATAATTATTTTGGCACATGCTACGCAAGGTGAAAGCGTAATATAAAGTTCTGCTTTATCTGTTATAATTCCTTTTTTTGCGCAGCCTGATATAATATTTTGTTCGCAGTGAAGTTCGTGATCATTTGACCATAGATGGTGTTGTTCTCTATTAAACCCTGGACCGAAAGTCTGATTGCAGTGCTGATGTCCAGATGGAACGCCGTTATAACCAGAATATATAATTCTGTCATCTTTTATTAAAACGCCGCCAACCTGCTTTGAAATACAAGTTGATTGTTTTGCAAATAATTTTGCAATATCAATAAATAATTGGTCTTTATTTCACATTAAGAATGGCCTAAAGACCAAGCTTTGTCATCTTGATCTTCTTGATCTTCTTGATAATTTTTGTCGTAACCTACGCTTATTCTATGATTATTTTCTAGCCATTTTGTTAAATATAATGCTTTCATATCTTCTACATCATATCCTAATAAAATAAAAGATTCCATTAAAAAAGTCATAATATCAATTAATTCAAAACCGGCTGCTGTTTTTGTATCTTCGTTATTATACCACTTATCTTCTTCTTTATAATTCTTCCAATGCTTCCATGGCAATTCATCTCTAAATTCAGATACTTCTGAGCCTAATGCGTGAACCATATCTAATAATAATTTTGTTCTTGAATCTTTCTGAACTGCCGTAAATGTTCCGTCGTTTGCTTCTTCAAAAGCAGTCTTTAACCAGACAGGGTCGTGTCCGTAACGTTCCATTAATTTACATTGCTTATTATAAATTATGTCTAATGTTTCTTGGCCTTTTAATTCTTCTTTTAATTTTATCAACTCTTTTTCAAATTTCTTGAATGTATTCAAATTACTCATAAACTCTCCCATTTTAATAACAATATTTTTATTTTAAACTTAGTAGCACGAAATAAAATTCCTTATATGATTTTAATATAAGGAATTTTATTGTAAAATATAAGCTTAGTTTAACTTTTAATTGTAAAATTTAACAATGTTAAAGCGAAATCTTTATTTGAGAAATCTATTTTCAGTTGAATAATAGTGAGGCTACTTATTCTTATCGCGATATTTACTTTATCATGTTGCTTATTGAAAGCTTTTCAGCCGTTTACTAATTTCATATTATTTTTCCTTAAGTTAATGGATGCATTATCAATCTAATATCAGAATTAGATCAAACTTCTTCTTCGGATAAATTGTATATAATTCGATTCTTTTTTAAATCGAATGTATAAACATTTATATGTAGTTCTTTTTGATTATTTAATCAATATCTTCAAACATTAGCCGCTGCATTTGTAAGTAATTTATCAGACATTATTTTTGTAAATGTATATTTTGCTATGTTTGAATATAATTCGAGCATTAAATTTGAATGGTCGCCTCATTTATGAACAATTTTTTCTTCAATGAAATGCTCATTGCCACATTTTTTTATTTCCGTTTTAACTCCGCCATAAATTTTATCTTCTTTTTTTATATAAAAATAATCATTATGACCTTTAAATAAAGAGTTTGTCGTTTTGTAAACATTCTTTCCAATTTGTTCAACTTTACCAGTTTTTTCTGCAATTTCAATTGGTGTTTTTAATTCTTTTTCTAATAAATTTAAATTAAGATAATAATTGGGTTTTTCTACCGGTCCTTCGTTGAGTCTTTTATTTCTCAAGATTAGTCTAAATTTACCGCCTAAATCTTTATCTCATACTTCTTCTATATCTACATCCGTAGTGATTTTGCCATCATGCCAAATATCAATACTTTTTCCATTTAAATACCATTTTTTTCAAACATCTGCCGAATATTTTGTTTGCGTAATATCAGACATTATATCCATATTATAGTAATCTAAAATAACATTATATAATTCTCACATTAGATTTGGATAATTTCTATCATATTTATAAATCAGTCTTGATACCATGTATTCACGAAATTTATCAACTCTTATTGCGCCTTTTAATTTCTTATCTTCTACTATATAAAAGATTGCTTCATTCTTAAGGTCTATTTTATAAATATTATTTTTTATATGTTCATGCTTAGTTGCTTCTCGGATAGGTTGCAGTAAGCCTAAATCGGCCTCTTTTTTATCAACGTCTTTATTATCAACCATTATAGGCATTTCATTTAATACACCAAATTTTTGTAATCTTTTTTGAATATTTTCTCTGATTTTATTTTTAGCTAATTTTACAGGTTTTTCTCTATGTGGTTTGCTTAAAGCGTTATTTCTTTTTTGAGATCGCTTATAACTGTAATCATCTTTTTTCCTATCTGCAATTTCATCAGGAACATGACCGGCGAGGCCGAAACCTTTTAATCGTTCTTTTCTTGTATCTAATTTTTCTTTTGAAGATTTTCTTTCTTCCGCATCTTCGCTCTCTTCTTTGTT
>Ga0233446_1002342_pt1 | contig 12087 bp, 13 predicted proteins | sample SI_124_October20_4_FD_182780 | JGI IMG/M metagenome (GOLD analysis project Ga0233446, IMG submission 182780) | Seawater microbial communities from Saanich Inlet, British Columbia, Canada - SI_124_October2016_120_MG | ecosystem: Environmental > Aquatic > Marine > Inlet | place: Canada: British...
ACAAGATCAAAGAACAAACTCTGGCTTTACGTCGCCAGCAGCACCTACAAAGGATAGGTGTATAATCCAACCAACGAGGCTAAAAGTCTCCATTAGAAACTGTCCGAAAGCTTTGAGGACATACAATTATATATGGCCGCATATTTTCCTAGTATGAAGCCACTGCTTGAAAATGACAACCAAATGTAACGTTTAGACTGCACATTGCGTAAACCGAAAGGATAACACCTATTATGCGCATCGCTTACATTAGCCTCCACTGGGCACGCACCTTAGCTAGCGGAGTGGGAAAGAAAATCTATCGCCAAACTGAAGCGTGGAAATCACTTGGACACAGAGTACGTCTATTTATGCACAGCGAATTCACACGTGACCTGAACTTGCTCCCGAGCGAAAAGTTCTTCTATCCTACAAATAAGGGCATCCTTCAACGCGAGCTTGGGCGCATTCGCGCAATGAAAAAAATGTTGCGTGCTGTAGAACACTACAAACCAGACATAATCTATCTAAGGTATGGAATTTATGTATACCCAGTTCATCGACTTGCCTCTATAGCTCCTGTAATAGAGGAAATGACAACAAATGACGTTGCTCAACATAAAGGGTTAGGGTTACCATATAATCTATATAATCATCTAACAAGAGGACTACTGCTCAGCAATACTAGTGGGCTAGTTTGCCTATCAAGAGAACTTATGCTCGCTCCTCACAATGCCAAATTTAAAAAGCCAACTCGGATAGTTGGAGATGGTATTGATATAGAAAATATAGCTTTACTCCCAGCTCCCCAAAACGCTCAACCTCGCATAGCTTTTATTGGCTCACCAGGCTCGCTTTGGCAAGGCATAGAGAAATTAGTTCAACTTGCAAAGGAATTTCCAGATATAAGTATCCATATTATTGGGTATGACCAAATTGATGGGCATCATCCTCTACCTGGGAATTTGTATCTATATGGGTATTTGGAGGAAGCTGAATATACGAAGATACTAACCACAATGGATTGTGCTATTGGCTCTTTAGCTTTACACAGAATTAATCTTCAAGAATCTTCTCCCCTAAAAACACGAGAATGTTTAGCCCTAGGCTTACCTATGGTTTTACCATATAAAGATACCGACCTGAACGATCTTAATTCAGAGTTTTTGTTTAAAATCCCTAATCGCGAAGATAATATTGTGACACATGGTAAACTTATTCGCGATTTTGCTTATAACATGCGTGGTAAACGCGTAAAGCGTACATTAATCTCTCCTTATATTGACTCTCAACACAAAGAACAAAAACGGATTGCGTTTTTCAAAAGAGTTATTAGCCAAACAATACAGCAATAATGAACTCTTTTAGAGAGAGCAGCAAGTGGAAAAGTATAGAATGAAAATTATAAGGAAGATTTTTAAAATTCTTAGTTTAATTGTTTATTACGCTTTTGCGCGACATCTACCTGATTCTTACCATCTACAACCACTTGGTTCTTTTTCGATGAGGGTGAGAAGATTAGCATGCAAAAACATATTTAAATCTATGGGAAAGAATGTCAACATAGATAGAGGCGTAAAATTTGGCACTGGAGTTAATATTAAAATTAAAGATAATTCCAAGGTAGGAGTAAATTGTCAAATGCCGGACGATATCATAATTGGGGATGATGTTATGATTGGACCTGGTGTGTTAATAATTGGGCACAACCATCATTATAGCGACCTAGAAATTCCCATGCATTTGCAAGGGATCAGGAAGTCTCCTCCGGTCTCTATAGAAGATGATGTATGGATAGGGGCTAGAGCCACCATATTGCCCGGAGTAACAATAGGAAATGGGGCAGTTATTGGAGCAGGAGCAGTCATAGCTAAAAATATTCCTCCATATTCCATTTGTGTAGGGAATCCTGCACGTATTATCAAATCCAGAATAATAGCCAAGAAAGAATAACTTTTAGGTGAAGAACCCTTGTGAGCAGTATCATGGCCGCAACTCAATAGCAGGCATAAAAGCAAATAATTTGTAAATATTCTACTCATTGTAGGTACATACCTAAGTTATTCACTAAACAACACTCTCATTTTATGGATAAAAAAAATATTCAGACTTCTATCATCTTTCTAAGCCTCTTGTTTTTTCTAGCTGTGGTTTTGCAAAACTTCTATAATGTCGCTTACGGAACTGGCTCCTTAATGGGGGGCTTCTCTTTAAAGTGGGGCATTTTCTTGGCCTTTTTCAGCCTTTTAATAATTGGCTTGCTACTCCTTATTTATCTTATCCTCTGGAAGACTGAAAAACTAAAGAGTTTGAAAAAAGCGATTATCTCCCTTCGAGTACAACTGGGATATTCCTCTTGGATTCTTACCTTTATTCTTCTTTTGATTCCCATTTGGTTCTTTCAATACACTTTATGGGGGCTTGTTTTTGCTGGCATTTATTTTAGGCTCTTTGTTTGGTTTATCGTCGCTATTACTTTAGCAATCTTGTTATCTAAAAATGAAGAGAAGCTAATATCCTTCTCTGCTCTCCTTCTAAGTGTTCTTCTTTCAGGAACTTTCTTCTCCCTCGCCAGTATCTTCTCAAACGCTACAAGTTATCCTTTTAATCTCTATTGGTCAGACGGTAATCGACTTTGGGATTACTCCATCATGTTCGGACGTGAACTATACAATATTCCTGAAGATCAATATATTCCTGTGCTAATTTCCCCTGGTAGGCAATTCCTTTGGGGGCTACCCTTCCTTTTACCAAACACGTCTATTTTCGTCAACCGTTTTTGGAGCGCGTTTGTGCTCTCCATACCTTATATGATTTTGGGCTGGGTTACTTTTAAATCACGGAAGAAAAAAATATGGGAACTGCTCTTATTAGCTCTTTGGACCTTTCTTTTTCTTAATCAGGGACCAATCTATACCCCCCTCGTTTTAAGCGCAATTCTTGTTACCTTAGCGTGGGAACGACCTCTTTGGCTTGCTCTGCCCCTTGTTGCTTTTGCAGGATATTATGCAGAACTCACCCGCTATACTTGGGAATTTGCTCCCACTATTTGGGCTGGGATGTTATCTCTAAATGGAAGCAAATTGAAAGGCGAACGTCTCACCCTCCGAGATTGGGCGCGCGCAATTGCTCTTGCCATTGCTGGTATCTCCATCTGGTATCTATATCCCATCATCCAAAGGGCTTGGCAAAGTCGAACAAATCCCGTAACAGGGCTAGGGAATGCAGTTGCAGGAACGGTAACAAGTGTACAAAGTGAAGTTTCTGTACAACCGCTCCTGTGGAGTCGCCTCTTCCCCAACGATACCTACCCGGAAGGGATTTTAGGCGGTTTACTAATCGCAATTTTGCCTTTAATTATCATACTTTTTTATCTGATCAAGAAGAAATACTGGCAACCCTCGCTCTGGCAAAAGCTAGCAATCGTTGGTTCTCTTTTTCCATTTTTAGTTGTTGGTCTCATCATTAGCACAAAAATTGGTGGGGGAAATAATCTCCACAATCTCGATATGTTCCTGATAGCTCTACTTTTTGTGGCTGCAATCGCTTGGAGAAATGGCGGCAGGGAGTGGTTTTCCCAACCTGAAAAACATCCTTTATGGATCAAAGCCACTCTGATTCTTCTCATTGCAATACCTGCCATACCTTCATTAAGTGGAATGCGCCCAAAGATATCTCTTAGCCAGGCTGAAATAGAGCAAGTCAAAATTCTTGCAGATACAGACACCGTAGAAACTCTCCCTCCAACTGAAGAGATCAACGATGCTATTTGGTATATTCGCCATGCCATCAACGACTGGGGAGACGAAGGTGAAATTCTTTTTATTGACCAACGGCAACTACTCACCTTTGGCTATGTCCCTAAAGTGCCCCTTGTGCCCGAATACGAGAAAAAACGGATGATGAACGAAGCTATGGGCAGCAACGCCACTTATTTTGCCCCTTACTATGAAGATCTCGCCGCGCAGCGTTTTAGTCTCATCATTTCTGAACCCCTTAAAATTGAGCTTAAAGACGAAGAAGGCGTTTTTGCTGCAGAAAGCGACCTCTGGGCAAAATGGGTTGCCGCGCCCACGCTCTGTTATTATGAGCCTCTAGAGACCCTGCATAGTGTATATATTCAACTCCTTGTACCGCGCGAAGAAGTACTCGATTGCTCCTCCTACCTCCCATGAACCTAAAATATCTTGTTCCCCGTCTTGCACGTCATTTTCTTCCCGAAAAACTCGTTCGCTTTTTGTTGCTACGCGGATGGATCATTCGTCCCGGCATTGAAACCAGCAGCCCAGCAGATGCCGCAGAGCGTTACAGACTTGACCTTGCTGATGCAGGGATGGAAATACAAGGCAAAAGTATTCTCATTTTTGGATATGGCGGACGATTTTCTCTGGCAATAGAGCTACTCCGATTGGGTGCAGCGCATATCATTTTGGTCGATAAATTTGCCCCGCCCGACGACGCACATAATTTGGGCTTGCTCCCGTTAAACGAGCAGTATCTCAAAGAGGAACAGGGATGCGTCACCCCGCGCCCAGAGTGGATCACACTCATCGAGCAGGACATTCTCTCGGAAGAAGTACGTTCCGCCATCTCACAAGTGGATATTCTCCTCAGCTCATCCGTTTACGAACATCTTGATGAAGTTGAAAGCATCACAAAATCCCTCGCTACGCTCACCAAACCCGAAGGTATCCAGCTTCATTATGTCGATTTACGCGACCATTATTTCAAATATCCCTTCGAGATGCTTTGCTACTCAGAAAATCTTTGGTATGGCTGGCTGAATCCATCCAGTAACCATAACCGCTATCGCGTTTGGGATTATAAGAAAGCCTTTGAGCAGTATTTTTCCGATGTGAACCTAATCGTCACCGAGCGAGACGAAGCGGCTTTTGAAGTCATCCGTCCACGCATTCGCTCAGAATTTATGCGTGGAGATTTAGCTGAAGATAGTGTCACCCTCATCAAGGTTATCGCTCGCCAGCCAAAACTATGACCCTAAAAAGTTTCCCCCAGAAATACGAAAAATGGATTCCCATCCTCTTGGCATTGCTCTTTATTGTGCTCACAGCATCGGGGCTTGCCACCATGAACAACCCCGACGAATTGGTGCATCGGGTAGAAAAAGCTTTGGAAGGACGCTGGGAGTTTGACGAAACAAATTTTGACTACCCCTCTTTACCAAAATATGTCATGTTCGGGGTCGGAAAAATCGCCTTTTCGTTCGGATACGCAGAAGAATTTAAAGGCATAGCCCGTTTCTTCTCCGTTCTTTTGGGAGCGGGGGTGATTTTCTTAACTTACTGGATTGCGCGCAAAATGGGAGGAAGCATTTTAGCCAGCTCTTTTGCCGCGCTATTTTTGTTGACCAATCAGGTCTTTTCGATTAATGCCCGCTTTGCCCATAATGATCTTTATTTAACCTTCTTTTTAGTTTTGAGCTTTTATTTTTTGCTTTTATACCAACAAGGGAATCAAAAAGGATGGCTTTACGCAACCTTTTTTAGTGTTGGGCTGGCAGCGTCAAGCAAATATAACGGAGGGATTTTTATACTTGTTCCGATTTTGGTCTTTTTCTTTACTGAAAAGAAAGGGCTATGGCAGGAAAAGCTAAAAACCCTTGAAACCCTCTTTATTAGTGCGGCATTGAGTTTTTTAGGCTTTGCTATAGGAACACCAAAAGCCTTATTGTGGATGGCCTTTTACTTCAAACGAGTCTTACCCGCTCTATCACGCCATGCCACTTATGGGAAAACATCTGAGAGCATCATCGGCTTTGTGGGGCAATGGGGAATTTTAAGAGGCGCGTTGGGGTTTGCGCTCCATCTACTTTTTATTCTCGCTATTTTCTACTTTATACTCAAGCTCTTTTTCTCATGGCAAAAAGAAGGCACGCAAAAGCCTATTTGGATTTTGCTCCTGGCAATTATCGTTTTCGACTTGCCCATCATGGCTTCTTATAATTATCAGTCGCGTTTCTTCATACCGCTAATGCCTTTTTTAGCCGTTATCGGCGGACTTTTTTATGACGAAATAGATGCCTTCATTCTGAAAAGCAAACTTAGGAAAGCCCATCTCTTGCTTCCAATAGTCTTTGGCCTGATTATTTTCTTCTCTCTTTTGCGCGTTATCAGTGTGCGTCTTTTATTAGAAAACGACCCCCGCATTGCCGCAGCAGAATTTATCACCACCTTGCCAAAGGATACAAAGCTGGAATACACCATGTACCCGCCAGAAATCCCTATAGACCATTTTGATGAAGAATACTCCTACCCTATTTTCTTCACAAAATTTGAAGGGCAGGAAGTCCCCGAAGTTGGGCCGGGCAAACCTTATAAAGCCTTCAATCTGGGCGAAGAAGGGTTGCTAAACAGAGATATTGATTATTTTGTTATCGACAGTTTTACTTACGCCAGATGTGCAACAGAAAGCATTTACCAAACCAACCCTCTCGAATGTGATTTCTTTGAACGGCTTTTAGCAGGAGAAGCCTCTTATAAACTCATTGGCGACTTCCGCTACGCATTGCCAAAATATCTCCCACAAATATCGCTTTCCTTTGTAAACCCCGAAGTGCAAATCTTTGAACGTAACCAATAACTATGGCCGAAATACCTTCTTCCTCCTACCGCATCGCCGATCTCCCCGCAGATGACCGTCCGCGTGAACGATTATCAAAACTTGGCGCGCAAGCACTTAGCTCTGCTGAATTGATTGCTATCCTGCTCCGCGTTGGCGTGCCTGGGGAAAGTGCCGTTCAGATGGGACAGCGTTTATTACAAAACCTGGGTGGATTAAGCGGATTGCACAGGGCAGCTTTCGATGAACTTTGTGCCGAGCATGGGATCGGTGACGCAAAAGCAGCGCAGATCAAAGCTGCGATTGAACTGGGACGGCGTTTAATGTTGGAATCTCCCGAAGAACGCCCTACCATTAACAGCCCCGCCGATGCTGCTGCCCTCGTCCAATATGAAATGAGCGCGCTGGAAAAAGAAGAGATGCGCGTTATTTTGCTCGACACGCGCAACCACGTTGTGGATATTGTCACTGTCGCACATGGCTCGCTAAATGCTGCCCAAATGCGCATAGGGGAAGTCTTCACCCCCGCCGTGAGAAAAAACGTTGCTGCGCTGATCGCCGTGCATAACCATCCCAGTGGAGAACCAACGCCCAGCCCAAATGATGTAGCGATCACTCGCGCGCTCATCGAAGCGGGGAAATTACTCGATATTGAAGTGCTCGACCATCTCGTGATCGGCTTGGGGAAATATATATCTTTGAAAGAAAAGAAGTTGGGTTTTTCCTAACTGATATTGCGTAGCTTGCCCCCTCTGTCCTGGCTGACATCTCCTCCTATATGCAAAGCATTTGGGGGGCGCCCAGCGGAGTGAGAGGCAGCGGGGCTGAACGTCTGACATAAAAATACAAGTTGCGTAACATGACTTATTAAAAGGAGTTGGCTAAGTGGGGCTAGAGAGAGGGCATATCTCGAATAAAAAGATGTTATAAATATCATCTCGTCCTTCTGATGAGCGATATTTATCTCGCCTTGCGCATGGAAAAAATATGGCAAAATTTCTTCTTCTTCTTTTATATATTGTGGCTATTTTTTCACTACTCTATGGTCTGTGGAGAATTATCCCTTTTTTCTATGGGGTTCCCTGGGTGCCGACTGCAAAGGATCGTATCCGCAGGGCGTTGGAGATGGTGGATTTGAAAGACGGTGAACTACTCTACGACTTGGGCGCCGGAGATGGGCGTGTCCTTTTTATGGCGGCAGAGGTGTTTGGGGCACGGGCTATTGGCATCGAGGCGAGCCCTTTGCAGTATGCGTATACGTGGCTGAGAATTTTCTTTAGCGGCGGGCAAGCCCAAATTCAGGTGCGACGCGAGAATTTCCATCATTCCGATCTGTCTGATGCTGATGCCGTTTTCGCTTATTTGAGACCGGACCAGACTATCCCCATGCAAAATGTTTTGGCAACACAGCTAAAACCTGGTGCGCGTGTGGTGGCGGTCGCTTTTGATTTCCCCGATTGGAAACCGAGCGATTTTGATGAAGGGTATTTGCTTTTCACTTACGAGATGCCCCCGCAAAAAGGCGGGATAGCAGCATATTTGGCGAAGCAGATAACTATATGAGTTTCTGTGTTTAGTTTGGATAAAAAAACACCATCGTTCTGATGGTGTTTTTTCTCGGCGCCGAGTTGATCCAAATCAATTTTATGCCGCTGCACTGGGAGATACAGTCCATGCTTTTTGCTTGCGCGTGGCAACATAGGTAATGATTCCCGTAAGATAAGCCAAGTATGCGATCACTTCTGTCAATGATGGGTTCCCGTTATAGCCAACTAATGCTTTGAGAATTAATCCGAATTGGCTCTTTTCATTTATGAAACCGTTAATATCCCAAACGTGTTCGATTATGGATGGAATAATCCCAGCTTCGTTGAATTCATGTACGCCATAAGCCACTAAGCCAGCAGCAAAGATGATAAGAAGTACGTTGGTTACGCGGAAGAAACTTTGAATATTAAGTTTACTGGCGGATCTAAAAAGCATCCATCCCAAAACAGCTGCTCCAGCCAAGCCTGTGAGAGCACCGATCAAAGTTTGGGCCGAGCTGGATGTTTCTTGAACAGCGAGCAAGAAGAGGGTAAGTTCAATCCCTTCACGTAACGATAAAAGAAAACTAGCTAACATTTCTATGCCGATAAAAGGACTTTTTTCTCCTTTTTATTTCTTTGGAACCAATACCCCAAGAGCGAGAAGGTCAGGATATATTGTAGAATGAATTGGATCCATTCTGGTTTTGAGTACCAGCCGACCGTGACATATAGGGGCAACCCGATAATGCCTTCTTTGTGATAGAAGACTGTTTCAGATAGATTGAAGGCCTTTGTGAAGATCGGATTCTCTGAGGTGATCATCCCCAGTTCTTTGGCTGCTGAAAGCGCCTCATGCACACTGTATCCCAAAAGGAAACCAGCTTGTAAAACCAAATAGGCGAGGGTGACGTTAAAGATGGTTTGGAGTTTGATCTTGACGAGGGAGTAATAGAGCGCCACGGTCAAAAGGATGGAAAGAACCAACCCAGTGATCACAGATATGTTCGTGTATTTCCCTGCAAACTGGAAAAGAACAATTTCTGCACCTTCACGCGCAACCATAAATGCTGCAATCCAGAAAATGCCCTTGGGTGATAAGTTAAGCTCAGCTTCGTTTTCAATATGTTTTTTGATCTCTGAACCATGATTGATCATCCAGATAATGAAGGTGATAATCAAAACAACTGCGGCCAAGCTAGCAATGCTTTCCCATAATTTGGCAGTTGCGCCCATCCCGCCAATGCTGACAGAAATGGCTTTTAAGGCAATGCCAAAAAGGAACGATCCGGCTATCCCGGCATATAAACCGTTCCAAAGATTTTTCTTGAAATGTTCGTTTTTTGTTTTCTCAAGAAACTTAAGCAGGATCATAATAATAAGAAAAGCTTCTAGACCTTCACGAAAGGCCATGATCAAACCAGGGATAAAAGTATCCATTTTTTACTCCTTACTAATAAAGTTTGGGTAGCTCTCTTTCTTGCTTGCCCAATTTGAGTATGTTAAAATGGCATTAGCCATTTCTTATATTGAAAGTTAGTATATATTAACTTTTGTTATTAATCCAGAGTAACTATTGGCACGAGCCTAAGGTGATTTATGTCACATCCTATAGAGTTTGATAAAATAGCGCGCCCCACACACACGATAGAGGATTATTTAATGACCATGCATGTCATGGAACGAGATTTTGGAGAAATTGTTGCTGCACGCCTGGCGGAAATGATGGGCGTAGCACCTGCAACTGTGACCATGACATTAAGACGCATGGAGCGCGATAAATGGATATCAGGCCAAAGCCGCAGAGAAATTCATCTTACCGAAACAGGGCGTGAAGCAGCCCATTCAGTGATCCGTCGACACATGCTCATTGAATGGTTGCTTGTGAAAGTCTTCAAAATGCCGATTTTTGAAACACATGATGAAGCGCATCATATTGAACATGCCATCTCCCCAAAACTCGAAGAGCGTATGCATGAGATCTTAGATGATCCAAAATTATGTCCACATGGCAACCCTTTCCCTGGACATGAGACGCTGACCAAAGATTGGGTTCCGTTAACTGAGGTACCTATTGGGGTAGAAATTACTATCCGCAGGATCCATGAATTTGCCGAAGATAATCAGGATCTGCTTGATTTCCTTGGCAAAAATAAAGTGGAGCCTGGTAAAAAAGCACAGGTAAAGGAAAATTTGCCTTTCAACGAAACTTTGGCCATTGATATCAACGGTAAGAGCGTCACGCTTGGCTTTGCAGCGGCCAAATATATTTTTGCAGACCTACCCACTTCATGATTACACAAGAGCAGTACACGCGTATTGCACGTTCTCTGCCCATCTTGCATCAGGCAGATGCGCGCTTGGTTGATGAGTTTCAGGGGGCGGCTTTTCTGGCGAAAATCTCAGCGGGGAAAGATGTTTTCATTGAAGGTGATCGCGCCAATGCAATCGCTTTGCTGATTTCTGGAATTGTGCGGGTTTAGAAAATTGGTGAAACGGGACGAGAAATCACCTTATACCGATTTGGATTGGGGTAATCTTGTATTCTGACCGCGAATGCCGTTCTTAGCCAGAATTCTTTCCCAGCCATTGCGACAGTTGAAGAAGATGCCGAGGCTGTGATGATTCCTGCTGATGTTTTTCGCAACTGGAAGGTGCTGAGTTTATCGCTAGTGCAAAACTGGGTTATCGGTCCAATAATGGGTTTCGTATTGACGATTATTTTTCTACGCAACTATCCTGAATATATGACTGACCTGATCCTAATCGGCTTGGCTCGCTGTATTGCGTCGGAAGTGTACTAACTTTTACTGAATAACCATTCTTAGTTGCTTGAACTTCGGTCAGATCAGCGGAAGCAATTTGTGGGTCAGTGAAAGTGACGCGGGGGATATAATCAGCATCATAAGCTTTTATTTCACCAGTCAGAGCGTTTTCAGCAGATAATCTGCCAATCTAGGCGGCAATATGCGCAAACATGTTGCGCCCGGTCACATCTCCAGCAGCATAGACATCAGGGTTGGATGTTGGCATAGTTTCATCAAATATATTTTCCCCCGTTTGCCTACCTGAACACCAGATTCTTCCAGCCCTATTCCAGTTGTATCTGGACGGCGGCCAGTAGCGATCAGTAATTACTCAGCATTGAGTTTAATCCCCGTACCATTTTGAGTGCCAATTAGAGTATAGCCAACTTCTCCTTTTTTCATCTGGGTGGACAGATAACTGGTTACAATCTGCAAGCCTTCTTCCTCCAAATGGCCTTAAAGAGCAATGGGATGATCTCTTCATCTTCGAAGGGAGCAATCCGTTCCATTAGCTCTACAATAGTGACAGAAACCCCAGCACGGGTGCTTTCTCCAAACAAAAATTGCCCCCATCACGATAATCGATTGGGGCAGGTCGGTTAGCTCCATAGCAAACCTAACTCTGTTTATGCATGAACTTTTTGTTTTTCTCTTTCTGAAAATGCAATATAGCTCAATCCAATACTGATGAAATAAAGCAAGGACATAGGGAGCATTACCAAAGCCATATTGACCGGATCAACAGTTGGCGTGATCGCAGCTGAAATAATAGCAATCAAAACCAACGCTAGTCGCCATTGCTCCTTAAGTACCTGAGGTTTCACAAAACCCATTGCTGTGAGCACATAAATGATTAATGGAAATTCAAATGCGATACCGATCCAAAACATCACTCCTGTAATAAAGGCGAAATAGGAGTGAGGTCGTAACTCTGCTTGAATTCCCATAAAATTCAACAAGAAAGGCAATGCTGTTGGCATCATTATATAGTAGGCAAATGATGCTCCACCAATGAACAACAATGTTGCCAGAGGAATGCCCAAAAGACCAAATTTCTTTGAACGTGGCATTAATGCCGGAGCGACAAATAACCATAATGCGTAAAACGGTGAAAACGCACACCTTAAACGGTCGATGTCGCACAGTCAGCGGAGGAGAGAAGACTGGCGAAGGAATTGTACTCTAAGTGTTCGGCA
>Ga0233446_1002348_pt1 | contig 12073 bp, 8 predicted proteins | sample SI_124_October20_4_FD_182780 | JGI IMG/M metagenome (GOLD analysis project Ga0233446, IMG submission 182780) | Seawater microbial communities from Saanich Inlet, British Columbia, Canada - SI_124_October2016_120_MG | ecosystem: Environmental > Aquatic > Marine > Inlet | place: Canada: British...
TCCAAATATATTTATTCTTATCAAACCTTGCTTGAGCAATTCTTCTGGCAAACTCTCTAAATTTATCTTTACTTACAATACTAAAGGCATTTGATCTTAATTCATTATGGGTAAAACTACATATTTGGCAGGAATCGCCCATAGATTATGCGACGTAAGCTCCTACAATAAACACAGCCTTTCACTTTAGTACCTTGTTTGTAGGGTCTTAACAAAGCCTGGTTCAACACCATTTAAGGTCTTGATTATTTCATTAATGTTCTCGACATAGCCTATATCTTGTAGGTGCTCATAAAATAATTTTATAGCAGGAAACCATCTTGGATACTCATCAGGATCAACCATAACCTTCCTTAGAAGAAAATCGGAAAAGAATTCATCAAAGATGGCAAAAGATATATTTTTAAGCGATACATTTTCATCATGTCCATACCTATACAGAAAATCCAAGAAGAGGTGTATATCGCTCGGGAAGTCTTCTTTATATTCTCCAATTTCATGAAAATCCAGCCAATTCTCATAAGAGACTTCGCAACGTTCTGATATCTCAAAGAAATCTTTTTCCCATTCATCATAATCAAGATTTAGGACTTTAAGGTCGAACTTGTTTAAGTCTCTTTTTAAATCTTTATCATCGTTCGTTGCTACATAGTGCTTATCGACTTTTTCGATCAAAGCGTAATCAAAGGCTTCCAAATCGTATTCTTTTTCCTTTAACATATACATTGTCATTGTTCCAAGAGGTTGAATATCATGTGGCAACAGCCTATTTTTCCGTTCAATCATAAGTTCAAGGAAGTCATCGGCCTCTGATTTGTCTATTAAAAGTTTTTTTCTCATAGTTCGAATGATTTCGGCTTTTTCTTTTTTAGTGTCACCTTCCAGCAATTTATTATTCAGAGAAATAGCATAATTCCATATGAGTGTGACTACCCCAAACACTTCATTTATATCTTCAAGTTTTTTTGATTCAAGCATATCCATGACAGGTTCACCATATTTCATCATCGCTTGGCTCGAAGATACAGCGATATAACCTTCTGGAGCGGCAATGTCGGAAAAATATGGAACATCACTATGCGTTACTCCTTTTGAAGAATATGTAATTTGTTTTCTGGTACGTTTTGCCGAAGCTTTTTTACTGCTCCTTTGATTTCTACGCTTTGTTATCATTTTCTTTTTAGTTTTCTTTTTCATTCTGAGGTGCTTTCATTTTTCTTTTTTTGACATAGTTAAATAATGTAGAATAACTTACTTCCAGTATTTTTGATATCGAAAGCATAGAAACTTTCTTGCCTATTAGTTCTTTTATTTGTTCTTCATGTTTTTCGAGTTTTGATTTACCTGGCCCTTTCGGCCGCCCGAGGCGCGCTCCTTTAGCTTTTTTTGTAGCGAGGGCTTCTTTCGTTCTTTGACTTATAAGATCTCTCTCCAAATCTGCAACCAGGCTAAACATTGTAATCATAACCTTAGACTGCATTGAATGCTGATCCTTTATGTCTATGTTTTCTTTGATTGATATAAAGCGGCCACCAATGTCTATCAACGTATTTACAGTAGAAATAACTTCGGAGATACTTCTTCCCAGTCTGCTCAACTCAGAAACCACAACAATATCACCACTGTTAACCTTTGAGAGGAGCTCATCCAGCTTTCTTTGTTTTAGCGTTTTTCGAGATGACATTTCCAGCTCAATAAATTCATTAACTATTAGCTTATTGTTATGCGCATATTCTAAAACAGCATTTCTCTGATGAGCTGTATCCTGAGATGCTTTAGAAACTCTGATATATCCAATAACCATTTAATTTTTCCACAAAGTTTTAATTATCGACAAAAATGTCTATTTGTATTTTTTTACTATAATAGTTAATTGTTTATTAAACTAATATATTCATTAATTATTTTTACAAAAAACGAGCGTATTTATGGAGAATATCTGATGCCGAATTTCAAAATATTAACTCCGCAGGAAATAAAAGATTTTGATAATCCACCAATGTTTACCGCAGAAGGGAGAAAATGTTTCTTTTATATTACCAAACATGCAAGGAAAGTACTGGACACTTTGCGTACGCCAACAAATCAAGTGAGTTTTTTACTCCAGATGGGGTATTTTAAAGCAGTGAATAAATTCTTCAGCCCAGAATCGTTTAATGTTGTTGATTTACAATATGTTCAAAGTAAATTGAATTTATCTGCAACAGAAATAGCACTCGGGAATTACACTGAAACAACATGTAAAAGACACCGAGATATGATCCTCGAAGAATTAGGATATAAAAGATTTGAATTTAACAAGAATCAGATCAAAAAGGAGACAGCAAAGCTATGTAACAAATTGATTCGTCCAAGGATTGTATTAAACAGTCTTTTGGAATATTTGAAATGGAAAAGAATAGAGGTTCCAAAATATCATTATTTCGCCGAGCTTATTACTGAATCACTTAGAAGTTCTGAAAGAAACATTTTAAGAAATTTAGATAAACACCTCATTCAAAGCACAAAAGAAAAATTAGATCAATTGCTTGAGAAGGCGGGAAAAACAGAAACGGAAAACAAACTCAAATTAAAGAGATATAGGCTAACGCAACTTAAAAAAAGCAGTCAGTCTACCAGACCATTAAAGATAAAAGAGAACATTGACGACCTTGTTTTTCTTGAAGATCTTTTTCATGAAGTTAAACACCTAAAGGACAAACTAAATCTTTCAGATTTGTTGATTGAGTATTATGCCCAAACGGTAATAAAATCACAATCATATCAAACTGACCAGAAAAAAGAAACAAAATATTTATATCTAATAGCCTTCGTATATTATCAATTCTGCAATTTAAATGATGTTCTTATAGAGCAGAGCGTGCAGTCTGTTCAGAATATTTTGAACTCAAACGAAAGAGAGCATAGAGAGAGTTATTTTGCAGGAAGAGAAGAGCGCAATAAAAATATAGCCTCGAATTCAATGAAAGTTAACAGGTTTCTGGTTGATGTGAACAGAGCAAGAAAGGTGTTGTTGAAAAAGACATTGTCAGCTGAAGAAAAAATAAAAGAATTAGAAGCTATTTTTTCCCTCAAGTCTATCGGCAAGGCTAAAGAACTCCAGTCTGAGTTTAAAAAAATAGCTGAAGAAGCTTCAAATATCTTTAAGGATAAGGATGTTGACGATCTGCTTGAAAAGAAATCTATTAAACTGAAAAATCGAGCCTCTGGAATTATAAAGACAATTGAGTTTGACGAAACAGCATCGGATAAAAACTTAATTGACGCCATCAATTATTTTAAAGAAAAAGATGGTAAACTGACAGCAAAAGCACCGCTCAGTTTTCTTGGAAAAGAAGATAAGAAACGACCTTTTGATTCAGAAGGCAAATTTCGCATATCACTATATAAATCACTCTTGTTTAAGGCAGTGGCGGATAGCATTAAATCTGGAGCTTTAAGCTTAAGATATTCCAACAAATATCGTTCTTTCAATCATTATCTAATACCACCTGAACGCTGGAATAGAGAGAAAAATGAAATTCTTTCAAGGGTAGGGCTAAAAGATGCACATGACTTTAAGAAGATAATTGAACCACTCAAAAAGCATCTAAAAACACAGTTTAAAATTACTAATGAGAATATAGAGAACAAAAACAATCAATATGTCAAATTTGACAAAAATAATGTATTAAAAATTACAACTCCGCGGCAAAAAGAGCCGGGAGAAAATCTATCCGGTTTAAAAGATTTATTTCCTCAGGACAGACTTATTTCAATATATGAGGTGCTGGTCGCAGTTAACAAAGTTGCCGGATTTACCAGTAGCTTTGAGCATTGGCGGGGTAAAAGCCTTAAAAGAAGACCAAAAGATAAGGCCTTTTTTGCAGGAATCATGGGACATGGATGTAATCTTGGAACCAAAAAGCTAGCCCGAATGTCCCATGATGTAAATTCACTTGAGATGGAAAAGGCTATTAATTGGTACTTCAGCAATGAAAATCTAATAAGCGCTAACGATAAAATACTCGCACTGATGGATCGGCTGGAATTACCTAAGGAATACAGAAAAAATGTAGCGCTGATACACACAAGCAGCGATGGACAAAAGCTTGATATTGGGGTAGAATCTTTAAATGCTAATTACTCATTTAAAAATTTCGGACAGGGGCAGGGAGTAAATATCTATGGCTTTATAGATGAAAGCCACAGACTGTTCCACTCAACGGTTATTAATCCAGCAGAACGAGAAGCAGGATATGTTATTGATGGGCTTATGCAAAATGAAGTTGTTAAATCGGATATTCATTCTACCGATACTCATGGGTATAGCGAAATTGTCTTTGCACTAACTCATCTAATCGGAGTTTCGTTTGCTCCAAGAATTAAAAATATGAAAAAACAGCAGCTTTACAGTTTTGAAAGGCCATCAAGTTTAGTCCAACAAGGCTATAAAATAACATCTAAGCAAATGATTAAGCCCGAGCTTATTGAATCAGAATGGGATAATATTTTAAGACTAATCGCAACCATAAAACTTAAAGAATCCACGGCTTCACAACTATTAAAAAGATTAAGCTCATATTCAAAATATCATCCTATTTATAGAGCTCTTAAACATTTTGGCCGAATTATAAAAACAATCTTTCTCCTGCAGTATATAGACAATGTTGATCTCAGGCAGATGATAGAAAAGCAGTTAAATAAAATGGAAAGCTCTAATAAGTTCTCTAAAGCTGTCTTTCATGGAAATAATCAGGAATTTCAGGCAGGAACAACAGATGAACAACTTATAACAGCTGGATGTAAGAGATTACTCGAAAATACTATAATATGTTGGAATTATTTATATTTATCAAAATATCTAAAAGGCTTAAAATCGCCTGACAAAAAGAAAGAAATATTAGAGCTTATTCTCAATAGTTCTGTTGTTATGTGGCAGCATATTAACCTTCAAGGGGAGTATGATTTCTCTGATAACCATCTTAAAAACACCATACAGTTTTCACTTCCTGATTTATTGGACGTTTTAGCTGCTTAAAATCAGGGAATGAAAAATCAAGGGAAACAGTCAATTTATTGGGTTCATTGAAACAATTCGTACCTGAGTTTATATAAATTTTTTGGACATACAACTATAAGGTCGCATAATCTATGGACGATTCCTGCCAAATATGTAGTTTTACCCTTTTTCTCATATTGCAGCAATGGGAATTTTCGTTGGTGGCATAGGAGCACTCATCCCTAGTCGGTCGCATGTCAATTCTCACAAAACTTGCTCCACGTGCTCTTTTAGCAGCAACAATTGTTACTTTGATGACAGGCTGTATTGCAGGAATTTTTTATTGTGGACAACAAGGACTAATAAATTAAAAAAATACTGTATTTTTTTTATCATTCTACCGAAAGAATAAAAGTTTTACATGGGCTTCAATTTTATTTTGCTAATATGTTTAAAAATACATGACATGAAACTTAATAGCCCCATGAATATTTCCTAAAAACACCCCAAGCCCTTCTATTATGAGAAAATATGATCTAAAAATATAAGTAAAATCAAATTGTATTATTGAACAAAAAATATAACCTATTGATTTTATTAGACACTTGTAGGGATATGGGTTAATTAGAATATTTGTATTAGATATTCTTTTATACTTTTTAAATAGTAAGGCCTGATAAATCGAATATTTATAAAATCTACGAAAATGGGCAAATATATTGTTTCTGTTTTCGTGATAAACAATTGCGCTATTGCATATTGATATTTTATAATTTTTTAAGCCCAATTTATAGCAGATGTCTACATCATTACCAGACAACAATGTTTCATCAAATCCACCAATTGATATTAAAGCATCTTTCCTGAACGCTGAATTTGCCCCCACCACATACGGATACTGAAGAATATGTAAATAATTTAATTTTTGTTGATTATTAACTAAATTTGAAGCATATTTTTCAACTAGAGTTTTTGGATAAAAACGTTTTATCATACCTCCTACTCCAACTATATTTGGATTTAGTGAAAAGTATTTAATTACTTCATGTACCCAATTTTTATCAACTATGCAATCTGCATCAGTAAATAAAACAATATTACTTCTTGCTTTTTTAAGTGCATAGTTGCGTGCCATAGGCATATTACTTTTATCTAAGTGATAGTATTTTATGTTAAGATGCTTTGAGTATTGTTTTATAATATTGGAAATAATATTAGAACCATTTTCAACAATTATGATTTCAAAATCATTTTTACTTATATTTTTTTGATCCATCAAAGAGACCATAAGCCTAGAAATTCTAAGATCATTTTTAACAACTATAAGAATGCTGGCACGGTTCATTATAATATTTTTTAAACTCCAAATTGTTTACACATGTCCAAAACTAATCCGATGGTTTTATTTTGGTGAACCGGACAATATTTACAAAATTTCATTTTGTTTTTTCTAAATTGGTTAAATTTTAATCCGTTCCAAATGTTTTCAAAAGAATTATCGTAAATATTCCCCATATTGTCATTTTTGTATATTTCACTAACGCAACATGGTAATACCCTTCCATCTGCTTCAATTAGTGCATAATGCTCTGGTGTATTGCATTTTTCTTTTATAGAGTCATCTTTCCAAAAAATACCGTTCCCATAATTTTCTAAAGAATTACTATCACAAGAATAAAAACTACTTAATATGTCGTGAGCATTATCTATAATGATTTTATTTAATTGATGGCTTTTAAAGACATCAATACACATAGGAACAATCCTTGTTTTAAAATAATTTATTTGATCACTTGATAACAAAAATTGCTTTTGTTTTTGATCTCCATATACATTCATCAGATATACAGATGATATATTATTCTTTATCGAAAAATCAAATATTTCAGGAAGTTCTGTATAATTAAATCTACTTAAAACAGTCATTATATTGATGTATAAATCAGAGTGTTTTTTATGTTTTGTACGAATATCCAATAGTACGTTCAACGCTTTAAGTGTTGACTTAAATGCTCCATTTAATCCTCTAATATTGTCATATTTTGTTTCGTTGATTGTATCAATTGAAAAATTCCACGCTTTCAATCCAGAACTTAAAATTTGAAGGACTTTAGAACTATTGACATTACTACCTGTTGAATTCATATATATAAAAATATCTTTAAAACCACTAATATGAGATATTAACTCTAATAGGGATGGATATAGTAATGGATCTCCTCCACTAATCAAACATTCAGACATACCTGCATCATGAGCCTCTGTAACTGCTGATTTTATTTTTTCTATAGATATGTTTCCAGTATATGTACTATTGTCATTTTGACTTGAAATAGTATCATAAAATTTTTGTCTAGGGTTACAATATTTACAGTTGTGAAAACATTTTAATGTTGGTTTAATTACCAATTTATCAATTATGTACATTTTTACTCTCTCCTGTAGCATTTAATGATATTATAAAATGAAATAACATATTAGACCTCATTAACGCTCTGTTTTTTCATGCATACTATTTTTATTACGGAAAAACAAAAACGATAAAACCCTATGATAAGTAGGAAGGCTATGAAAAAAAATGACAAGTGGATAACATATAATTAAAAAAAACGACTTTGATCTATTAAGATAAGCATTTTTATAATTAATATTGTTACTTTTAAGGAAATAATTATGTAAAAAAATACTTAATACATAAGTAAGAAAATAAACAATAAGGCATGAAATAGATAATAGAAAGATAAAAAATAAGTTATAGGAAAAATGATAAAAAAGGCTTAATGAATATAAGCACGTAAATATTAATAAGATATAGACTGGAGTTGTTACTGCCCAAGTTAAAGATATAATAAAACAACTAAGATTCAAAAAAAAATGAGATAATTTTGACCTAGAGTTCTTATAATTATTCTTACAATATGAGTAATAAAAAAGAAATCTTGACGGACCAAGAAACCACCTGGACATCTGCTTAAACAATACAGAAATACTGTTAGGGACTTCTGCATAATCAAAAACAGGTATGGATACAACTGGAATCTTATTATAATTAAGGATATATCCATAAATCATATCTTCCATAATTATTTCAGTAGGGAAACGGTATTGCCTTGCAAAGTCAACACGGAGAGCTAAGCCATGTCCAACACAGTGTGCATAAGTTGTCAGACCGGCAATATATTTAAAATTAATTTTTTTAAAATAATATGATAATTTATTTCTTAATCTTGGGATTTCGTAAGCATATACAAACCTATTGGCTCTCATTGCGTTAGCCATCAGAAATATATCTTTGACGTTCCATTTTTGTTTTGTACTGTGATAGAAAATAGAACTTTGTTGATAAACATTTATATGTTGATTCGCTTTAATAAGAGAAGCTAGGTATGGAAGGACTTGTAAGTTGGGGCGTGAATCAGCATCATAATAGATAAAGAAAGAGTTCTGTTCTGATTTATTTGGGAATAATTTTTTAAAGTTATCTGTTACATAGTTTAATTGATCGGCCTTAACACCATTAATATTTTTCATGTGTAGCCAGTGAAAATCATATTTCATTTGTAGTTTTTTTATAACATCAATTGTTGTAATTGTTGCTTCTGAATCTATTAATTCTTTTTCGTTGGTTACAACGACAATTGATAGATTGGTATAATTGCTGGAATTAAAATGAGATATAGCATCTTCTATTTTAGATTGCTCTCTTAATACGGGTAGTATAACGATTATATTGGGAAGGTTATCTGTTGATGAAATTTCGAATTTATCTTTTCTTCTTATAAAAGAGATAGTTTGCAAAATACCTAAAAGTGTAAGTATCTTTTTTATTAAGAAAACCAAAAGAAAAAAGAATATTATGTAAATCATATACATATTTCATACCTCCTTCAAAATTAAATATCTTTTGTTCTATTTTTAACGAAACCTATTTGATCTAAAGAAAAATTAGAACCGAAAGTTTCAGAAATATTAGTTTTATTACCGTAGATATAATGGATTTTTTTTTGTCTGCTTATAAAATGTTTGGGATTTGTGAGTAAACTTCCCTCGTATGGTTTTGCTTCATCCCATCCCCATCGACGAACATATTGTGAATGAAATCCGGAACAAATATTACGCAATGCACATTTGTTACATGGTTTGCCATATACATATCCATGTTTTTTAATTTGTTTCTCGCTATAAGAATAATACCATCTTTCAGTCAACGGTATTTGTTTATTTTCATCATACCAGCTATTAAAGTCCCATTCATGAATATCATAAGGCAACTGATAATCTGTATAAATATGTGCCTCATATCCTTTCAAAATACAGAATGGAATATAACGCACGTTAACTTCTAGGCCATTGGTATTACAATATTCTATCACATCTTTTAAATAAGAAGCAATTTCTGTAAATTTTGCTTGAAAAGAAATATTATTCATCTTACTCCATTCGAAATAAGGATTAAAATTAATGAAATTCAGAACACCTCCTCCGAATTGTAAACATATTTCTGAAATTTTAGCTAGTTGTTTTAGATTAGGCTTTGTCAAAAGAACATTAAAACGAAAAGGAATATTGTTGTCGGCTAAATTTTCCAATGCTTTGAGCTGATATTTTGTGATATCTAATTTATCTATACCAAATAATTTATTGACTACTTTATCAAGACCGTGAAAAGAAATTAAAAAATCGCATATACCTGCATCTTTGTATTTTTTGACGATCTCTATTTTTGATAATTTTAGAGCGTGAGTTATGATTGTTACATCTAAATCTATTTTTCTGCAATAGTTTAAAAGTTTAAATATATCGGGATACTGCGTTGGCTCCCCTCCCATAATATCCACATGGTTATTTTTATAAAAAAATTTAAATTTTGAAACTATAGGTTTAATACCTTTTTCAGTGTCAAAAGGTATCCATTCTAAATTGTTTTTAAATTTCTTGTCATAGCAGAAAATACATTTGAGATTGCACTTTAAGCCAATCCACAAAACCCCCCTCCTTGTTATAGTACGATCTGTACTCCAGTATTTTGTATATTTCCCAGCTACTTGTTTCCCTGAGATTAGCTTCTTTCTAGATGCATTTTCCATATAATACTCCCTATCTTAAGTGCTTAATAATTATAAAAAGTCTTCTTCAAAAACCCACATCTATTTTTCAATAACTAGAATATAAAAATTTATTTTTTTTATAATTTAACATATTGGTAAAAATGTTCTCTGTAGAAAACAATTTGGATTGGTGGTAGCACTCAGAAGGTCTTTTTAAAATACCAATCTCTTGAAGTATAATACGACTATTTTTTTGAAAAAATAATTGAGATATTTGTTCACATATATTTGTTATTGCTTGATCTTTCGAAACATCTTGCAACATGATAATATTTGGTTTTAAAATATCAATGCCTTTGAAGTAGCTTACATAATTGGCACTTCCAAGAGGACCATATATGAATTCTGAGCCGGAAAATTCTTTTCTAGATTTTCTCCTTTTAATTACTTCCATCTTATCTTTAGGTAGTGACAACAATAAAATAAAATCTGGATGAATATATTGCCCCTGGTTTATTGATTCATTAATGATGTTTATACAGTTAATATCATTAACTAATTGTCTGTAATAAATAATGGAAAATATGAGACGATCAATAAAGATTATTGATGGTTTATTCTTATTTATTGTGCTTAAAAGATGCCGCAAATAACGTATCCTTTTCCGTTCTAGTTTGATAAAAAATTTAGCACATTTATCTGAATCGGTAAATGATTTAGACAACATGGGGGGGGAATTTATATGCCCGTTTGCAAAGTCTACATATTCTTTAACAAAATATGTATCATAATCCTTTTTTAATTTATTAATCAGTTGGTTAATAAGATAAGTTTTTCCGGAGAGGGAAGGTCCTTCTATTCCAATCAATAGATGCTGTGTCGGAAGACTTGGATCATTAACTCTTTGAAGCAATGCTACAGACGTGATTACTGGCAAGCATAATCCAATAATAATAAATACTATGTAATATACACTTTTTTGTCGTATACGCATAAATTCTCCCTTCATGATTTTATATAAGGGGTATACTGTTAAACATTAGAATATACCTGAATCAGTGAAGTGCAAATAAAAAAATAAAGTTTTTTAACTGGTATCCCAAGATATTATTTAAATTTTCTATGAGACAGCATAGCATCTAAAGTGTCCAACTTATTAAATTAATTTTTGAAATATTTTCTTAAGTCCTTAATCGTAAATAATAAGGGCATTTAAAGGTGGCATACCTCAATTATCTATTGTATAGATAAACCCAAGTCTTCTTTATACTCAATAATTTACTTTATAATTCATTGCATTTCAACAGAATGCAATTTTTTAAAGTGTAATGTTAAATCGTTCTCAATTTCATCTAATTTGAAAATATCAAACAGTTTTTGCTGGACTGTGCTTCTGTCAGTTACTTTTGTTTCATAATCATTATCTTTATATATCATTGTTATCAACTTTAAGTCCTGTAGTTCTTCCTTTATCAATCCAATGCTCATTTTTCTATAATTTTTTTCAACAGTTTGCTCCATAATTCTAGCAATAGACAATGCGCACATACATGAAAAACAAAATGCTCTTATTTTGGTATCAGTCCAATGTCTTATAGGCCTGCTTCGTATAATATCAGGGCTTTTTAGAAGATGATAATCCTGCTCAAGAATATTTTTATCCTTATAGTTATCTATTAACCATTCAGGTAGCGCAGTAAGCTTATTGGAGAATAATAAATTTTTTCCAAGACGTTCTTCTGTCTTTTTGATTTCGCTTGAATCTTCTATGAAAATCAACTCTGAATTATTTATATCAACATTGATATATTTACCATATCTATGTTCTTTTTTGAACGTAATAATTCCTTTTGGAAGCTTATTTACAGGTTTACGCTTATATTCATCCAATTTCTTTTTTAGTTGCTGTTTACACTTTTTAATTTCGGATAACAGACTGAATTTCTGCTTGTTGTACAGGCTTCTGTTAAATGTCAGGACAAGAAAACAATTCAGTCCCATAACCTGCTGAGTAAAAGTTATATATTTGTGTTCAGTGTATTTT
>Ga0233446_1002353_pt1 | contig 12062 bp, 9 predicted proteins | sample SI_124_October20_4_FD_182780 | JGI IMG/M metagenome (GOLD analysis project Ga0233446, IMG submission 182780) | Seawater microbial communities from Saanich Inlet, British Columbia, Canada - SI_124_October2016_120_MG | ecosystem: Environmental > Aquatic > Marine > Inlet | place: Canada: British...
TAACCCATTTATTGACAGACATTTTAGAGATGAACATAAATGGCTTTTGGACCCAAATGCCAAAACATGGCCAGAAAAGTAGCTAGAATGTTAGGTCGGAAACTGATAAAATAGAATTCCTACCGGGCTTGTCCCGGTTGAATAAAAAACTTGGGGAAAGAACGGAAAAACTCATCATTTAATTTCTATTCAAGATGGAAATATTGGAATGTAGAATTTAGAAAATTTAAAATTAGTCTTTGTTAGTGGTAAAAAACATAAATACGGAAATGAAACCATGAAAACAACACGTCTAACAACAGCACAGGCTTTAGTCAAATTTTTAAACAGCCAATATGTAGAGTTTGATGGCAAGAAACAAAAATTTGTGAAGGGGGTTTTTACTATTTTTGGCCATGGAAATGTTGTAGGACTTGGCCAAGCACTGGAAGAAAATGCTGGTGATCTCATTGTGCATCAAGGCAGAAATGAACAGGGAATGGTCCATGCAGCAGTTGGTTATGCAAAACAGATGAAAAGAAAACAGATATATGCATGTACTTCGTCCATAGGCCCAGGGGCAGCAAACATGGTCACAGCAGCAGCAACAGCTAGCGCCAACAGAATACCTGTTTTATTGCTTCCAGGAGACACTTTTGCAACACGTCAACCTGATCCTGTACTACAGCAGCTTGAACAGTTTAACGATTTGTCAATAACAACAAACGATGCTTTTAGAGCCGTAAGTAAATACTGGGATCGTATAAACCGTCCAGAACAATTAATGAGTGCGATGATAAACGCAATGCGTGTGCTGACTGATCCCGCGAAGACTGGTGCGGTAACAATAGCACTACCGCAGGACGTTCAAGGAGAGGCTTACAATTATCCTAAATACTTTTTCAAAGAAAGAATCCACAGAATTGAAAGAAGACCCCCTACCCCAGAAATGATAAACAATGCAGTGAAAATGATAAAAGGGAAAAAAAGACCTATTATGATTTGCGGTGGAGGCGTTAAATATTCAGAGGCTGCAAAAGCCTTTATCACATTTGCAGAAAAATTCAATATCCCATTTGGCGAAACACAGGCTGGAAAAAGCGCAATCCTGTCATCACACCCACTAAATTTAGGTGGAATTGGAACTACTGGTAACCTAGCAGCAAATACTATAGCCAGAGAAGCAGATCTCGTAATAGGAATAGGTACCAGGTACTCAGACTTTACAACCTCATCAAAATCTCAGTTTGCCAATAAAAATGTTGATTTTATAAATATCAATATCGCTGAATTTGATGCGTATAAACTTGATGCCGTAAAGGTTGTAGCAGACGCCAAAGCAGCTTTGAAACAGATATACGACAAACTTGATATGAAAGCCTATAAATCAACATATCAGGATGAAATAAAATCTGTAAAGAATGAATGGAACAAAGAGCTTTCAAGACTACATAATATTAAATATACAAGAAAAGGTTTTACGCCTGAGGTAGCCGGACATCTTGACCATGTAGTAGAGGAGTTTAGCAAACAGACCGGTTCTTGCTTAACACAGACAAGAGCTCTGGGAATAATCAATGAAATGGTTAGTAACAATGACATTGTAATTGGGGCAGCTGGCAGCTTGCCAGGCGATCTTCAGAGAATATGGGTTTCAAAGGGTGAGAATACGTATCACATGGAATACGGATATTCTTGCATGGGATATGAAATAAATGCAGCACTCGGAGTAAAAATGGCAGTTGGAAATGATAGGGAGGTTTACTCACTCCTCGGTGACGGTTCCTACCTTATGCTACATTCCGAGCTCGTTACTTCCCTTCAGGAAAGACAGAAGATAAATGTTATACTGTTTGACAACATGGGATTTGGTTGTATTAACAACCTAGAAATAGGCGGAAGTGGAATGGGTAGTTTCGGAACAGAATTCAGATACAGAAACGAAGAAACAGGAAAACTTGATGGAAAGCTAATGGATATTGATTATGCTAAATGCGCCGAAGGATACGGCTGCAAAACATATTCAGTCAAAAACGAAAAAGACCTAAAAGCAGCTTTGGAAGATGCTAAAAAACAAACTATATCAACTTTAATTGATATTAAAGTTCTTCCAAAAACTATGACCAACGGTTATGAAAGCTGGTGGCGTTTTGGTGTTGCTGAAGTTGCTAAAAACGAAGCTATACAAAATGCTAGTAAAAAGATGCAGAAAGACATCAAAAAAGCGAGACAATACTAGATGTACACGGCTTAAAAATAAGGAAGCAAATATGATGAGAGAATACAAGATTGCAGTAATTCCCGGAGACGGAATTGGTATTGAAGTAGTAGAGGAAGCACTAAAAATACTTAAAAGAGCATCTGAGATTGTCGGAGATGTTAAATTTTCTTTTGATAGTTTTGAATGGGGCTGTGAATACTATTTAAAAACTGGAAAAATGATGGATGAAGATGGTTTAGATAGATTAAAGAAATATGATGCAATTCTACTGGGAGCTGTCGGCTTCCCTGGCGTACCTGATCACATTTCCCTAAGGGATCTTCTTCTTAAAATCAGACAAGGGTTTGATCAGTATATTAATTACAGACCTGTTAAACTTCTGGAACACGTTGAATGTCCACTAAAAGGCAAAAAAACTGAGGATGTTGATATTCTTTTTATTAGGGAAAACAAGGAGGGTGAATATGCCGGTGTTGGTTCCATTTTAAATGAAGGACAGGATTCAGAAATAGCCCTTCAAACATCCGTTTTTACCAGAAAAAACACAGAACGCGTAATGAGATTTGCATTCGAAGAAGCCAAAAAACGGAATAAAATGAATAAAGTCACAAGCATAACTAAGTCCAATGCCTTGAATTATAGCATGGTTTTCTGGGATAAAATTTTTGCTGAAATCTCAAAAGAATATCCAGAAATAAAAACAAATGCTTCACATGTAGACGCCGCCTGTATGTTTTTAGTACAGAAACCTGAAATATTTGATGTAGTTGTTGCATCAAACTTATTTGGCGATATCATGACAGATTTGGCAGCAGCACTTCAGGGGGGCCTTGGATTTGCCGCGGGTGCAAACTTAAATCCGGAAAAGAAGTTTCCTTCTATGTTTGAGCCAGTACACGGGTCTGCGCCTGACATAGCGGGCAAAGGTCTTGCTAACCCGTTAGCAATGATATGGACTGCTGTTTTAATGCTGGATTTCCTGGGAGAAAAAGAACTGAGCAAAATGATCTCAAACGCTTTGAGAAACATACTCAAATATAAAGACAAACTAACTAGCGATTTAGGTGGTTCTGCTAAAACGAACAAAGTTGGTGATTCAATCTGTGAGTTATTGAGATAATACCTCAAGAGGCAATAAATAATCGTTTCGCTTTGCCGTATTGTGTGGCTAAAGCGCAAGCTTTAAAAGTGCCAATTATGGCCACGTCGAGTATAAAAGGAGGATATTAAAAATGTTTAGTAAAAAAGATGTAAAGCTGGGCATAGCTCCTATTGCCTGGACAAATGACGATCTGACAGAACTTGGTGCAGAAAACACATTTGAACAATGTGTAAGCGAAATGGCTCTCGCCGGCTTTGAAGGTTCAGAAATAGGTAATAAATACCCTAAAGATGTAAATGTCCTGAAAAAAGCCCTTGATATGCGTGGTATCCAAATCTGTAATATGTGGTTCAGTTCATATTTTACTTCTCATCCAAAAGGTTATACTGCCGAATTATTTGAAAAAGATACAGATTTTTTACGTGATATGGGAGCAAGAGTTATTGGCATTTCAGAACAGGGTGACAGTATCCAAGGTAAAATGAAAACTCCAATATTAACAGAGAAGCCAATTTGGGATGAAAACACATGGGATAAAGTTATTAACGGAATAAATAGTTTAGTAGAAATTGCCGAAAGAAAAGGGATACAAACGGCTTATCACCACCACATGGGTACAGGAATTCAAACAATGGAAGAAATAGATAGATTCATGAAAAAAATTTCTTCAAAAGTAGAATTAATATTTGATACTGGACATGCCGTTTTTTCTAAAATTAACCCTTTAGAAATAATAGAAAAATATAAAAATAGAATAGCTCATGTACATCTTAAAAATATTAGGAAAGATATTATTGATAGAGTCAAAAATGAAAAATTGAGTTTTCTGGACGCCGTAAAAAAAGGTGCATTTACTGTTCCTGGAGATGAAGATGGCATGATAGATTTTGCACCTATATTCAAAGCTTTATCTAAAGCAAACTATCAAGGATGGTTTGTTGTAGAAGCCGAACAAGATCCAGCAATTGCTAATCCTTTTGAATATGCATTAAAAGCTAGAAAGTATATTAAAGAACAAACTTCGTTATAACTACTCTACGTAGCCATAATTGGGACTTTTAAAGCTTGCGCTTTAGACACAAAATGCGGCAAAACGACCGTGTCTGGAGCGTAGCTCGTAGAGCGTAGCCCGAAGTGATTATTTATTACCTCTTGAGGTATACCTTTGTAAGAGAAAAAAGGAGAATTTAGATATGACTAAGAAGTTAACAATTGGAATTATTGGTGCCGGAAGAATCGGCAAAGTACATAGTTCAAGTATTATGAATTTTATTCCTGAGGCAAAAATTAAATATATTGCAGATCCGTGGCAAGGTGCAAAAGAATGGGTCGACAGCTTAAACGGCCCTATTTTTACAACGGATACAAATGATATTTTTGAGGACACTGAAGTTAACGCAGTTTTAATATGCTCTTCAACTGACACTCATGTAAAATATATTATCGAAGCTGCCAATGCTCAAAAACACATTTTTTGTGAAAAGCCTATTGACCATGATATCGAACGTATTAACGCTGCAGTTGCAGCAGTTGAAAAAAACGACGTTAAATTTCAGATAGGTTTCAATAGAAGATTTGACCCCAACTTTAAAGCAGTAAAAAAAGCTATCGTAGACGGAAAAATTGGAGATATCAGATTTATTTCTATTACATCCAGAGATCCCGGACCTCCTCCAATTGAATATATAAAAGTATCAGGCGGAATTTTTATGGATATGACTATTCATGACTTTGATATGGCCAGATTCCTTGCAAACTCAGAAGTTGAAGAAGTTTATACCAAAGCTGCCGTAATGGTAGACCCTAAAATAGGAGAAGCTGGAGATTTTGACAGTGCAGCAATCGTTTTAACTTTCGAAAACGGCGCAATATGTGTTATTAACAACTGTCGTGAAGCATCTTATGGATACGATCAGAGAGTAGAAGTTTTCGGTTCAAAAGGAATGGTTGACATTGCAAATGATTTGCATAACAGAGCCGTAATAAGCACAAAAGATGGTGTTGTAGGAGATAAGCCTCTAGATTTCTTTATGGACAGATACACAAAAGCTTATATAGCTGAAGTTAAAGAGTTTATTAACGCAATTGTAAGTAATGGCAAACTAACTACCTGCGCAATTGATGGTTTAAAATCTGTTGAAATAGCTAAAGCTGCTGCACAATCGGCTAAAACAGGTCTTCCTGTAAAACTTTAATTTAGAAAGGATTATAATAATGGAAAAAGTAAAAGTTGCTGTTATAGGATATGGTGTAATCGGACAACGTTTAGCTGACGGTGTTGCACTACAGGGTGATATGGAATTAATCGGCATAGCTGATGCAGGAGTTACGCTCAGCATCCGTGCTTTAAAGGAAAGAGGAATGCCTTATGACCTTTATGCAGCTACAGATGAATCCGCTGGCAAATTTACGGAAGCCAGTATTCCATGCTCTGGTTCATTAGATGAACTACTGAGCAAGGTTGATATCGCATTAGATTCAACGCCGGGTGGTATGGGCGCTAAGATGAAAGCCATCTACGTTAAACATGGAATTAAAGCTATTTTCCAAGGTGGAGAAAAAAATAATATAGCAGATGTATTCTTTCACGGATATGCAAACTACGAAAAAGGTATCAATAAGGATTATCTGAAACTAACATCATGTAACACTACCGGTTTAATCCGTGCGATTGACTGTCTAGATAGAAAAGTTGGTATTGAAAAAATTGCTATTACAATTGTACGAAGAGTAGCAGACCCAGGCGATTATCATAGGGGTCTTACAAATGCCCTTCAGGTAGATAAAGCTCCAAGCCATCAGGCAGTAGATCTAATGACCATTATGCCACATGTTAATGCAACTGGAATTCTCGTTCATACACCTATTACACATGGGCATTTTATCACGGTTCTTGCTACGCCTAAAACAGACATGAGTGTAGAAGAAGTTATAGCCGCCTTCAAGGAACATGATAGAATTCGCCTTGTCAGCCTTGATGAAGGATTTCTGGGAAATGCTTCAATTTTTAGATATGCCAGAGATCTTGGAAAACCAAGAGGTGATATCTACGAAATCCCAATCTGGGAAGATACCATTGTTAAATCGGGTAAAGACATTATGTTCGGCCTCCATATTCCTCAGGAGTCAGTGACTATTCCTGAAACTATTGATGGAATTAGAGCTGCTATGAAAATGCAAACAGAACGCCTTAGCGGAATAGGTGAAACCAATAAATATCTTGGGCTTCCAAGCTGGAAGTAAAATAACTTGGAAGTTTTGAGGAGAAATTACTTATGAGAAACAGTTTAAAATTAACGCCTATGCAGGATTTGGAGTTCGAAAACAAAAGAGTTCTTTTAAGGCTAGATATAAATTCTCCAATTGATTCTAAAACCAAAAAGATTGTTAATGACAACAGAATACAAAAAAGCATTCCTACACTCAATTATCTTATTGATCAGAATTCAAAAATCGCAATAATAGCACATCAAGGTGATACTCTTGATTATCATAATTTAATACCACTTAAAGAACACGCAGAAAAACTAACCAAACTATTAAACCGAAACGTTAAGTATATAGATGACGTTTGTGGTCCAGGCGCACGGGATGCAATAAAAAATCTCAAAAATGGAGAACTGATAATTTTAGGAAATGTTAGATACCTCTGTGAAGAAATTTCCACTTTTGAAGACACAGTAAAACTCACCCCAAAGGAAATGCTTAACACATATATCGTAAGAAACCTCGCACCTCTTTTTGATGTGTACGTGAATGACGCTTTTGCTGCAGCACACAGAAATGCGCCTTCCATAGTTGCGTTTCAGGAACTCCTTCCTGCTGCAGCCGGAGATTTGCTATTCAAAGAAATGGAAACACTGACTAAAATAAAAAATAAGCCAGCCAAACCTTCAGTTTTTGTTTTGGGCGGTGCAAAAATTTCTGATGCTTTCAGCATGATGAAACAAGTACTTGAAAATGGAAGTGCTGATAAAATTTTAACGTCTGGCATCACAGGCGAAATATTTCTTCTTGCGAAAGGCATCAGTATCGGCGAGAAAAAAATGAAATTTATTAAAGACAGAAGCTTGGATCTTTTTATTGAACCTGCCAAAGAGTATTTAAATGATTATTCCGACAAAATTGAAATACCTGTGGACCTAGCTTTTGAAAAAGATGGGAAACGTGAAGAAATAGAAATTAACACTCTGCCTGTAAATGAAATGTTTATGGACATTGGCAATAACACAATTGACAATTATCGTAAGATTATAAATGGAGCTAAAACTATTTTTGTAAACGGTCCTGCCGGTGTATACGAAAATAAAATTTTCGAAAACGGTACAAAAGAAATCTGGGAAACAGTTGCTACAGCTGAAGGTTACTCTGTAATTGGCGGAGGTGACACTGTTACCGCGGCTGAAAAGTATATAGATCTAGAAAATATAAATTATGTATGTACTGCCGGCGGAGCTATGGTCAGATTCCTCTCAGGGAAAAAACTGGCATTGATTGCTGCAATGGAGAAAGCATACAATAAAAGAAAGGACTTTAAATGATGAGAAGTTTAAATCTAAAAAAAACAAAAAGGTTTGCAGCTCAGATACGACTTGAAACCTTAAAGGAAATTAAAACACTTGGATTCGGGCATATTGGCGGTTCACTTTCTATTGCAGATCTGCTTGCTGTATTGTACGAGAACGTTATGAGCTACGATCCAAAAAAACCACAATGGAAAGATAGAGATTTTTTTGTGTCATCAAAGGGACATGCGGGACCTGCTATATATGCCACTCTGGCTCTGAAAGGTTTTTTCCCACTTGAAATGCTGAAGACACTGAACCACAATGGAACAAAATTACCAAGCCACTGTGACAGAAACAAAACACCCGGCATTGATATGACTACAGGATCACTAGGACAGGGTGTATCTACTGCTATTGGCATGGCCATGGGAACAAAAATAGATAAAACTAAAAACTACACTTATTTACTAGTTGGTGATGGCGAATTAAACGAAGGCCAATGTTGGGAAGGAGCTATGTTCGCTAACCATCATAAACTTGATAATCTGATTTGTTTTGTTGACTACAACAAAAAACAACTGGACGGTTATGTTAAAGATATTAATAGACCACTTAGCTTTGCTGATAAATTCAAATCTTTTGGTTGGGATGCACAAGATGTGAATGGAAGCAGCGTTGAAGATATTTATAATGCGATTGAAAAAGCCAAAACCATAAAAGAAAAGCCTTCTGTGATAGTCCTTGATACCATAAAAGGTCAAGGCGTCAAATTTGTTGAAAATACCTTAGCCAATCATAGTATGAAGTTTGGCGAAAAAGAAAATGCAGAAGCCGAAAAAGCAATTGTTGAACTAGAAAGAAAAATTAAAGAACTCGATTGTTAGGAGATAGATATGACTGAAAATATTAAAATAGCTAAGGTTCACGGACCTGAAGAAAAAGAAATGCGTAAAGCTTACACTGAGACCTTGATGGAGCTTGCTGATACGAATGAAAACATTGTCGCCTTGGATGCAGACCTTGTAAGCTGTATCGGCATGGTTCCTTTTGAAAAGAAATATCCAGAAAGAATGATTAATTGCGGCATTCAAGAAGCAAATATGATGGGTGTTGCAGCTGGACTTTCCGCAGTTGGAAAAATTCCTTTTGTTCACACATTTGGTCCTTTTGCTACACGCAGATCTTTCGATCAGGTTTTTCTCTCATGTGGTTACGCAAAAGCTAATGTTAGAATTATTGGTTCTGATCCGGGCGTTACCGCAGCATATAACGGTGGGACACACATGCCCTTCGAAGATATGGGTATTATGAGACTTTTACCAAATGCTGTAGTAATGGATCCTTGCGACTCTGTTCAGGTTAAAGATATTCTTACTCAAACCGCTGATATGTTTGGAGTATTCTATATAAGGTTGCTTCGTAAAAGTGCAACTAAAATTTATGAAAACGGCTCTAAATTTGAAATTGGCAAAGCAGTCCAATTAAGAGATGGAAAAGATGCTACGATTATTGCACAGGGCGTTGTAACCGTACCGGAATCATTGAAAGCAGCCGACATGTTACAAGAAAAAGGTATTTCTGTCAGAGTTCTCGATATGTTTACTCTAAAACCAATCGATAAAGAAGCTATCATTACTGCCGCTAAAGAAACCGGAGCAATCATAACAGCAGAAAATCACAATGTGATAAATGGACTCGCATCCGCTGTTGCAGAAGTACTTGTTGAATGCTACCCTGCCCCTATGGGTAAAATAGGTGTTATGGATAGGTTCGGACAGGTAGGAGACGTAAAATTCCTTATGAAAGAATATGGCTTGACTGCTGACGATATAGTAAAAGAAGTAAAAAAAACGATTAAGAAAAAACCAGCATAGGCAAGCCAATTCTTATTTCGAGAGACACTGTCTAAATTTTACCCGAAGGGAAATGTAAAATGTCAGAGATGAGAGTTGGTAGACCCGAAAGTACTTTGGCTTCAGAAGATATACAAGGCAAAAAAGGTTTTATGTACTTTATTGCAGTTGTGGCTGCTCTTGGAGGAATGCTTTTTGGTTATGACACAGGGGTTATTGCAGGCGCTTTAATTTTTATTAATAAAACCTTTCATCCGACTGTATGGCAACAGGAATTGGTTGTAAGCATGGTTGTTGCCGGAGCTTTTTTCGGAGCCCTGTGTAGTGGCAAACTATCTAACGTGTTCGGAAGAAGAAAGGTTCTTCTGTTTACTTCAATTACTTTTATTATCGGCACAATCATTTGTTCGTTCGCTCCTAATATATGGACTCTCATAATTGGTCGTTTTATTCTGGGAATAGCCGTAGGTATTGCCTCGTATGCAGCGCCTCTTTTTATAGCCGAAATATCTATGCCTGATAAACGAGGACTTATGGTCTTGTTAAATAGCATCTTTCTTACTGGCGCCCAGGCATTGTCATTTTTGGTAAGCTTTTTTTTAGCGGCTTACTTCAGTCATACACTTTCATGGCGCCTTATGGTTGGCGCTGCAATTATTCCATCCATACTGCTTCTTGTTGGTATGTATCTAGCACCTTCATCCCCACGTTGGTTAATAATGAAAGGACGTAAAAAAGAAGCACTGAAAGTTTTACATAAAATACGTGACTTTAATAAAGTCGATCGAGAATTCAACGAAATCGAGCATAGCTTAGGATTCAAACACGGTGGATGGACCGAGCTGTTTTCAAAAAAACTCCGTCTAGTACTGATTATAGGCTTGGGACTTGGTATACTTCAGCAGTTTGTCGGCATTAATACCGTAATGTATTATGGCCCTGAGATTTTTGAGCAAGTCGGATTTCATAATGAATCTGCTCAGATTATTGCTACTTTTGGCATGGGGTGCCTAAACTTTCTGTTAACACTCGCCGCTATGTTTACTGTTGATAAATTTGGTAGAAAGGCTTTAATGATTATTGGAATGGGCATTTCTATGGTCAGCTTGATTACTCTCGGAATGGTTATGAAAATAGGCCCTGAATGCATAGCAGGTGGCAAAGTTATTGCTGTATTATCTCTGGTCTTCTACATGTGCGGATACGCGTATAGTATTGGAAGCATTTTCTGGTTGATGATTTCGGAAGTTTTTCCACTACATATTAGGAGTGTTGCTATGGGATTTGTTGCCGGAATGCAATGGGCTGCTAATTTTCTGGTTTCAGCAACGTTCCTATCAGTTCTCTATGCGTTTGGAGCCGCAAATACCTTCTGGTTATATGCCGGAATGTGTTTATTTACCATTTTGTTTACAATATTCTATCTGCCAGAAACAAAAGGCGTATCTCTCGAAACAATTGAAGAAAACCTAGAACATGGCGTGAAAGCAAAGCATTTAGGCAATAAACACGGTATGCGTAAGCTGTATTGAAAACAGAAAATCCGGTGTTGGCAAATATTGCCGGCATTATACTAAAACCATTCCATTTTTAGAATTTTTATTAAATCCACAGTTTACTTATTTGATTAAAATTTCGAAAAATCGAGTGTAGCGAGTATAATGCTGCAAAAATAATTGGGACATCTTTACTTCTTTGAAGGGATTAGAATTATGACATTTGGAAGAGTTTTGCTAAAAAAGTTTATTTACGATTATAGGACATATGTCCGAATCGTAAATAGCCGGATTTTATAAGATAGCCTCTAATGTTTCTATGCTTTAACTCAACACGGCCACTACCTCTGTTTAACTTAAAGAACGTAAGATATTTTTCGGGAATGTTGCGGGAACAACAATATAGAGTAGCACTGAGCTATCTTTGAACAAATCGGCAAATCGGCAAAGCCAATTGCCTCTGACCACGTTCAAAGGACGTGGTTTTATAGAGTGGAATAAAACTAATAAAATGAATCCTTTAAGTAACACCTTATCGCATTCTCGCTAGCATCAAAATGTGGTTGGGGAAGATTATGAGGATCAACCCACGTCCAGCCATTGCATTTTTCAGGTTCTAAATTTACAGGTGTTCCAGTATACTTTAGAACAAGCATGCAGATCGAAACGTAATGCTTTCCCTCTTCTTTGTATGTTCTTAAATTGTTTGTCACACAAAAAACTTTTGGTTCAAAAATCTCTAGACCCGTTTCTTCCTTAATCTCTTTAATAGCCGCTTCTTCAAAAGTTTCTCCAAGCTCAAGATGTCCTCCAGGAATAGAGTAGTATTGAGCATGACTTCCTTTTCGTCTTCCGACCAAGATTTTTCCTCCGGCATTTACAATAACAACTCCAATACCTATT
>Ga0233446_1002373_pt1 | contig 12001 bp, 20 predicted proteins | sample SI_124_October20_4_FD_182780 | JGI IMG/M metagenome (GOLD analysis project Ga0233446, IMG submission 182780) | Seawater microbial communities from Saanich Inlet, British Columbia, Canada - SI_124_October2016_120_MG | ecosystem: Environmental > Aquatic > Marine > Inlet | place: Canada: British...
ATTGCCAATGTTCCGATTGTGGTGCGGTAAACCTGTGACATTCATCTCTTTCAAGTGGGCATCCATGTCCATTACACATTGATATATCAGCCATTTTTATCTTCCTCCTTATCGGTTTCACAGACAGGTGGGATAAAGTATTTCCAGTGTGTGAAGGCATAATTGATTTGGTTCTCATGCACATAGTTGAATATGTCGTTAGAGCAAATGACATCATCCCAATCTATAAAACACACAAGCCTATTTTTCTTAGGCATTTCATCTTCAAGAGCTATCCACTGTGCTTCAGGGGTGCGGGTGTTCCATGCTTCAATAGCCTTTTCTTTGTAAAAGGTTTCACACCTAAATTCGACCAGCCCACAACCATCAGTATCGCACTCTATACACTCATAGAAATATTCACCATGATTCTTTTCGTCCCAACACAGTCTAACTTCACCACCGCAAAAGGGACACGCCTTCAACTCTACCGATTTGTTAGTCATAATTCCTCCTTGAGAGCGCCCCGAATACGTGCAGAACGCTCTCCGCTATTTGAATACTGCCGATTGAATTTACCCGCAATGCAATCTTGGTCTTTAGTTACCATTGCGCCACGACAGCCCGTGCCATATACCCCTTGCTTTAAATAGGAAAGTAGCATCCTAGTGGGGTAATTCTTCAAAAGTTATTAGTGTGTGATAGGGTTTCCCTGTGGCCTGGGTATAAGTAACCTCTAACCATTCGGGTGAGTCGTCTACGATCATGCCCGCACGTTTCAGCGCATCGATTAGAGTCTTAGCCCCACCAACAAGATTATCATAGTCCAGTTTACGCGCTCGCTGTGAATGAATCCTAACCCGTTTCTTTATTGAGGCTCGCAGATATTCCTTAGTCGCCTTCTCGCCCTGGACATATAACCACTTCAATGTTTCCTCGTATGAATCACGGCGTTTCTTCTTAACTGCCCAATGTTCTTTAAGGGTCACGTTTAGAGAAGGGATAGGCTGAGTTAGGTTGAAGCTAATCATTACAGCCCTCACAAAAATAGCCATAACGCGTTAATAGCGCCATGAACTCCATGTGAATATCAACGGGTAGCTCTTCCAAATCAGTTTCCCCATATTTATCAATCTGGTAGTATGTAATCCCGAATTGAGCTAAGTGGCCTTTGTGAACCCCGTAATCCTTGATGAACTGTTTGATTGTGATATGTCGCCTCCTTGCGTTCCGTTGCATTAACTTGATAGCATCTTCCATGTCTTGCATCTTTGCCGTTGTGTGCATTAGATTTTCACCATGTCAGGATACCATGTCAACAAATCATATAATTCGCTCTTGGCTTTTGTTAAGGTTGTCTCACTTACTCTTCGCCCGACAACATCATCGTTTGGAGTGCGGATAGAACCGCGCCAGTCAGCTTGCCCAATCTTAACAATCTGCATTTTATGCCCATCTGGTGTTATTGCCTGGTACACATTTTCCTCTACTCTTCGATACCTGATGTCATTTAATTTTGTCATTGTAAGCCTCCTCTTGCTTGGCTCTAAGTTAAGGCTAAAACAAGACATTTCAACACTTATTTTAAATTATTTTTCAATTCTGCCTCAAACATTTCTACACCCTTGCGGAAATCTTCAGAGCATAGATCGTATTTAGGGTCGGTCATGTCGGGGATAGTTCCCGTTTTCTCGTACTCTTTTTTGGCGTGAACATAGCCACGCTCTGTCGTCTTGGCGTTCATCAGAAGGGCAACGGCTCGTCAACGTCATTATTGACTGACGGCTGTGGTTGGTCACCCTTTGCGTTGTCTGGCTTCCATTGATCGATAACGCAATAGTGAGTTGGCTTCCCTGGCTGTGGGTCTTTCTTTTTCATTACCGAAATATTCACCCACCCGTTTTCGAGGTTGTTGCGTAGCGTGTCGAGGTCTTTCTCCATGAAGCTGACCTTTGTTATCACCCCGTATTGGGTTGTTATCTCTTTTCCTGAACCACAGTAAATCTTATCCATTTATATCTCCCTTGTTATTTAATGCTTCAATTATTATGTGTAGTATATTCTTTTCGCAATCAACCCATATTGAGTCGTCTGGTTTCTCAGAGTCCTTAATTTGCCAATAGCCGTTTATCCTTGTTCCGTCAAAACTAAACCGCTGCCCAATCATACCTTCCTCCACGTAAATACATTCTTCCCAAAATCGCCCATAACCTTGACATCCGTTTTCTCTAATTTATCAAGTGTTGTGAGATTCGCCACCCCTCGACTACATGACGCAATAGCCAAATCCCTTCCGTAACGCCTACTGTAAGCCCGTCTGATTGAAGGTTGGGATAAGTAGCTACCTGACGGGAATAACGCTAGAATCTCTTGCTCCTGTTTGGAACATTGGCGCTCAAATGTGGCGCAATCTTCGGGGGTTGACTCGATAGTGTCGTGAAAATGACGATACTCAAATAATGTACATTCACTAGCTTGTGAGTTCATCGTTAAGCCTCCTTTTTTCTTTTATCTGCTTATACTTTTGATAAGCCTCGCTCAAGGGTTGGGTCTGCCCAAGTCCCTTACAGTAATAATCATTCCTCAATATACACCTGGCCATGCGCTTCCAACTTGGCGCCCATTGTTTTACCTCTAAATCATGAGGTGCTTCATCTGGTATTTTTGAATATCCACGCTTTTTCCAGCCAACAATAAACTTTATAAACCGCTCTTTGTAATGTGATTGCATTTTTTTAGGTAGCGACTTCAGAAGATAGTTGACATATGACTCCCAGGTATGATTGTCTGGCTTTGAAACATCGTTATAGCCATTTATATTACCTGTCTCATTTATATATAGGGTGCCGCTATTTACGCCGCTAACCCTGTTTAACAGTTTATACCACGTTTCACTCTCAAGTATATGATAAAGCCAAAGCCCTCTCTTTTGATCGTCTCCGAATGGTTGGCATAACCTCTGATTACTAAATTTAACACCAGCCATAGACATCATGTCATATATTTTATTGTGACTAAGCTCTTTATTTTTAGAATGAAACACCCATATATCTTCTGTTTTCCAATCATATATCGGATAAACGTTATATAGTGACTTTGTTATTTTTGTTGTCCACTTCCATTTATTGTAGGTCATGTTCTTTTTTTCTGATACTATTGCTCTATATCTGTGCAAGCTCTCATCAGCCCTTATACCTATAAATGCGGCTGTTAGGTCGTCTCCAGCATACCACTTGCCAAACAGAACCATAAACTCTTCAAATTCCATTTTGGGCTGGAAGAAAGTATATTGAGATAAGTCTGCCGCCTCTTCTGGCTTTTCTCTAACCCATATCTCTTTATTGTCCTCGTCCCACGCAACCCACTTAGGCTGGAAGTCACTAACGGCGTTACGCAATAGAAGCTCACCACAAAACCAATGTAGGTCAATATTGTCTTTATACTCTTCGACTATCTCTCTTATATGGTCTATTGTATGCTTATATTGAGCCTCAAGATCAATAATAAGCAAACCAACTATTACCCCTCTCTCCCTTGCCTCATCCATAACAAGATGCGTCATAACCGTGCTATCTTTGCCGCCAGAGAAGCTAATATAACACTTGTCGAAATTGTCGAATATTCCAGATATGCGCTGTCTCGCGGCATCTAAAACACTCATGTCTATATAATTTTTAGTAGCCATTAGTATAGCTCCATCTGACGGCCAATATTTAAAGCCTCATCCATATCAACTTCCATTCTGTCGTTATCCTCAAGCCACTTAGTCAAATACTCAAATGCAATATCATTAGCCCGCTCTTGCTCTTCGCTCGACAGAAGATTGAATCCAGAGCAATAAGAACTCGGGACACATTCTGCGTAACACATTGAAGCCTGGCCTAGCCATGCAATCCTATTCATGCTCTTATTCGTCAAGTAATGTTCGCAGGAATGTTTCCATTCTGTTATAACACCGCCAAGAGCCGCCTTAAACTTATCATCATTAGACAGGAACTCTGCATACATCTTTTCGCCATCTTCTTTTGAGAGACCAGGCTTAACGCTTTTATAAAAACCAGCCTTGTGACATTCCCACTTGTCGTATGTATGGAATATTCTAGATCGGTCACCCTCATTTGGTATTTTATATCTCTCCATGTCAACATGGTCTATATCATCAGTAATCGGGTCAAACACCCCTTCGCTGTCTGTACTCTCCCAAGCCCTGTTAAAATCACTATCTGAGAATATTTCCTCTAGCCCAGATATTTGGCATAGCCTCAACACTTCCTCTTCATCCATACCAAGCTGTTTCGCAACCCTCGCATTTGTCCAGTTTCTATTTTTAAGCTCTAAGACAATCTCGCTCATGGCATCAACCTGGTGCTTTCCTCTCGCGCGGTTATGTCTGATAGTTGATGCTATTCTATCGCTTTTACCTGACTGCTCAGACCTTATATCAACAATGGGGAGGTAGCCCATTATCCTCTTGTTGATTATCTTTGATTCTTTACCAACCCTATTCCTGTGAAACCCATCAACGACCTCATTCTTTTGCTTCTCTTCATTGTTCCATGTTACGATTGGTTGCGTATATCCATCATTCATAATAGAGACTTCAAGTAATTCCATCTCTGGTGGAGCTACCTTGTTAGGGTTGTAGTCATTTGCTATAACTTGATCTATCTTAACCCATGACACAAAATCAACAGGCTCATTCTTGAAAGGGCTTGCTTCGTGGATTAACTGCCTCGCCTCATTAATTAATTGTATTTTATCGTCAATACCAAGACTGTTTATTTCAGATGTGAAATTTTCTATATATGATAATGCTCTCATTTCTTCACCCACACAGATTGACCCTCATATCTGTGGCCTTTCTCAAATTTAATGTTGTTACCCTTGTCGTCTTTCAATGCCCTGTACAGATCGTCAGTTGTCTTGCCACCCTTGTTTTTACTGGCAAGGTCAACACATTGTAACCTGGATAGCCACTCTAGTTTTTCCCCGCGCTCATTAGATGTGCCTTTAGCTATCCCTGCCAAATCCGTATTTTTAATGATAGACCTAACATAAGCGCCATTTAATTTGCTCTTGTCTTTTATAGCCGCGACTTTCTCGCACATAGCCCTTAATCCATCAACGCCAAAATCATCCTTAACCTTTAAAAGTATATTAGGGACTGTCATGTCGTGGAAAAATGAGTCAGGGAAAAAAGATAATATATCATTGAGTTCTTGTGTTCTATGTTCTGTATTATGAGTTATGGGTTGTGAGTTATGAGTTAGCATCGCTGGGGGATGCGTTTGAGGATTGCTTGTAGCATTGCTCGGGGCATTGCTTGGGGCATCCCATCTAGCTGAATTAGCCTTAACAGCCTTGTCATGTCTACCTTTAGCCTTAACTCTCTCACGTTCCATTCTTGGATTAAACCAAAGCCCGTTTTCTTCTTGGAAATAATGCGAAATAGCCTCCCATGTTTCAATATCGCCAATTATACGAACAACCCTATCGAGACTTACCTTCCCTTTTTGCCATGAATACATAAGCACACGAATATATGCGCCCATCTCTTCATTAGAGAGGTCTATTGTGTCTGATATAAAGTCACTAGTATATAGTGGAAAATACGGCAGTTTCGCCATGATATACCATCCTAATTATAAAATCGGGGCGCTGTGCGGTGCAAATAACCGTGCAAGCCTTACGAACGTTGCAACACCCCGAATTAGTTTGATATGTAATTTTTGCTTTCACGCTACAATATACTCCGCGATAACCATTAAGCTAGATTAAAAGGTTACTTTTTATTAATTGCGTTAAAGATTAAGTGCAATGGAACCGTTATAATGAGCGCCCACAATCCAAAGATGACTGCGAGTACGTGTAAAATAATGAATATAGTATTAGCTTTCATATTAATACTTCTCGACTTTCAACCGCTTCTCAAATTCTCGGTCACGCCAGATAGCATTGAACGTGCCTATCTTCGACTCAACGGGGATGACATGCGCTGTAACCCCTTTAGCTCGCAGCCCCTCGACAAGATCAAAGGCGAGGGCGTTTTGTTTCTTAGTTCCAGTTGATACCCAGGTTTGGGTTAGTCCGTTAAGTAGTGCTTCAGCTTCAGTCATTTTCTACCTCTATAAATATATCTGTGCGTTCAAAATTATCTATCCATAAGTAATCGCGTCTAGCTTCATATTCTGACTCCATAAACCTATCGCATAACCTCCAAGATTCTGTGACCTTGTCTTGATACGCCCACAAATACAGCTTCTTTTTCTCTTTGGGCTTGATGCGCCAATTGTCCAAAGGATTACCAAAGGTTGGGCAATTATCTCCCAGCCAATCATCCCAATCGCCGTAGCCCTCGACCTGCATTTGCAGTTGCTCACCATTCTTATGTGCTTCTTTTAAATGAGCGTAAGGGTCTTTGTATGCACTAAGGCTGTTCAACTTCTCAATCGCATCACCTAGCATCATTGAGACTTCTAATAACTTATCGTCTTTCATTTCATCCTCGTATAGTTGTCAGCAATAGCGCCAACGGTTACGGTTAATATTATGCCTATTATTATACCAAGTGCGATATGGAGTAAGAATATCATTTTGCCTCCTGATTATACGCAACAGTCAACCCTTGAATGATCTCGTCAGCTTTGTCTATGTGGTCCTTTACGATCTCCACAGGGTCTTTAGTGCCGTAATTAGCTTCTAGGTTGTCATTGAACACTTCAACACACCCTGCCGATTCAAAGCCGCCCTTGATAGCTTGTAGGCGCTTAGAAAAGACTCCTGGTGTCCACTTCTTAGGTTGCTCTTGTTGCTTAACCGCTTGCTGAACTTCGTTAGCGCTGGCAATCTCTGTGCCTGCGTACCCTGCGAAAGCCAAAGCACGACCAACAGCGCTAGTCTCACAATTTTCAAGAGCAGATGTCTTGTTGATACCTGAAGCGGTTTCGATCTCGTAAGCGTGACCCGTGAAAGTACCGCTCTCAGTTGTGACAGTTGCCTTGATAACGACTAGGCCACCTTCATAAGTGACAATCTCAGTCTCAACACTTAGGCTGTCGTGTTCTTTGTGAACATTCTCGACACGTTCTGCAACGGTGAAATATTCTTTTCCATGAATTTGTATTGGCATTGTGCCTCCCTTTTAATTATCTCAAGTTAAGAATAGTATTATCTTCAGCAATAACAAATTCTGAATCTTGGTAATCTTTTTTTATACTGGCCTTGTCAAACTTTTTCTCAAATCTGAGATAGCCCTTATTTGTCAATTCCATAGTCAATTCATCGGGGATATTGTCAACGTCAACGGTGTAACTCGTGCGCCTTTGCAATGAATAGGTGTATTCGGCTGTCTTTGCCTTCTTAACGCCCTTCTCTTGCAAAAACCATAGCATCCTATCACGCATGGAGTCTATCGCGTTCTGAGCCGATTTAGCGCGTTTAGCTAATTCAGCCTGTCGTTCTTTTAAATAGACAATCTGCGCCTTTTGATAGGAAATATAACCCGCGTATCTGTCGAGCTTATCCTCAAAGGTCTTGGCGTTCTTGTCGAGCATGGCTTCAATTTCGGGTGTTATCTCACCGTCAGCGTTAAAAATGGCATCTTCTATTTCGTGCCATTCCTTCATGATCTCATTAAGAGTTTTCATGGAAAGCCTCCATCTTTTGCGTGACATAAGTTATCACATCTTCACAGGCCATAGAGTGAGCAACATATCTATCATACTCTCCCGCGTCTGCAATTATTTTTGATTCATCCATTAGTGACTGACAGCGTTCAAGTTCTCGCTGTGCCTGGTAGAGTATTCGCTTATAGCCGTTCATCTCTCCTCCATCGCTACTTTTAGCGCCGTCTTGCACATAACCCACGCGCCAATTTCCATCTCAGCGTATTGGATTGTTACGTGCTGTTCACCATCATAAATATTTATCCAGTATATCCCGCGTGTCTCGCCAGATGTGAAGTACATTAGTACCCCCTCGGAATATTCGCCATAAAGCATAGGATAGTCCAAAAGAAGTGACCACCGCCCAATAATAGCAAGCATGTTAGTATATACTTGCCCAGCTCTTTAGCTTTGTAGATGTCTAGTTGTGTCAAAATAGCCTCCTTAATTTGCATTAAGTTAAGCTATGCAACACCCCACGCAACAACTATTTAAAAATAATTTAGAACTCTTGTTCAAACCCCATAGACGTACTATAAACCCTGTGAGCTATTTGAGTGACAGCTAGCGTCTTATCCATGAACCTACCGTAAACGTAATCGCCCTGAGTAGTAGAGGCTGAATCTATCGCCATGATTAGGGGTAGGGTCTGCCATGCGGTCTTAGATAGTAGGTCGGTTATTACCGTGTCGCCTGTTAATGTGCTTAGATCGCTAGGGAATACGTCTGTGTCGTCAACCGTTGAATATGATATGGAATATCGCTCGCGCCCTGGTATCTGTAAAGCACCAAGAGCGGTTCTGAATGGTATGTAATTATCGCCTGTGGCTGTCTCAGAATTAGCCTTAATCCATCTAGGATTAGAGTGGCGTTTACCACTTACGCTCTCGGTTATGTTCGCACCGTCTACGCTAAATGAGTGGGTTACATTCAAGTCAGGGGAGTGAGGCAAGGCGTACATCTCGCCAAGCATTACTGACCCTATAAATAAATCCTCACCAGCACTAAAGCTAGCCAAGTCTCTAATCTCAATCGCCCAATACCTATCGGTTGAGGCTGTGAAAGAATACAGAGTATCGCCGTCAGCGTCAGGGGCTATTATGTTAGACGTACCGCCTTCAGCAGCGTTTAAAATTGCGGAGTAACTAGCAACAGTTGTTCCACCACCCGCCGTGGTAATTGCAGAAGTATCATGCGCTATTCTTATCTCGCCTTCAGCCGTGTTTAAATTGTGGTTCATTACTGACACGAAATCAACAGAGTGTGCAAAAGTCCCTAAGTCTATTCCTATTACTATATGAGTCGTTTGGTTGCCTGTGGTATCGAATTTAGTAATATTTACGGGGTTAAGATCGAACGCGTCAAACTTATCATATCCCGATAGGTAAACCCCTGATCTATCTGTTAAAATAGTTGACTTTGCCACGCCGTTAATTTTGTTCCAGTTAATCACATCGGGGTAGAACTTTGGTGAAGTGGGTCTTGCGTATGTCAATCTGTGACCTCCGAAACTTCTTGACAGCTTATTGAACAGCCGTTAGGATATTTTTGTATCTTAGTAACCATATAAATGTCAGTTGCCGTTATGGTGTTCCCGTAAATCTTGAACGTGCTAGGCCAATCTGAGAACTTTATAGTGTCGCCAATTTCTAGGGCGTTATGTTTAGCAGACAGCACATCAAAGGAAAGCATCTTCTTGCGGTATGCCAGCCAATCCAATAGGGCTGTGGAGTAACCAACGGCAGTCGCTGAATCTAAAGTAAATCTATTGTCAATAACTAATTCCTGAACCTTGTCAGTTGCGCCACCTATGCCATTCACACCGCTTTCTTGCGAGGTTGAATCCTCCACTATGGCGGTTGTGTTGGTAAGTGTATCTAAAGCATAGTTCATGTTATACCGAACAGACACTTTATTTCTAACGTCAGCGAGTGATGTAATACCAGGTTTAATGTTCTTTAACTCATCATATCCAATAGTCTTATCCGCGCTTGTATAATCTTCGTCACGTTCACGGGATAGGATTTTAATAGTACCATTCCCTGATAAAAATAAGATACACCCGCAAGCGCTCCCAATCTCCTTGCATAATGTCCACGCATCACTAAACCGATATTGTGAGAAAGCAAACTCTATGTCTGCGACTGATTGGTTAAAGGTGTTCCCGATTGTTCCGTTAGTTGTATTCCCAACCGTATCAAAAGAAGCGTAATCGATGTCACTTGAACCAAGACCAACTTCGGTTCTAAGAATGTCCTCAATCATATATACAGGGTTTTCTATTAAGTCGCCTGAATTATAACCATTATTCCTAGAGTCAGCATCCACCCACGCGCCATATTCACGGCCTTTCCCTGAGTAGTAAATATACTCTGACACTTCGGGGGTTTCAATAACACCCCTTGTAATTATCTCATGTCTAACAACTTGCCAACCGTCATACCGATTAACGAACCTTGATGAAGTCCACTCTTTTATAAAACTTTGCGATGGAGCAAACTCAACCTCGATACCTACGTTTAAGAAGCGTACCGTTTGATCGTCATTTTGGTTAGAGGTGTCGTCAATCTCAATAAGAAAGTGCTTTCTAAAATCCCACTCATCTTTATTAGCCGTGCTAAATTCTGCGGTAATATCTACGGTTTGGTTTATGGTCGTCCATGTTAATTCGTAATCGCTTCCTGCGGTTATTTGGAAGGGATAGGTTAGCGCGGGAGAGCCACCGCCAGGAGCCGTTCCCCCATAATTGCTAGCAGTCAGCATCAAGCTAACCTTAGAGGCTTCGCCTAATTTCGGGGTCGTGCCTATCCTATAACCCGTTGTCATTTCATGCGTACCACCGTCAACCGTGTAAGTCTGATATGTGTCAAAATCGTTATCAATAGAATCCTCATAGTCAGCCCACAAAGCGCTATAAGTATTCCATTCTTGAAGGGTGAAATATGCCCGCCATACTGTACCCTCGAATGTGATCTCTGGCGTTGCGGTTGTCACAGTTACGTTACCATCCTCGCAAGGCGAATAGGCATCATCTCCGTGATAGTAAACCCTTTTCGTGCTTAAAGACTCAAGAGCCACAGCGTCAGGGGTTGCGACTACATTAGCGTCAGCGTCATCCCATTGGTTAGTTATGATTGCAGGGAAATAACCCTTAACAAAGTACCTGTCAAACTCAGCGCCACTTGTAGGAATTGAGCCAATGTCATCCCTTAATGCGAAATCACCAAAAGCCATAGGGATAGGCTTGCCAATATTATTATCAGGGGCATTAGTGTAAGTCGCAGAATCAACTCTATTTGTGGGAACCTCGATAGCTACATTAGATAAATCTTCTATCAAAGCTAACGTCAGCGAATCAAAATCTTGTGTCATTTGGTCGGTAATTATGCCTTGTGCTATCTGAACATGATCACCAACAGCAACACCCACCGCGCCCATGTGCAAAGTGAACTTACGATTAACATAGTTTTGAGTGTTAAACAAATCAGAGAAGCGCCCGCCCGCAATCTTGTCATCAGCGTTAGAGATTCTTAGACCGTTCATCGCTAAAGTTGAAGCCGTGAATGAGGGCAAATCTACGGAGTGAATTATTGAACCCCAGTCTAGGACAAGACCCCTATACTTAACCGCGCTTAAAAGCCTATCCTGGTCGCTTAAACCAGTAAAGTTAGACTCGTCACCATAGTATAGCTTGATATACCAATAGGCTGAAGAGTGTCTATCGCGTAATTCGTTGGCTAGATTGGTGGAAAAACTAAGCAATAGAGGCTCTCCCCTGGTTCTGCGCTAGGTTAATTGCGGGGATTAAAGTGCCTTCTACAAAATCTTGATTGCCTATAAAATCACCCATGACTTGAATAGTAATCCCGCCTTGTGGCCCGTTAAGATTCGGCCCCTCTAAAGGTGTAACTGAAACCTGCTCGCGTCCTGCCTCTCCGACCATCATTAATTGTGGGCCGTCTGTTACAAAGTCGGCTCCTGTGGCGGCAAACTTTACATTCCCAATGCCTGCCTTAGCCGCCTCTAGTGTTGCAATAGCCGCAATGGCCGCACCAACACCAAGACCTGGAACCCATGCAAACGTAAGCGCAGAACTAAGCGCTCCTGTGGCAAGGATAGCCCCTTCGATTAATGACAGAAATTGAAGAATAAAACCCTTTATACCTTCGCCCGCGCCTAGATCGGGGTCAAATGCTGTACCAAGTGCTTGAGCTAACATGTTCGACATGTCTATGGTTGTGCCGAGGTCGGATTGTATTTCTTCCCACGTATCTGGCTGGCTCAACATTGGGTAAACTGTCATAGCTACCTCACCCAACTGGATAAGCTCATCCTCTAAAGATTCTACCTCTTCAGTT
>Ga0233446_1002390_pt1 | contig 11938 bp, 10 predicted proteins | sample SI_124_October20_4_FD_182780 | JGI IMG/M metagenome (GOLD analysis project Ga0233446, IMG submission 182780) | Seawater microbial communities from Saanich Inlet, British Columbia, Canada - SI_124_October2016_120_MG | ecosystem: Environmental > Aquatic > Marine > Inlet | place: Canada: British...
ATTGTCAATTGTATGGTCTGATAATCCTGTCACTAATCCAAACCGCTGTTGCATATCAACTAATGTTCTTAAATTGTAATCTTCTGCTGGCGCAGGGTAGCCACTCACACAATGCAGGATAGCTAACTCCTTACAACCTCCTTCCTTAGCCGCTTCTATCGCCTCAAGAATCTCTTCAGAATCTGCCATACCTGTTGAGATTATCATTGGTTTACCTGTTTGGGCAACATACTTAATCAAAGGCAAGTCAACCGCTTCAAAAGAAGCGATTTTATAAGCGGGCGCATTCAAGTCTTCCAATAAATCAACAGCTGTATTATCAAAAGGTGAGCTGAAAATTGTAATACCTATTTTTTGTGCATATTCAAACAAGGGTTTATGCCATTCCCACGGCATAAAAGCAGATTCATATAGTTCATATAAACTTTGTCCGTCCCATAGTCCACCTACAATCATAAATTCAGGTGTGTGCATATCCATTGTAATTGTGTCTGGCTTATAAGTTTGCAGCTTAACTGCATCTGCACCTGCAGTTTTAGCCATATCAATAATCTTATAAGCATTATTAATATCGCCATTATGGTTAGCCGACATCTCGGCAATAATATAAGGTGGATTTTCTACATTTATTGGTCTATTATTTATCTTCATATGTAATCACTTAACTTCTTTGCATCCTGAACACGAACCATGCATTGATTAACTTCAATGCTTGGAAAATCAACCTCTAATCCTTCTGCCTCGTCTATCGCCCACAATAAATCACAAAATCCAATACGATGACGCATTAAGACAGTTGAAGAAAACCTAGGATTTATCTCAAAAATTCTCGGCCCTTTATCGGTTAGTCTGAGTTGAATATTAATACTGCCATAAAGATTCATTCCAGCTGCTACACTCTCACACATTTGCAAAACTTTATTATTACTGACAACTTTTGCCCAACCTGTCAGCCCACCTGTCAATTCTCTTAGTAGCTGAAGTACTGCAATCTTGCCATTTTTTGATCGATACACTGCACATGTAATTTCTTGGTTGTCTGGCTTAAGTAATTCTTGGAAAATTGAATCTGGAAATTTATTAGCAAAAAACGATGCATCTTCCTGATTCTCAACTATAAACACATTCTTTGATCCAGACCCTTTCTGCGATTTAAAAATACATGGAAAAATTTTTGGGGTGGAGCCTTCCGCCTTAATCGTCCAAGGAACTGAAATATTTAATGATGCAATAAAATCAATAGTCTTAAGTTTATCAATGCCAATATCAATTACTTTTGCTCCAACCGAAATACAGCTACCCCCCATTTCATCAATCAAAGGTTGGAAAACTGCCAACTCTTGCTCACTGGTCGGGATGACAATATCAATTGAATACTCTTTAATCAATACTTTGATGCTATCTATGTACTCTATTGTTGATGCGGCAGGAACTTGAAATAGTTCATCAACAAAAAGATATCCTGCATGCCTGTCATTCATGTCAACACCTATCAGCCTAAATTCTGGACGACTTTCGGCAAGAATTGTTGCAATACTTTGTGCGATATCTCCGCCTATTCCTGTAATTAGTACTGTTTTCATGTTTTCTCTAAAATATTAGCCAAATATGGTATTTCTGGATGTCTTTTCTTAGATTCTTCAACCACTTTTTTAATATCGTATTGCTCACAAAAGAAATCTATTTTATTAAGACTTGTATCTAACAACGCCCAGTGCGCCCCTGGCTTTTTATTCCTTGGCTGACCTACTGATCCAGGGTTTATAAGTGTAACGCTGCCAATCTCCTTATGCATCGTATAATGTGTATGTCCTTGAATAACCCACTTAACATCAAGCTTATCATATCTAGCCAATGATTCATCATCAGCATCAGGATAAACATATTCATCGTCAATCCAAGGGGATCCATGACAAATTAAAATACTCCCATCTTCTATTTTGTATTCAAGTGATCCTGGCAAATTTGTCAACCATACAAGTCTTTCTTGATCTAACTGCTCAATTGCAATACTCAAACCGCTCCCATACTTCTTACATTTTTCTGCAAGATAATCTTTATCTTTTTTTGCTTTTCCAACCATTTGATCATGGTTTCCTCGTATTGCCACCAAATTCCAACCTTCTAAAAGACTAAACACTTCCTTCGGCCAAAAATAATATCCGACAAAGTCTCCTGCAATCACCAGTGTATCAATGCCTCTCTTCTTTACAGCACTCAACACAGACTCCAATGCAAAAACATTACCGTGAATATCAGAAAGAATGGCTATTTTCATCGATATTTCTCCAATGCAGACCTGAAAGACTTTACCTCTGGCAAGCTTGGGCTTACAATCGTAATTTGATCAATAGCTTCATTCCCATCTTGGTAATTTGGGCTTTGTCCATCCATATAAATATCACAAATACCTTCTATCATTTGTGCGATAGAAATAGATTTCCTACTGCCAGAATAATGTGTGCCTGTTATTTTATTATCCAAACAATAAATAAGCGTTTTTGCTGCATCTTGCACATGAATATAATTTCTAAGAGCAACCCCTTTTCCAGCTATGGTTGGAGCATGGCCAAGCTTTGCCTGTTCAATCATACTGTTAATGCCTAGGTGATTAGGACCGCCCTCTCCGAATATACCGCCAAACCTAACAATCGTGTATCTGCATTGACTCAATCTGATAGCCCTATCTGACAATAATTTTGTCTCGCCATAATAATTGATGGGCGACTCTTGAGAGGAGTTACTAAATTCAGTAGCAGTGCTACCGTTAACAATAGAGCCAGACACCTGAATTAAATGTGCATCATTATTAATACACCATGACGCAATAACAGCAGGTGCCAATGCATTAATATTGTATTGATCTTGCTTTGAATTTTCAGAAAAATCCACCTTTGCAGCGCAATTTATAACTGCATTTGGTTGATACTCATTCAAAGCAATTAGCAAATTATTTGTATTTCCAATGTCACATTCAATGTCGCCAGGTCCTATTTTTTTTCTTACAAAGGGAATTACCACATGTTTAGTTTGTTCTAGTTGGCGCCGCAATTCACCGCCTAAAAAACCGTTTGCACCTGTTATCAATATCTTCATTGAGAATCCTATGATATCCTCATAATTTACTAAAAAATCCTATTATATTTCTACCCAAGCCCAAATCAATTAAACTCTCATAAAATTGATTTGTTTTTTCAATAGAAACAGAATGAATAAAGTTTTCAAATTCTATACGCTTCTTATGTGATGCTTTTCCGACCGAAGGGTCATCAACATAATTAGAATTGGGGTTCAATAAGTCTAACTCAATTGGGTAATCAGACATAACTTTATCGGTTTTCCAGCCAGTGGCATCAGCAAGGTTAACCAACCCTTCTTTGTTAAAATATGACAAATGATCTGGCGGACTAACCCAGAATTCCTGATTGATGTGATTATTATCCATCAAGTAACGCTGTAGCAAGGAGAAATCATTAGGAACGTCCACAACTAAAATACCGTCACTACTGATAATTTTATTCAGACTGTTTAATAACTCAAAAGGGTCTATTACATGCTCTAAAACATTATCTAAAAAGATTAAATCAAACTTCTCACCATTCTCAATTATTTTTTCTAAATTATCAAAAATATCACCTTGAATTAATAACCCTTCTTGTTCTGGATTGTTCTGCTTAATGCCTGCATGTGAAAAATCAAGGCCCATACACTCCCACCCCAAGTCATCAAAGTATTTAAGCGTAAACCCTTCACCAGAGCCAACATCTAACATTTTTCCTATTGTAACATTGGAGATAGTTTCAATAACCGTATGCCTTTGTTCTATCTTATTCAAGAAATATCTGACTTCAGTCTCATCATAGCTTAACTCATAAGAGCCTTGCCCTTCTTGATAGTACTTATTTGCATAATATTCTTGTAGAGCTTTTTTACTAGGCTTGTTTTTTATTTCGAAAAACCCGTACTCATTTTTAACAATAGCTTTATCTTTGGACATGTTTTTTAATTTCCATCTGTAATTCATTTAGTTCATCTTGCCTAAAAGCAGGGTAATTATTTTCACGTAGATATTGGTACATTATTTTTTGATTATCTGCTGTCATTATAGCTATAAAAGGTAGTTTAACAGTCATCACCTCATGAACAATAACACTTGGTGTAATAATAGCAATATCACTACTACTCATCAACTCAGCAACATTGCAATTAATACAAATATTAATATCCTTGTGTTGTTTGGAAAAGTCTAATAACTGGTCAATATTCTTATTGGAGCTAGTTATAGCAAGATTGGAAATTATGTCATCAAAATCAGATAATATCTCCAACACAAGTAGGCCAATATTTTTCGCATCAGATCCCCCTAAACATATAAATATAACCGTCTTATCTTTATCAGCCGATTTTTTCTTAATTTTTATTTTTTTAAATTCATCGCGTACCAGTGTGTATTTTTCACCGCACCTAACCTCACAAAAATCAGGCACCAAATCTTTGTATTTACTAACATCGGCATAGACATTATGATTTAACAATATGTCGCAATAATGTTTTTCATAAATATCGTCAAAACTCAATATCTTCACGCCTGAAGGATCTTTAACAGCCTTTTCAAAGTCACTATTAATACCGTAATGATCAAAAACAACCATATCAATATTAAGCTCATTAATTCTTTGAATTAATTCATCGACAGATCCATCATTCAATGTAATTAGTTTATAACCTTTATCAATAATTTTTTGGTTGGCGTTACCCTTTAAATCTTGAGTTGCAAAAACAACATTGTCTTCTTTGTATTGCTCCGCCAATACAAGGCAGCGCATCACATGACCAAGTCCAATTTTTGATGATGAATCAACTCTAAATAAAACATTCATCTAACTTTGAACAATGGCTGTAAAACATCGCCTTGTATATTCTCCAGTAGGGTTTTATTTTTTATATTTTCTTTAACCATTGGCAACACTTCTGCATAAACATCTAGCAACTGATCAACGATTTCTTTTGTATGAGAAAAGCTTATATTATGTGAACCTAAAGTCAGAATTCCACGCTTGAACATCTCTTGTAAGAAAAAAGTTTTAATTTCAAATGTGTTATATTTCTCTTGTTCTTTAATATGCAAAAAACTCCAAGATGGGTGTCCAGATGTCCAAAAAATAGCACTCAATCCTTTATTGTCAATAAGTTGATTTAATTGCTCTAACAGATAAGTTCCAACTTCAGAGAAGTGCTCTATCACTTGTTTTTTTTTGTATTTATCAATAATGCTACTTGCTGCAGCAAGTGATAATGTTTCACCGCCAAAAGTACCTGAAAAGAAAATATCTTCAACTTTTTGCATTACTTCACTACTGCCAACAACAGCAGAAAGCGGATAGCCATTTGTCATACCTTTGCCAAAAGTGGCTAAATCTGGCATGACATCAAATAATTCTTGTGCACCACCCAATGAATAACGAAACCCTGTAACAGTCTCATCAAGAATGAACAAGGCATTATTCTTGTGTGCCAATTCTTTCACACCTTTCAGGAAGCCATCCTTTGGATATTCAATATTCATTGGCTCCATGATCACACAAGCCAACTCCTGTTCTTGAAATATCTTTTCAAGTGATTGAATATTGTTGTACTCAAATTTATGTGTTAATTCTTTTACACTTTGAGGTACGCCCAAATCTCTCGTAGTTGAGCCAATATACCAATCTTGCCAACCATGGTAGCCACAGACCGCAATATGCTCTTTACCTGTATAAGCTCTTGCAATACGAATAGCTGCGCTAGTAGCATCAGTGCCATTCTTGGCAAATCTCACCTTTTCAGCACAAGGAATGATTTCAATCAACTTTTCAGCTACTTCCATCTCTAGCTTGTGTGGCAATGAAAAAGTAACGCCATTCTTCATCTGTTCTTGCACTGCTCCATCAACATCTTTGTCACAATACCCAAGCGTAACGGCGGCCAATGAATTGACAAAATCAACATACTCATTGCCATCTACATCCCATACTTTAGACCCTTTACCTTTCTCAAAAAAGAATGGTGAAACACCTCTTGGATATTGCGTCAAACTTTTACTAAAGGTCTGTGATGCTAAAGGAATTGACTTTAATGCTCTATCCAATAATTGTTCTGATTTTTTATACATTTTTTCTAAATTAAAATTATAAATACATAGTCTTATAGCCCTCTTCACAGAATGGTAAAGTAAGCCTTAATAGTTGTGGATTTCTATCTAAGAAATCCACAACATCTAACAACGGTATATTTGGCTCAAAAGACTTGAAATGTTCATATACTGCCCTACAAACAACCAAATCTTCAGGATAGTCTACTGTTAGTCTAACGTCCTTTCTTGATAATTTGATGGGCGGCTCAATATACTCTATCTTGAACTTATCCTTGTTTTCTCTAATATACAAAGTACAAAGTTCAGAGCGATGTCTATCTTCACCTTCAGAATGAGATTTTTTTAATGCATCTAATGTCAGCATCTCAAAACCACAACCGTCAATAATATTGTCAAGGAAGGTGCCATCATTGCCCTGCTTAATATGTTGCTCCCATGCTGAATCTATAAAATCAAAGTAAGGGAATGGAGATTCACTGGTAGTTCGAAGAATATCAGTTGCATTACTAATATCTCCGCACTTAATTAACCGATCTAAAACATCCTCTTCACTGCCACGGATATATTTAATGTCATTATTATTAGCATATTCAACAAACACATCGTTTTCAACACCGTCGGCAATACCCAAAACAACGTCATCTATTGCAGAAATCTGCTGTAAACAATTAATAATATTATCAAGGATGGTAATACCATTATCTATATCTAAATTTTGCAAAGGCTTGCCATATAATCGACTCCCTTGATTACGACAAGCCAATGCTGCAACTAATTTTTTCATATGTCGCCCTTAGCAATAGGTAAATCAGTTTTTATATCTACCTTTAAAGTTTTCCCAAGTGCCTGCTCAATCTCAAGAACAGAGTGTTCATTAATTGGTTTAGAGCAACGCTTTAAGGCAACTGTCTCCAAGGTTAAAACATCTCCTGCTTTTAAATCAGTCAACGCTACAACTGACTTAGTGGCTTTATTGCGGTATGCTTCTTCTTGCTTAGTAAGCTCTAAAGAGTCCATTCCCAACACAGGCTCAAATCGACGAACTAGCCCGACAAATTTGATAAATTCACTAGGAGTAATGCCTGAAATATAATCCTCAATTTCAAGCTCTCTATCTAAAGTAATATGTTTTTCAATAACACTTATGCCAGTACCCATTGCCACTAAAGACAAATAATATGCATCATCTAAAGCGCCATCAGAATGATCCATAAATCCAACTCTAAAACTCGGGTAACGTTTCTTAAAGATACCAAGTTTATTTAAATTGTTTTGATCCAATGGTGTGGGCTCTGATTGAAAGCCATACATTAGGCAAACCTTATTCATTTGTTCTTTGCTTAACGAAAATAATTTTTTGTCAATATCCTCAGCAGGTATGCCGCCAACTGATAAATAAAGCCTATCAAATTGATCAATGGCACGATCAAACAGGGCATTATTATAAAATTCTGTAGTTGATAATTTAACACCGTCTGCGCCAATCTCTTTTGCCATATTCAAACTAAATAAACCAAATACATCAAAATAAACCCTCTTATCTGCATTGTGTATCTGATTACATACATTGACCCAGACATCTTTATCCATTTCCAGCTCTTTAAATAAGTCGTAATATTCATAATCTGGTGTTGCTAATTCATCGGCATAAACCAATTGAAATTTTATAGCATCAGAATTTGAAGCTATTGCACCTTTTGTTAATAGATTAGTAAGTTTTTCATTGCCTTCATACCCTTGCGCCACTTCAGCAATTATTTCTATCCTTTTTTTCATTTTTATTATGTAAGCCTTATAGTTTAATCCAGTTTACTGGATTTAATAAATCAGTATCATTTGTGTATAACTCGTTTGGAAATTCAGGAAAGCTACCGCTGGATATGGCCATGACTTCTTGTAATTGCTTTTTAGAGTCTACACCAATTAAAACTTTAGATATCTCTGGCATACGTGTTGCATATCTAATTGTGGCTTCCAACGCCGTAATATTATTATCCATTAACCACTCATGCCAAATAGTCCATAAATTATCCCATCTGCTGAATTTTTTTGGTCGATCTTGTTTGGCCATTAATAACAGTCCTTGTAAGAAAACTGAGCGCACATGCACTTCAATATTCCTCTCTTTTAGTAATTTAAACATGTCATTATTAATTAAACGCCTGTCTAAAATGTTAAATGGTAATTGGACTAAATCAATATCAAAATTGTCTATAATTTTTTGTAGTTGATTGATACTATAAATTGATGCTCCAATTTTTCCTATTAAACCTTGTTGTTTAAATTCTTGCAATTTATTAAATATTTTTTCTGCGCCTAACTTTAAAAGGTCATCTGCATTATGCACTAAAACTCCATAAACTGATTTTCTTTTTAAGAATTCTAGCGATTGATTTATATCCCTAACTAATAACCTGATTTCCTGATCAGTAATAATATCACACTCAAAATGTCGAGTTTTTGTAACAATCTCAAAATCTTGTATTTTAAAATTTCCTAATAATTGCTCACTATTACCATAGGCGGGTGCAGTATCCAGCATATCAATATTGTAAATTCGAGCACAATGTAAAATTTTCTCCACCTCTCTATATGAAACTTTGCCATTGATTGAATTAATACCATAATCAACGCCAAATTGTACAGTTCCTAATGCTATTTTTGACATATATTATTCAAGCACCCTTTCTAAGACAATTAAAACTTTATCTTGCTGCTGTTGTGTCATAGAATGAAACAAGGGGATACTTATTGCTCTATCATAATAAGCTACTGAATTAGGAAAATCATTTTCTTCAAAGCCAAACTGCTTATAATAAGGTTGAGTATGAATAGGAATATAGTGTACATTTACACCTATACCACCATCCCTAAGCTCACTAAATATTTGTTTACGGCTTTTATAAACTTTATCTGTATCAACAAGAATTGGATAAAGATGTAATGCAGAATAACTATCCTTTCCTTGATAAGGCTTTATTATCGATAAATTTTTAAACAATATATCGTATCTTTTTTGAAGCGTATGACGCCTTTTAATAAATACATCAAGCCTCTGAATTTGACTAATACCCAAAGCAGCTTGTAATTCCGTCATGCGATAATTAAAACCCAAGTCAACTTGCTGATAATACCATCTGCCCTCGGATGGTTTGGTCATTAAATTTGACTTACGAGTAATACCATGACTACGTAATAGTTGCATTTTTTCAAAAAGATCGATGTTATTAGTAACTGCTAAGCCGCCTTCTGCTGTTGTAATAATTTTTACGGGATGAAAACTAAAAACTGTAATATCAGAATATTGACAACCGCCAATAGAATTTCCTAAATATTGACCACCAATAGCGTGAGAAGCATCTTCAATAATGCTAAATCCATACTCCTTTCCCAATCTATGAATTTCTCTCATATCACAAGATTGGCCAGCAAAATGAACAGGAATGACAATTTTTGGAAGTTTTTTTTCTTTCTTGGCTTGAATTAATCTCCTCTCTAATTCTACAACAGATAAATTATAAGTTAATAAATCTATGTCTATAAAATCAACTTTAGCGCCGCAATATAAGCCACAGTTAGCAGATGCAACAAAAGAATTAGGACTTGTCCATAGCCAATCACCCTCTCCAAGCCCTAAAGCTAAACATGCAATGTGTAATGCTGAAGTGGCGCTATTTACTGCAACTCCATACTTTACATTACAATAATTGGTCACAAATTTTTCAAACAATGGCACTTTCGGACCTTGTGTAAGAAAATTTGAGTTAAGGACTTCTACAACTGAGTCAATATCTGACCGGATAATTTCTTGGTGGCCATATGGAATCAAGATTATATATTTCCTATCTTGTCTTTATTTTTACTAACCCAGCTAGAAAATATTTCTTTACTCATCCACTCTGTATTATTATCCGAAGTATATGTAAATCCTTCAGCAACCTTTACCCCATTATTAATTCTATTACCGTCTTGACTCCAATTGTTTATTGATGGAAGGATCTTATAGTAATTATCATATTCATACGTATAAAATGAATCTTCCTCGCCTATCATTTGTTCATGTAATTTCTCACCAGGCCTTATTCCTACAATATTAAACTTTGTTTTTGGTGAGATTGCCAATGCAATATCAACAACCTTCATTGATGGTATTTTTTTTACATAAATTTCACCTCCGACCATATCATCAAATGCATGCCAAACAAGCTCAACCCCCTGCTCTAAAGTAATCAGAAACCGTGTCATGCGCTCATCCGTAATAGGTAGATTTTTCTGATCACCAAGCGATATGAAATAAGGAATAACAGACCCCCTAGAGCCCATTACATTACCATATCGAACAACCGAAAATATTGATCCGTGTTCTTTTGAATATGAATTTCCAGCAACAAAAAGCTTGTCAGAAGCAAGTTTTGTTGCGCCATACAAATTAGACGGTGAACTTGCCTTATCAGTCGATAAGGCAATAATTTTTTTCACTCCTCTATCGATACAAGTATCAATTAAGTTCATTGCTCCATTTATATTTGTCTTAATGCATTCAAAAGGATTGTATTCCGCGGTAGGGACTATTTTTGTTGCAGCAGCATGCACAACATAATCAACTCCATCAAGTGCGCGATACAACCTGTCCTTATCTCTAACATCTCCAATAAAGAAACGTACACGACTATCATTTTTATATAATTTTGCCATCTCCCATTGTTTCATCTCATCTCTTGAATATATAACCAACCTTTTAGGATTGTATTTTTTAAGGGTCATAGGAATAAATACATGGCCAAAAGAGCCTGTACCACCTGTAACTAATATAGATGAATTACTCAACATCCTTACACTCCTTCATAAAAAATTCATGGGCACATAAATGAGATGAAATGAATGCAAATATCCGCCTTGGCATCGAATTTTACATAATTTTATTTATACAAACATTGTAAATAACTAATTTATTTTGGGGTGAGTATAACACCCCCACAAATTAAGACAACAATCTAAAATTTCTTATTTCGAACGAGTTAAACTTAACCCGAATAATTCGGAGTAAAGAATATGAGTAAAAAACGCACAACCTACAGCTCAGCATTCAAGACTAAACTTGTTCTTGAGCTACTGCAAAATGCAGATACCCTGGCCGAGATTGCCAGCAAGCATAATATTCTGCCACAAAACCTAGTGAACTGGAAGAAGGCCTTTCTTGCCAACGCAGAGATTGCGATGGAGCCCTCTAAAGCTGTCAAGGAGTACAAGGAAGAGCTTATTAAATCACAAGAGCAAAATGAACGTCTTACTGCACTGGTTGGTAAAGTAACCGTAGAGAAGGAATGGTTAGCAAAAAAGCTAAAAAGCTTGGGCTCATCTAAACTAAAAAAATTAGTTGATCTCAAGCCATCACCAGCCTCTATCTCTATTAACCACCAGTGTCAATTGCTAGGTATTAACCGAAGTGGCTTGTATTATTCTGTTCAATACCCCCTTGAGGGGTGTAAGCCAAGAGTTAACCACGCCAAACAAATAATCAAGAATCATATCACCAAGGTGTTTGAACAGATACCCATTTACGGTGAGAATAAAGTTCATCAACAACTACTTGAGGATGGTGTCAAGGTCAGCTTAAATACGGTAGCTCGTTATCGCCAAGAACTTGGATTAAAGGCTGTATTAGCTGTTAAACAAGTCAATACCACTATCCCAATCAAAGAGCACAAGAAGTACACCTATAAGCTCAGAGGGCTTAATATTAGCCATGCTAATCATGTCTGGAGTACCGACATCACCTACATCAAGATTGCCGGTGGCATGGTC
>Ga0233446_1002408_pt1 | contig 11882 bp, 10 predicted proteins | sample SI_124_October20_4_FD_182780 | JGI IMG/M metagenome (GOLD analysis project Ga0233446, IMG submission 182780) | Seawater microbial communities from Saanich Inlet, British Columbia, Canada - SI_124_October2016_120_MG | ecosystem: Environmental > Aquatic > Marine > Inlet | place: Canada: British...
GGATACATAGGTTTATCTTTTTTAGACTCCATACATTTTTATTAGACCTACTACACAATAACTCATTACTGCAATTTCCATATTTTGGCTAAATTTTCTAAAAATTTTTTTAACTTAGCTATGGCTAGGCCACAAAAAATTGTTTAAAAAATTTTATCTCAAAATTTAAAAATTTAGTTACATAATTTATTATGCAGTAAGTCTAATGGATTAATTCTTTTAAATACTTAATTACTGCCCTATTTTCTTCATAATCCATTCTAATTGGACCAAGAAGCGTAAATAAATGGTTTTGACTTATATTTGATATCATAATAGAACACTCAGGACTAAACGGATTAGCACTCCCAACTAAAACAGATGTTTCCTCCCTAGCTTCAGAAAATAATTTAGGAAGAATTCCCTCAATGTCATCAACAACTTCTGATATTGTATAAATAAGTTCGTACTTTCTAAATTCTGGTTGAGAAAATAAGTTTGATATTCCAGTATAGTAAACATCCTGATTACTAAAACCAATAATAATAGCTGACTTAGTAATTTCCGAAACTTCTTTAGCAACTTCTTTAATCAATCTTTCATTATCTTTTTTAAACCCGCCTTTAATTTTTTCTAAACTATTTTTATATGATTTTTTAACTTCTTTTTCTTTTATATTATTTTCTAACCAAAAATTATAACCTTTTTCTGTTGGAACTCTTCCAGCTGAAGTGTGCGGTTGAAACAAAAAACCATTTTGCTCAAGCTCCATAAGTTCATTCCTTATTGTGGCTGGAGAAATATTAAGACCCGCTTTTTCCACTAGCAAACTAGAACCAACTGGCTGAGCTGTCTTTATATAGTTTCGAATCGTATAATCTAATAATTTTTGAGTTCTTTCTTTCATAATGGACACCTGTTCCGCCCTGCCGTTTCTTAGTCATCTAGGACCAAAAAACGGCGAAAGCGAAAACATATGTAAGTAGGTTTTTATCTACTTAGCACTCTAGACTATAGAGTGCTAATTCCATTATAGTATTTTAAAAAATCTTGTCAAGAAATAAAAAAGCAACTACCAAATTAGTTGATAGCTGCCCATAATTAACCCTAAAGATCAGATAATTCTTTTTTAAATCCGTTAAAATAAAGTTGATAATAAATTTTTCTGAATATACAGTCCGCTAACACCGCCACATGATGCCCCTAAGGCAAAAATTACTGAATTTATTTTTCTACCGTTTAAATCTTTGATGGCTAGACCCCTCATTAGATAAGCAAAAAATAAAAATATACCTACCCCTAAATAATTGCCCTTGGCAGCAAAAACGACATTAATAACCAATAAAAAGGCTGTACTGAATCCCATCCCAAAAATTATACCTATTTTTTTAATTTTCACTCTCTCCTCCTATCACCGGATTTAACTAAAAAGATCAACTAAAGTACATTATCTTATGATTAATCTTTAAATAAAAAAAGTCAACTATTAAGCAATAATTAGGCGATACCCTTGACAAAACAATAAAAGTATGGTTTAATTATAGAATCAAAAATAAAAACAAAACATATACTAGTTAAACTAGTACCCCTTTAATAGACAAAAAGCCGATTGAAAAAGTCGGCTTTTTGTTTTGCATTTTTTTTGTTTTAGTTATAATGAAAGTATATGAAGGAATCTTATTTATACAAAAAAATGAGCGGCAATCACGTTGAATGTCAAACCTGCTCACACTACTGCAAACTCGCCCCAGGCAGGCGTGGAATTTGTGGCGTACGAGAAAATATCGACGGAAAGTTATATGTCTTAAATTATGATAAAGTTGCCACCTACCACGTTGACCCAATAGAAAAAAAACCTCTTTTTCATTTTTTACCAGGATCACAAACTTTTTCCATTGCTACCGTAGGTTGTAATTTTAGATGCGATAATTGCCAAAACTGGGATATCTCTCAAGGCCCAAAAATGTTTAAAGAAATTTTGGGTGAAAAAATTAGCCCCAAAGAACTAGTTGATTTGGCAAAAAAATCTAATTATGAAAGCATCTCTTATACCTACACAGAACCAACTATATTTTTAGAGTTAGCACTTGATACAATGAAAATTGCTAAAAAAGAAGGCTTAAAAAATGTCTGGGTTTCTAATGGATTTATAAGTAAAAAAACATTTGAACTAGTTTCTCCTTATATAGATGCAATTAATATAGACTTAAAGTTTTTTGATAATAAGTCTTACAGAAAAATTACTGGCGGACGACTGGATCCGGTTTTAGACAATCTTAAAAGATTTAAAAAAGCTGGCATCCTGTTAGAAGTTACTACGCTTGTAATTCCAACTTTGTCTGATAATCCAGAAATGTTTATTAAAATAGCCAAATTTATTAAAGAAGAGCTTGGTTCAGATACACCATGGCACATAAGCGCTTTTAGCGGAGCAATTTCCTGGAAACTCCAACACCTCCCCCCCACTCCAGTTGATATAATTAAAGATGCTTATCAGATTGGTAAAGATGCTGGACTAAAATATGTTTATACAGGAAATATTTTTAGTGATAGCGGGGAAAATACATATTGCCCTAAATGTAATGATTTAGTAATTAAAAGAACGGGTTATATAATCAAAAAATTAGACAAAAACGGTACATGCCCAAAATGTACTGAAAAAATAAATATAATATTTTAAGAGTTGACATTGATTTTAAAAATAATATAATAAAGTTAGCACTCAAGAGATTAGAGTGCTAATATATAAAACTAATAAACATATATAATATGGATCAACATAAATTTACCACCAAAGCCCAAGAGGCCTTAATATCGGCTCAAAATTTAACTATAGAATATAATAATAAACAAGTTGAGGCTTTACACTTGCTATATGCCCTACTTCTTCAGCCAGAAGGTACAATAAAAAGCATCTTAGATAAGCTTGGGATTAATCAAGAGGATATTAATCAAATACTTCAAGTTAATATTAGCAACCTACCAAAGGCAGATAAAGAGTCCGGCAGCGCTCCACTTTATGCATCCAGAGAAATTGCCACAATTATAAATGGAGCCGAAAAGGAAGCAAATAATTTTAAAGATGAATATATTAGCACCGAGCATCTATTTTTAGCATTTATTAAAATTCCTTCTAAGGCTAAGAATATCTTGTCTCAATTAAAAGTAGATTATGATACTGTTTTAAAAATTCTGGCTGAAGTTCGCGGAACGACCAGAGTTACCGACACTGATCCAGAAAGTAAAATGCAGGTTATTAAAAAATACACTATTAACTTAACCGAGATGGCTCGCAAGGAAAAACTTGATCCAGTCATTGGCCGAGATAACGAAATTCGTCGAGTAATGCAAGTTTTATCACGAAGAACTAAAAACAATCCTGTTTTAATTGGCGAAGCTGGGACTGGTAAGACCGCAGTTGTTGAGGGATTGGCTCAGCGAATTGTTGATGGCGATGTCCCAGAAAGTATTAAGAATAAAGAAGTTATTAGCCTTGACCTTGGCTCACTTTTAGCTGGAGCAAAATTTCGTGGTGAATTTGAAGATCGCCTTAAAGCTGTTTTAAGAGAAGTTAAAGCTTCAAATGGAAAAATAATTTTATTTATCGACGAGCTACACACCCTGGTTGGTGCTGGAGCCACCGAAGGAGCGTTAGACGCTTCTAACATGCTAAAGCCGGCTTTAGCCAGAGGAGAAATTAGAACCATTGGAGCAACGACCACTAAAGAATATCAAAAATATATTGAACGTGATGCCGCATTTGAAAGACGCTTTCAACCGATAATGGTAAATGAACCATCAGTAGAAGAAACTATTGCAATTTTACGCGGACTAAAAGAAAAATATGAAGTTCATCACGGTGTCCATATAACTGATAAATCTATTTTAGCCGCCGCTGAATTATCTCATAGATATATATCTGATAGATACCTACCCGATAAAGCCGTTGACTTAGTTGATGAAGCAGCTTCGGCTTTAAAGATGCAAATTGACAGCATGCCCGACGAACTTGATAAATACAAAAGAGATGTTAGAACTTTGGAAATAGAAAAAAAAGCTCTTAAAAAAGAGAAGGATAAAGATAGCTTAAATCGATTACGAAAAATAAATAAACAACTCTCAAATTTAAAGGAAGAAATGTCTGGCCTAGAATTACAGTGGAAAAATGAAAAAAGCTTGATTGATAAAATTAGAAAAAATAAAGAAAATATAGAAAAACTAAGATCTCAAGCTGAAATAGAAGAAAGGAATAGTGAACTGGATAAAGTAGCAGAAATTCGTTACGGCAAAATACCAGGACTAGAAAAAGAAATTAAAAAAGACCAAGAAAATCTTAATAAAATTCAAAGTGAAAATAAAATTCTAAAAGAGGAAGTTTCCGAAGAAGATATTGCCCAAGTTGTCTCTCGTTGGACTGGAATCCCTGTCTCTAAAATGCTAGAAAGTGAAGTTAAAAAACTAGCTAAAATGGAAGATGTTCTATCAAAAAGGGTTATTGGACAAAATGAAGCTATTAAAGCGGTGTCCAATGCAATTAGACGGTCTAGAGCTGGTATCTCTGAGGAAAATAAGCCTATCGGGTCATTTATTTTTGTTGGACCAACTGGCGTTGGTAAAACAGAACTTGGAAAAACTTTAGCTGAGTTTATTTTTAACGATGAAGATTCTATCATTAGGGTTGATATGAGTGAATTTATGGAAAAACATTCTGTGTCAAAACTTATTGGATCCCCTCCTGGTTATGTCGGCTATGAAGAAGGCGGACAATTAACTGACCTTGTTAGAAGAAAACCATATAGTGTAATTCTTTTTGACGAAATAGAAAAAGCTCATCCAGAAGTGTTTAATATTTTGTTACAAATTTTAGATGATGGAAGATTAACCGATGCTAAGGGCAGAACCATCAACTTTAAAAATACCATTATTATAATGACCTCTAATTTGGGCAATCAAGTAATCCAGGAATATTCTATTGGTTTTACTGAAAATACAACCAAAAAAGAAGCGTCTGCTAGAGGTGAAAAAGAAATGAACGATAAGATAATGAAAATACTTAGGGATCATTTTAAGCTAGAATTTTTAAATCGAATTGATGAAACAATTATTTTCCACAGCTTAAAAGAACCTCAAATTAAAATTATTGTCGACATTCAACTTAAAAAAGTTGCTAAAAGATTAGCTGAAAAAAAAATAAAACTAAAAGTAACAACTTCTGCTAAAAATTTAATCTCTAAAACTGGCTATGACCCAGTCTTTGGGGCAAGACCTCTAAAACGAGTTATTCAAACTATGATTCTTGATGAAGTTGCTTTAAAAATGATTGAGGGAGAAATAAAGCCAGGCGACACGATAATAATAGACGAAAAAAAAGATAAATTAAAAATAGAAGTTAAATAAACAAATCTTTAAATAAAACCCTGTTAAATATTTAACAGGGTTTTATTATTGACTTCTTTATTGTTTTTTGATATATTAATATGATTTTTTAAAAATGAACCTTACAACTTAAAAAAGAGGGCTAAAAAATGAACCCCATAGGACGAATAGAGTGTTTAATAATTCACCACACTGAAAGAAACAATGATTTTCCATTTTTTATAAAATTAAGACATAAATATCTACGAAGATGGGATGATATAGGATATCATTATTTAATTGGCAATACGAGACCATTTACAAAAAATGGTAAACTCTACACTGGAAGATCTGAAGAATTTGAAGGAGCCCACGCCTCAGGATACAACAAAAATTCATTGGGCATATGTTTAATTGGTAATTTTGACAAGGTTGTTCCGAGTAAAAAACAATTTGAAACCCTATTTTAATTTCTTAAATTAAAGATGGTGCAACATAATATTTTAGTTGAAAACGTAAGGAGTCATAATGAGCTTCCAGATGTGGAAAAAACTTGTCCTGGTAGATTATTAAACATGGATTATGTCCGTGCTATACTCTCCAAACAAGAAAATCTCTCTGCTTCTCGCTACGCTACGACGCTCAATCCCTTAACAGAAACAAAGGGAGAAATTCGCACATTACTTAAATCAGCCGGTTTTAATTCATAAACTTAACCTCAAGGAGAAAACAATGAACGACAAGCTTAAGAGACAGATGTATCAGCTATTTAAAAATAATGGCTGGGAACCCAACATGACTGATGATATTATTCCCGATGATTTTAGAATTTTTAAATCCCCTATCCTGGGAGTAAAAAATATTGGCGAAACAAAAACCCAATTTGTTCTACCAACTAAAACTATTACTATTAAAAATGAAAATATTTTTTGTATATTAGATGGTACTGCAGAATGCCAGGAAGTAACGGCTTACCTTCGAGAAGATGATCGAATACCAAATAATGAAAAAATTATCTTAACAGGAATAAAGGGAGAAATTCGCACATTACTTAAATCAGCCGGTTTTAATTCATAAACTTAGCCACGTTAATAATTATCGGTCCCCAAAATAAAATTAGGAAAATTTTAAAACCCATCTTGTGCTAATAAAAATTATTTTAAAAAATCGCTTGGAGAGTGTCACTTGACGCTCTCTTTTTATTTGTTTTATTTCCTTGCCCAAAAATGTAAATTTTGCTATTATATATATACATTTAAATAATAAATTTAAAGCTTAAAACAATGATTTATATGAAAAAATCAATTATTGCTATTTTTATATTTTATTTCCTCTTGATGCCAGTTCTACCGGTTTTCGCTGGAACCTTTGATCCTAGTTTTATTATTTCAGATGCTGAGATAAATGACTATAAATCAATGACCCAAGAACAAGTAATTAACTTTTTAAAGGAAAAAAATAGTTTTTTGGTTGATTATGCATGTGAAGATATCGATGGAAAAATAAGAAGAGCCTCAGAAATTATTTACACCCTATCCCAAGAAAATAAAATAAATCCTAAATTCATGCTTGTTTTATTGCAAAAAGAGCAAAGTTTAGTGGAAGATTCTAGTCCATCAACATATCAACTAAACGCCGCTACTGGCTATGGTTGTTTTGATGGACAAGCATGCAACTCTCGCTGGAATGGCTTTTTTCGCCAAGTAAACAGCGCTTTTTTGCAGTTTAGATCATATCTAGATGAAGCTGAATTATACAGATATAAAACAGATAATACCTACGTGTTTAACAACTCTGTTAAAACTATAAAAACAATAGACATTGTAACCCCAAAAAATCAAGCTACGGCGGCATTATACAACTACACACCACATGTCTATTATGGAAACTATAATGTTTGGAAACTTTGGAATAAATATTTCCCTGCTAAAAAAACTTATTACCCGGATGGATCCCTTCTTAGCGCAATAGGAGAGGATGGGGTTTATTTAATCCAAAATGGCGAAAAAAGACCTTTTTTATCTAAAGCCGCCTTGCTATCAAGATTTTCTTTAGATAAAATTATTAACATAGAGGGCAGTGACCTAGAAAGCTACATAGAAGGAATGCCTATTAGGTTTCCAAATTATTCTATTTTAAAATCTCCTCAAGGTGATTTATATCTTTTAGTTGGCGATGTAAAAAGAGAAATTCCTTCAATGGCCATTTTTAATGCCATAGGATTTAATGAAGATGAAATAATAAAAGCTACTATTGAAGAGCTTCAAGACTACATATTAGGGAAACCCTTAAGCGAAACCGATTCTTATCCAACTGGCGCCCTACTTCAAGACAAATCAAGCGGTGGTGTTTATTTTGTTCTAAGTGGAATAAAATATCCAATCTGGAGCAAATCAATTATGGAAATTAACTACCCAAACAAAAAAATAATTCCCGTTTCTAGAGAAGAATTAGATGGTTACACAAATGGTTCACCCGTTAAATTACGTGAAGGAGAATTAGTAAAATCACCCCACGAACCAATAGTTTACGTTATATCTAATAGTAAAAAACGGCCTATTACCAACGAAAAAACATTCTTAACTTTAGGCTATAAATGGAGCGATATTAAAGATGTTAATAATAAAACATTGGAACTACATGAAACCGGTGACTCAGTCGATACAACTATTGATCAAGATAGCGTAGTAGTTGCACTAACAAAATAATTTAATCTTTTAATTTTAAGTTATTAAATATTTTAATTTTATTATATGCTAGTATTTTCAGCGATTACACCTCACCCACCGATACTAATACCAACTATCGGTAAAGAAAATTTAGATAAAATTACAAAAACCAAAGAAGCAATGGAACAACTTGCCGAAGATCTTTATGCCCTTCAGCCAGATACTATTGTAATGATTTCACCTCATGGGTTAGTACAAACTGATACTTTTACCATACAAATTAGTGACAAATACTATGGAGAATTTCAAAATTTTGGTGATTTAGAAACAAAATTTGAATTTAATCCTGATATTAGCTTTATTAATAAAATAAAGATTAGGGCTGAATTAAAAAATCTACCCGTTCAATTAGTTAATGAATCATTTATTGACCATGGAACCCTTGTTCCGCTTTATTACCTAGCCCAAAACCTTCCGAATGTAAAAATAGTTCCAATAGCCTATTCACTCTTAAATTACCAAGACCATTTTGAGTTTGGAAAATATTTAAAAAGAGTTATTGGCAGAAGTAATAAAAGAATTGCCTTAATTGCCTCAGGAGACCTTTCCCACTGCCTTAGCAAAGATGCTCCTGCAAAATATTGTCCCAAGGGAGAAGTTTTTGACAAACAAGTAATAGGTCTACTTAAAGAGAAAAAATGCGGTGAATTAATGATGATAGATAAGGAATTAGCCGAAGAAGCACAGGAGTGCGGACTTAGATCCATTCTTACTTTAGCTGGCGCCCTAGATGAAATAAACTGCGAACCACAAGTTCTTTCTTACGAAGCCCCCTTTGGAGTAGGTTATTTAGTAATGAATTTTAAAATCATATAAAACACAAACTGCGTATAATGTTATAAAAAGTGTTGCACAATTGCAACGCTTTTTATATACTATAAATATAATAATTTTCAATAAACCATTTTTTATAATATGGATAATTTAAAAAGTCTTCTACAAGCTAAAGTTAAGGAAAAGAAAAAAGATAAGCGTGGTCCAAGAACTCCCCACCAACTTTTAGCCCTCGAAATTGCCGAAAACTTTGGCAAACAAAATAGCCGTAGAGATATAGCTATTTTAATGAACATGTGTAAAAAATATCCGGAAAATTATATTCGAAATATCTGGGGAACAGTAAAAGAAAAGAATATTAGCAATAAAATGGCTTATTTTTTAGCTATTGTAAAAAATAAAAACGAAGAAGAAAAAGAAGAAAAAATGAGAAATTTAAAAATATTATTTATAGGCACCTCAGAGTTTTCTGTTCCAGCACTAAAAAGATTAAAAGGAAAAAATTTAAACATAGTCTCAGTAATAACTCAGCCCGATAAGCCCGTCGGCAGAAAAAAAGAATTAGCCCCACCACCAGTTAAGGTTGTTGCTCAAGAATTAGGATTACCAATTTTACAACCAGAAAATATATCTACTATAACTGATAAAATTAGAGAGTTAAGCCCTGATTTGACGGTTATGATTTCCTATGGACAAATAATACCAAAAGAAATTATAGAGATATCAAATTATGGTACATTAAATATTCACCCTTCAATACTTCCAAAGTATAGAGGCTCTTCCCCAATCCAATCGGCAATCTTAAATCAGGACAAGCAAATAGGAGTAGCTATAATGCTAATTGACGAAAAAATGGACCACGGTCCAATTTTAAGCATTAAAAAGGTAAAAACATACAACAAGAACTATTTAACGCTTCATAACGAACTAGCCAAGCTAGGAGCCACCTTACTGCTCGATACAATGCCCCAATATATAACAGGGCAGTTAACCGCCAAAGAACAAAATCACGAAAGAGCTACTTTTACAAAAATACTAAAACGCGTAGACGGAAAAATAGACTGGTCAAAAAAAGTAGAAAAAATCGAAGCCCAAATGAGAGCCTATTATCCCTGGCCAGGATCTTGGTGTTATACAGATTTAGACAAAAAAATAAAAATATCAAAGGCAATAATAAACGAAACTGAGAGTAAAAATAAAAATTTTGGCGAGATAGTCAATCAACAAAATAAAATGATTGTTTTATGTAAAAAAGGAAGTCTAAGACTGGGCGAAGTTCAACTAGAAGGTAAAAACATCATAAGCGGTGAAGAATTTTTAAGAGGAAATAATAATATTAAAAAGTTAAAATAAAATAGACGCCAATAAAAAAATTAAGTCTGTTTAAATATCTTTTTACCAATCTCATAAATGAATATTCCCATAAAACCATAGGTAAGCAAAACTGTCCAATCATTAAAAGAAAGTGGCACCGTTCTTAAAACTTTATTTAAGGCTGGATGATAAATAGCAATTAAAAATAATATCATCCCGAGAATAGTTGAAAAAGTTAAAAACTTATTAGAGAAAAATTTTATTCTAAAAATACTTTTACTTAACCCCCTAACAGAATAAATATAAAATAAAGATGCAATTCCTAAGCCGACAAAGGTCATAGTTCTAGCATAATCCAAGTCTCCGGTCGTAGTATAATAATATTTAAACATAGTCAACAAAGTAAGATCCATTACCATGGCATAAAAAACTATTAAACTCAATGTTTTTTTAGTCAAAAGCTCACCTCCCTTTTTATGGATTTTGCTATGCATAACATCCTCATCAACCTCATCAAAAGCTAATGCCATAGCTGGCGTTGTATCTTCTATTACTTTTATCCATAAAATCTGAGCGGGCAAAACTGCAAGAGGCAAGCCCAACATAACAGAACCTGCAATTAAAATCATTTCCGTAAAAGAACCTGTTAAAAGATAAAGTATTACTTTTTTAATATTATTAAATATAATTCTACCTCTTTTTACAGCCTCAACAATAACCTTAAAACTATCATTAAGCAAAACCAAATCTGCAGTTTCTTTGGCAATATCGGTCCCAGAGCCAACAGAAATTCCAATATCAGCTGCTTTAATAGCCGGCGAATCATTAACCCCGTCTCCAGTCATAGCCACCACCTCACCCTTTCCTTGTAATAATTTAACTATCCTAAGTTTATGCCTTGGCTCAACTCTAGCAAAAATTAAAATATCTTTTAGTTTTATCCCAAGGTCTTCATCGGATATTTTATCCAAGTCTGTTCCCTCTAAAATATTTTTATCTTGAGCCTTAAGGCCAAGCTCATTAGCAATTTTTTTAGCAGTTAATCTATGATCCCCTGTAATGATAATTGGCCTAATGCCAGCAGCCAAACAACTACCAATAGACTCTTTTGCATCTGGGCGAAGCGGATCAGCAAGTGCCATAAAACCAACAAAAACCAGACTATCTATATGACCATGTTCAAAGTGAAAAGATTTTTCCTCTGAAAAATTTTGTACAAATTTTTTACCTACCGAAGAATTCTTATCTATATGCTTATAACCAACAGCTATAACGCGAAGCCCTTTGCTTGTTAAATCTAAATATTGTTTTGTTATTTTCTCTTTATATTTATCTGTAAGTTTTTTGTCTTTATCTTTTATTCTTATATGTGAAGCCATATCGATAATACGTTCTGGCGCCCCCTTTATATAAGCCATAAAGCAATCCTTACCATACCTACTAACCGATGAATCTAAATGATACAAGGTAGCCATATATTTATAATCGGAATCAAATGGAATCTCTACTAATTTTTTTTCTTGTTTTTCTATATCTTTTTTTATAAGCCCAGCCTGAGTAGCTGCTAGATATAATGCTTTTTCAGTTGAAGTACCTCTTATAATTGGTTCTTTTGTCTTATCATCTATACCCTCCATAAAAACATTATTACAAAGCAATCCTATCTTTAAGGCCAAATAATGATTAGATGCCTCTTCTGTGGCAATATCTTTTAATCCATTTTCTTTTGAT
>Ga0233446_1002419_pt1 | contig 11848 bp, 13 predicted proteins | sample SI_124_October20_4_FD_182780 | JGI IMG/M metagenome (GOLD analysis project Ga0233446, IMG submission 182780) | Seawater microbial communities from Saanich Inlet, British Columbia, Canada - SI_124_October2016_120_MG | ecosystem: Environmental > Aquatic > Marine > Inlet | place: Canada: British...
CATGGATAAAAAGTTAATGGTGGTAGCGGATAAGATCGGTGTTTCATATGTATGACAATTAAGTGCGAGATTAAACCTGCGCATCTTTAATTATCGATAGTAGCCATTATCGGACCTTGATGATTTCCCTGTTTACCTTGTGCGTTAAATAATAAAAAATAGCTAGTCTTAATTACCCCAGAGGGGTAGTTTTATTTTAACTAATCTAATATAATAATAACGATAAAGGTAAAAAACATGAATTTAGTCTTAACAATGGCCGGAAAGTATAGCCGCTTTAAATTGTTTGGCAGTAAGGTGCCAAAGTATCTATTACCCTTAGCAACTAAAACTGTATTAATGGAGGTAATAGAACAGCATTTGTTGTCATGCCCCGCTTTAAATATTTATCTAATTGCAAATAGAGCCGATCAATTATTTTTCCCAATTGTTCGTTCAATTATAAAATCATTTGAATCATCAAATATTGAAATTATATACATAGATGACACGTTAAGCCAGGTTGAGACAGCCACGTGTTTGAAAAATTTTAGAACCCCCCCTAATTTGCAAGAGCCTGTTTCTTTTGCAAATATAGATACAGTTTTAATGAACAGAGAGGTGTACTTTGAAAAACTTAGAGATATGGCTGGAACTAAAGTAGGTTTTCTAGATACTTTTGAAGGATATTCAAGTCAATATTCATACTGTTTGGTTGATAAAAAAAACATAGTATCTCATATTGCTGAAAAGAGAGTGATTAGTAATGAGGCGTGTAGTGGGTTATATGGATTTGGTACTTATGAAACATTTATAACTAATGCAAAAGAGTTGGTAGTAAAAAATAGATCTGCAAATTTTTCTGATCTGTACAACCACCTTATAGAAAAAAATATAAATGTAGAGAGTCTAAAGTCTGTTGGTATCGCTAACACAATTGTTCTTGGCACTCCTCAGGAGTATATAAAAAATATACACAGGTTTAGATAGTGAAGGTTGTTAAAGAGCTAAAAGGTGGGTCCTTGTCTAAAACAGTGATTATTAATGATGGTCAAAGATTTTTAGTAAGAAAATATATTTCATCCATAGAGAACCGTGAATACGGACTAGTCCGCTGGCAATCTCAAGTTAGAAGACTGCAAATGTTACGGAGTTATCTAGGTGAAAATGTAATCACTATTGAATCTATGGGTGTAGATGGTAATTTTTTTTATTACGATATGCCTTTTTATGAGAATGCGGTAAATTGCTCGGAGTTACTTGAAAATTCAGATAGTAATGTTGATCTGGCAAGTGAAATCTCACAATTATTATTTCGAATGTCTCAGGTTAGTTTTGGAAAGGTTTCTGGCAGTGTATCAGTTTATCTTAGTGATGAAGTTTTACATCCATTGAGAAATTCTTTAGATCAATTATTGTTAATTCAAGGTGATATTTTTTCTAATATCAAAGGTATGAAACAAGAAATAGAATCTGCAATAGATCTTGTTTTAATGCTAATTAAAAAGTATGAGAATAAAAAAATTACAGAAAGCTTGACACATGGAAATTTAACGCTAGAGAATATACTCTGGGATAAGGATTCACAAAAACTAATATTAATTGACCCTTATTCTGAGACATATACTGAAAGCCCATGTGGTGATATATCACAAATTGCCCAGTCTTCTCTCAGCGGCTATGAATATATCATAAAAAATGAACTATACAATGATCCATCTATACAAGACTATCCATACACAAGCATTCCTAAAAAAACAAAGTCATTTGGCAATGAAATTCTAAATTTAGTTTCACAGTTTGACTGGTTTGATAATGATTTGTATCATATTATGTATGCGTCACAATTTATTAGAATGTTTCCTTTTAAAATGCACATTAATACAGGACAAGCTTACTTTTTTCTAATGCATGGAGTAAGATTGTTAAGAGATAGAAATTATGCTTGATATATTTAATAATAATAATGAGTTAGATTTTTCAATGTGTGTATCAACATCTCGAAAAATTGACATATATTGGAGTGAGATAAAGTCTAAATTAAAAGAAAATTATAAATGTAAACAGATTGTATTTATTGATCCAGTAGTGCTCGGCTTCTTCCCAGAATTGATAGACTTGGAATTAAATCTACCTCATTTGGTTATTGTTCCAACAAATATAGGGGAAAAAGAGAAGGATATCGACACACTGCTGTCCACCCTTTCTTTGCTTGAGCAAGAGGGTATTGGGCGACGTGCTGACAAGATATATGTAGTTGGAGGAGGTGTGTTACTTGATGTGGTGAGTTTTGCATGTAGTATTTTTAGAAGAGGAATTCACTTAACAAAAGTACCAACAACATTACTGGCATATATTGACGCAAGTATCGGAATAAAAACCGGCATAAACTTTATGGGTCAGAGGAATAGACTAGGTAGTTATAATGCAAGGTTTGAAGTTCTTTTAGATCCAAATTTTTTAAAAATTTTAGACAGAACTCTAATTCAAGAAGGACTTGGAGAGATGTTTAAAATTGCTTTAATTAAATCAGAAATTTTATTTGATAAAATTGAAGCTTCTATTCCAAATCTCTTACAAGGTGATTTTTACACTGAAAATCAAGGAAAGGAGTTATTGTCACTTTCATTGAAATTAATGCTGGAAGAGATTCATGACAATCCAGAAGAGGAATTATTAAAGCGCTCTGTAGATTTTGGTCATACATTCTCCCCATTGGTCGAAATGGAATCAGTTAATAATATCAACTATAGAAAACTACCTCATGGGTATGCTGTTGCGTATGATTGTCTCTTGTCTTCTGCAATATCTAATCTTCGTGGTCAGCTAACAGACATTGTATTTTCGAGAATTTGCAACCTATATTTAGCTTTTGATTTTGACTTTGGTAACTCAATTTATATGGATGATGATTTGATGTGGGCGTCAGTGATAGAAATGACGAAACATCGTGGAGGGTGTCAACATATTCCTGTGCCGACAGGAATTGGTCAATTTTGTTTTATTGAAGATTTGACATACGATGAATTAAAGATAGCAAAAACACATTTAAGTAATTTCTTTTAAGTATGGTTTATATTGTAACTGGTAGCACCAGTGGATTAGGATTAAAAATAGCACTCAAACTGTGTAAAAAAGACAAGGTTATCGGAATATCTCGATCGATAAATGTACCTTGTGAGCTTTTGAAATATAATCAAGCTTATAGCCATTGTGTAATTGACCTTTCAGAAGATTCGCATAAAGTTCGAAAAAAATTTGAAACGTTACTTTTAACAATTGACCCTAATGAAAAAATAACATTAGTTATTAATGCGGCAAAATTTGAAACATCTGATATGGTTTTAGACCCAGAAGAAAGCAAAGCCTTATTTAATAGTAATTTTTTCAATTCTACTGTTTTGGTTAAGTCGTTGTTAGGCCTTCAGTTAAGAAGAGTTCTATTTATAAATTCAATATCTGGATTGGTTTCGCAACAAAACCAGTATGATTATTCAGCATCTAAACATGCACTTCAATCATTTTCTGATACTTTGGCTATAAGTGCAAAACAGTTTAAATTTGATGTAATGACAATTAACCCGGGAGGGATTAATACTGAGTTGTGGAATAAGGTTGATATCTGTCCACCTGTTGAGGAATTTATGGATCCAGGAGAGTTAGCTGAACTGATAGTCTTTCTTCTTAAGCTTCGAGGGCGATATTTTATTAAAAATTTTATAATTTTGCCTGAAGTAGACGTGTCATAGCCTATCTCTCTAAGGGGTGTACAAAGATAAAACCATAGGTTTTTAGTATGTGCAGGATTTTGGCTAATGCAAAATTTATATTGTTTAATGAGGTAGGATGATTAAGATAGCTGAAATTGGAACAAACTACCTCAGGAATAAAAATGAAGTTTATCCGATGACAATAAGTTTAAATACACAAGTGCTAAAAAAATAATATGGATTTATTATGAAGATAGTTCCAGTTATTCTTTCAGGTAGTTCAGGAGCACGATTTTGGTCATTGTCACGTAAGCAGCACCTTAAAAATTATTCAACACAATATAATCTTGGTAGATATTTGATGCATAAATACAATAAAGAAAACTTATTAAATCAGTGGCTTTTGGTAAGAGGTGAGCCATGAAAATCACCATAGCCGGCACTGGCTACGTAGGCCTGTCCAATGCTATGTTGTTGTCTCAAAACCATGAGGTGGTCGCTCTTGATATCATCCCTGAGAAGATAGAGCAACTTAACAACAAAAACTCCCCAATCGTTGATGCTGAGATTGAATATTTTCTAGCTAATAAAAACCTTAACTTTACCGCCACACTGGATAAACAGCTAGCCTATAAAAATGCAGATTTTGTCATTATCGCAACCCCGACGGATTACGACACCATTAACAACTATTTTAATACCGCTTCGGTAGAAGCGGTTATCCAAGATGTTATTAGCATTAATCCTAATGCAATGATGATTATCAAATCAACCGTACCAGTTGGCTACACTCAAAGTATTAAAGAGAAGTTTGGTTGTGACAACATTGTCTTTTCACCAGAGTTTTTAAGAGAAGGTTTGGCACTACATGACAATCTACATCCATCGCGTATTATCTTGGGTGAGCAATCAGATAGGGCTAGAGTGTTTGCAGATCTTTTACAAGAAGGTGCTATTAAAGAAGACATCGATGTCTTATTTACAAACTCTACTGAGGCGGAAGCGGTTAAGCTTTTTAGTAATACGTATCTTGCTATGCGCGTGTCATATTTTAATGAGTTAGACTCATACGCAGAAACGCACAACCTAAACTCAAAACAAATCATTGAAGGTGTGAGCCTTGATCCAAGAATTGGATCACACTACAACAACCCATCATTCGGCTATGGTGGCTATTGTCTTCCAAAAGACACTAAACAGCTCAAAGCCAATTATGCAGATGTACCGAATGCTTTAATTAGTGCCATTGTTGATGCGAATGCGATGCGTAAAGACTTTATCGCAGATTCTATCATTGCCAAACAACCGAAGATTGTTGGCGTTCATAGACTAACCATGAAGACAGGCTCTGATAACTTTAGAGCATCAAGCATTCAAGGTATCATGAAGCGCATTAAAGCCAAGGGCATTGAAGTGGTTATTTATGAGCCGGTACTATCGGAGCAAGGTGAGAATAAGTTCTTCCATTCAAAGATTATTGATAATTTAGAAGACTTTAAGCAAATAAGTGATGTGATTGTTGCCAATAGAATGGTAGATGAATTGCAAGATGTTAAAGCTAAGGTTTACACAAGAGATTTATTTAACTCAGATTAGTTAAGTAAACAACAAAACAACACATTAAAAATAAGAATTATTATATGAAAGTATTAGTAACAGGCTCAGCAGGTTTTATTGGCTCAGCACTCTCAATTAGACTGCTTGATAGAGGTGATACCGTTATTGGCATTGATAATCATAATGACTATTATGATCCAGCTTTAAAAGAAGCGCGTCTAGCAAGACATGCTGATCATCCAAACTACACTCACATTAGAATGAATCTTGAAGATCGTGAAGCCATGGCCAAGCTGTTTAAAGATCATCAATTTGAAGGTGTGGTTAATCTAGCAGCACAGGCAGGTGTTAGATATTCTATTGAGAATCCTCTAGCCTATATTGATACCAACCTAGTAGGCTTTGCCCACATCTTAGAAGGCTGTAGGCATAACAAGGTGGGGCACCTTGTTTACGCTTCATCAAGCTCTACTTACGGGCTTAACACCAAACAACCATTCTCAACCCATGACGCTGTTAACCATCCAGTCAGCTTATACGCAGCCACCAAGAAAGCTAATGAGTTAATGGCGCATACTTACTCACACCTTTATGATCTACCGACTACAGGCTTAAGATTCTTTACTGTTTACGGCCCGTATGACAGACCTGACATGGCACTGCAAAAGTTCACCAGAGCTATTATGAATGATGAGCCTATTACAGTGTTTAACTACGGTAAGCATAGAAGAGACTTCACCTACATTGATGATATTGTTGAAGGCATTATTAGAGTGCTTGATAGACCAGCACCAATAAACCCTAACTGGGATAGTAATAATCCAGATCCTGCCACCTCTAGCGCTCCGTACAGAGTTTATAATATCGGCAATAATAATCCAGTAGAGTTAATGGATTACATCGAAGCATTGGAAACCTCACTCGGTAAAACTGCAGAAAAAGAACTACTACCACTCCAACCTGGAGACGTGCCTGATACTTATGCAGATGTGGACGACTTGGTTGAAGAGTTTGGCTACAAACCGAGCATGAGTGTTAAACAGGGTGTGGAGAATTTTGCGGTTTGGTATAGAGATTTTTATTAATGGAAACAACAGGAATAGCAATTAAAAAACGCCTTAAAAAAGGGTTTTCTGCTAATAGCTTTGGATTTTTTGTTAATCTTTTTATACAAGTTTTCACTATCCCTGTCTTGATTTTATATTGGGGCGTTGATTTATATGGTGAATGGCTTATTATATCTGCTATTCCTGCTTATTTGAACTTTACCAATCTTGGTTTAAGTGATGCAATGGCAACTAAGATGGCAATATATGTAACAAAGAAAAAGAGGAAAAAAGCTCTGTTGTTGTTTCAGTCGTCATGGAGAGTTGTTACTTTACTGTCTATTGTTGCATCTTTTATTTTGATTTTAGTTATGGCATTAGCACCTATTAATACTATATTTAATATTAATCAAATTAATGAACATGATTTGCTAATTATCATTATTCTTTTTGCTGTTTACATTATTTTTGGATTGCAGTCTTCTCTACTAGGCGGCGCGTATAGGTGTGAAGGGAACTACCCGGAACATGCTTTTATTGTAAACACTACAAGACTAATGGAGTCGGTGATTGGGTTGTTTTTTGTTTCATTGGGAGGTGGTGCAGTCGTATTAATATCTATCTATGTAGTGATCAGAATTATAGGTCTAGTGTATTTATTATTCTATTTAAGAAACAAAAGCCCATGGATAACTGTAATTGGGGGTAAGTTTGATTTTCACATTGTAAAAAAAATTATAAACCCTTCTTTGGCTTCTATCGGTTTTTCTTCTGGAAATATGTTGATAAATCAAGGAGTTTTGTTAATGATTGGATCGTTTTTAGGTCCGGCATCTGTAGCAATGTTTTCAGTATACAGAACACTTTCCAGGATGACTCTTAAGGCTGTTGCTATATTTATTAATATCTTTCTTCCTGAAATGACAGCTGCATACGCTTCGAATAAAAAAACAATACTTAGAGTATTAAATAGAAAATTATTAGGAATATCATTCCAATTATCGATATTATCTCTTTCTTTTCTTATTCTATTTGGAGAAAATATTATTAATTATTGGACTTTAAATGAAATTAAATATAATAATACTCTTTTCTTATTTATTCTAATAGAGACATTAACCTATTTACTGTGGTATGCAGGGAGCGTCCCCATTGTTGCGATAAATAAACATGCTAAAATTGTTGTGTTGTATCTGATTTCAAGTGTCATTAGTTTAATTATTATGTGGTTTGCATTACCTGACATGGGTGTAATAGCAGCCCCTATATCACTTTCAATAGGCAATTTAATTGTTGGTTTTTTTGTTATTATCCAATCAATTAAATTTACTGAGGATACTATGTCAAAGTATATCAAAAGTTTCTTTAAAATAAATTTTTAATAAGGGCGATAGAATATGAAAGAAAAGATAAAAATTTTACTATACATAATTCGAGAATGCATTGTAAACATTATTGGTTATAAAATGAAAATAAGAAGATTATTTAAAAGGAGCAGGATAAATAATGTTGCAGGCAATATAGATACAGATATAAAAGATAAAGGTTTTAAGCATTACAAACTAGTTCAAAAAATAATTTCAGATTTATCATTAGATCCTAAAAAAAATAGATTTGTTGAAATGGGTCCAGGCGGAACATTATTAAATGGCTTTACAACAGTTCTTAACGGATGGAGTGAATATATTGCCGTAGACGTCTTTCCAAGTCAAGTTTGGTCAGGCTATCCAATGACCTTGTACGATAAATATGTGGAAATTGTAGAGCCAGAAAAGAAGGAGGCTTTGAAAGAGTTAATAAGAAACTCACAAAGCCTTAATGGGAGTGTTAAATATTTCGGTACACAAGGGTTGTTTAATAATGATTTTAAGAAGCTTGTTAAGCCTTTGTCTGTGGATTTAATATATTCATGGGGCGTTCTTGAGCATGTTGTTAAGCCCAAGTCTGTATTTCAAGAAAACTATAATATGCTTGATAAAAATGGTGTCGTTATTCACGTTATTGATACTCATCCTCATACATGGAGTCGCTTTAATAATCCACTTTGGTTTTTGACAATTCCCGACTGGTTGTGGAATATTATGTATGGAGGGAGGGGCTTTATAAACCGCTTCCAGCCACAGAATTATATAGATTGGGCTAAAGACTCTGGTTTTAGTGTAGAAGTATACGATGTGGAAGTTGATAATTACGATATTAACAGTATAAGAAATAGGCTTCTTGATCGATTTAGAGGGGTTCTTGACAAAGAGTTGCTCACACATAGAGTGTACTTAGTGCTTACAAAAAAATAAATTTATTGTATTTTAAATATGCCTAGATATTGCATTGTTATGCCGAGTTATTGCGCCGAATCAACTATTGTTGCCGCAATTACTTCGGCTATAAATCAGAATTATAAAGATTATTCTATTGTAGTGTCAGACAATTGTTCGCAAGATAATACTATTCAACTATTGTCCGAAATAAGTTCAAAAAAAGTCAAAGTTATTGAAAATGCTACATATGTCAGTAAAAGCGATAATTGGAATAGAGCATACTCCCAAAGCGATGATTGTGAATACTTTATAAACTTACATAGTGATGACATCTTGAATCCTAATGTATTAAATAATATTGATAACTTAAAATCAAGTAAATCAGTTTTAATACATGGAAGTAATACTAGTATTGATTTTTTAAATACAACTAAAATTAAAAAGAAACGTTGGCCCCTTCAATATTCGTTGAAAGGGGATCATCAAAAAGAGTTGTTATTATTGGGTAATTCAGTTGGTATAGTTGGCACAGCGATTAAAAAAAAGTCTTTTGACATGTTAGGCGGCTGGGACGCTAAGTATGATTTTTATCAGGATGTTGAATTATGGTATGAGTTATCAAATAATGGTGATTGTATTTATAGTCCAAGAAATTTTGGATATTATAGGGCGCCTAAGGCATACAGTCCAGAAAAATATATAATAGAGACATTAAAATGGTATCAAGATAAAATTAAAGCAGGGTTAAGTTACAAATTAAAAAAAGCTGCAATTAATTCGATACTACAATTTATAGAAAAAATTTTGGAAAAAAGATATAGTTTGCCAAACCGTGTTTTAAACGAAATGAGTGCCATAAAGCGTGAATATATTAATAGCAGCAAATACCTTATTGGAATGTCTACATATCGGAATTTAATAAAGTTAAAGGGGCTGAATATAAAAGACTATGATTAGTAAAAGTGTATTTAAATGGTGATATTAGCGCATAGAGGGTATTGGGACTCTAATATAACAAAAAACTCAATACTGAGTTTTGAAAAAGCCCTAAATAAAGGTTATGGAATTGAGACAGATATTAGGGATAGTGATGGAGATCTTGTAATTTCGCACAACATTCCAACCGGTAATGAAAGTAATCTGGAAGAGCTTTTGTACTATTATAGCTCTAATGATTATAATTCAATGTTAGCATTAAATGTTAAATCTGATGGACTGTCAGAAGATTTAAGCCTTCTTATTAAGAAGTACGGTATCGAGAATTATTTTGTCTTCGATATGTCAATACCAGACACTATTTCATATTTAAGAAAAGATATAAATGTATATACAAGGCATAGCGATATCGAAACAAGCCCTTTATTGTATGAGAAGTCTTTTGGAGTATGGTTAGATATGTTTTTTGGAGATTGGGTGATAGAGAGCACTATAAACTACCATATTGAGTCTGGCAAAGGGGTTTGTATAGTTTCACCTGAGTTACATAATCGAAATTACCATAATTTCTGGAAAAAATTAAAAGCCATGAATCTTATAGGTGAAATAATGATGTGCACTGATTACCCTGACAAAGCGGAGAAGTTTTTTAATGAGCAAAATTAAAGCTATTATTTTTGATATGGATGGGGTGCTGATTGATGCAAAAGAGTGGCATTATGAGGCACTTAATAAGGCACTGGGCCATTTTGGCTATAGAGTTACAAGATATGATCATTTGGTGACTTATGATGGGTTGCCAACTATTATGAAGCTTGATATGCTTTCAAGAGAACAGGGCCTCCCACGTCAGATGCATGATTTCATTAATGAATTGAAACAGAAGTATACTATGGAGAAGGTTTATGCCCACTGTAAGCCAAATTTTCATCACGAATATGCACTTTCAAAATTAAAATCGGAGGGGTATGGAATTGGTTGTGCCTCCAACTCTATCAGAGACAGTGTTAGTATAATGTTGTCAAAAAGTGAACTCTTGAAATATATGGATGTTGTATTTAGTGCGCAAGATGTTGAAAATCCTAAGCCTGAGCCAGATATGTACATAAAAGCGATGAAGAGACTAGGGGTAAAGCCAGAAGAGTGCCTAATTGTAGAAGATAACGAAAATGGCATTAAGGCTGCACGTGCTTCTGGGGCGCACTTATTAGTTGTTACTGAAGTTGATGAGGTTAATATTGACAATATTTATAATGCAATCAATAAGGCTGAAAGAAATGGGAGTAATGTATGAATTTAGCTATATTGTTGGCCGGTTCAAGTGAGATTTTTAAGGACAAGGGGCAAAAGTATCCAAAGCCACTTGTTGAAATTCAAAGTAGAATAATTATTGACCGGGTTGCTGAAAATTTAAAGCCTTTGATAGATTGCTCTGATAAAGTGATATTCCTAATAAGAAGAGATGATGATCAAAAGTTCCATCTTTCAAGCATTATTAGCTTATTAGTGCCAAAAGCAAAGGTGGTATTAGTTAATGGAGAGACTTCTGGTGCTGCATGTACTGCCATGTTATCTGTGGAATATGTTGATGATAATAAGCCGTTGTTATTAATTAATGGTGATCAAATCATGGATGCAGATTATTTGAGTTTTCTTGAAGTGTTTAGCAAGAAAGGGATTGATGCAGGAACAGTTGTTTTTCAGTCAGTACATCCTAGGTGGTCTTATGTGAGAACAGATAATAATGACCAAGTGACCGAATCAGCAGAAAAAAAACCAATTAGCAATACTGCGACTGCAGGTTTTTACTATTACAAAAAGGCTGAATTATTTTTTAAATACGTCGAGCGTATGATCATGAAAGATGCACATGTGGATGGTTGTTTTTTCGTATGCCCAGTATTCAATGAAATGATACTTGATCAAAAAGTTATTAAAACGATAATGATAGGATCTGAACAGTATCATTCATTAATGACACTGGAGATGATAAAAAATTATGAAACGTTTTTAGAAAGAGGTATAAAGTGAGTGTAGATATAAGTCATATTGACAATATGACCAAGGGATGGTTTATTGGTAATTTTGAACCTACAGTATTAAGTACAAATGATGTTGAAGTTGCAATAAAAAAATATAAGAAAGGCGAATATGAAGAGTTGCATTTTCATAAAATAGCAACCGAAGTAACTTTAATAGTAGAAGGCATTGTTAAGATGAAAGGAAGCACTTATAAAACTGGAGATATTATTACAATTAGACCTGGTATTTCTACTGATTTTAAAGCAATAACAGACGTAACGACCGTAGTTGTAAAGCATCCAGGCGCCAACAATGATAAGTATCTTGGAATTTTTGATGA
>Ga0233446_1002461_pt1 | contig 11698 bp, 13 predicted proteins | sample SI_124_October20_4_FD_182780 | JGI IMG/M metagenome (GOLD analysis project Ga0233446, IMG submission 182780) | Seawater microbial communities from Saanich Inlet, British Columbia, Canada - SI_124_October2016_120_MG | ecosystem: Environmental > Aquatic > Marine > Inlet | place: Canada: British...
AAGTACATCATCCCCCGTCAGGAATAGTCTGCTCACAGCTTCGGCTGCGGGCTAGGAAAGTGTCTTATTTTTGATGCCAAAAATTCCATTTTCACTTGAGGCGGAACAACCCCAATAACCATCATAGGCTTTGTAGGTAACGCTTTCGCCGCGTGCCCAATTGTCAAGAGCAAAAGGACCTGTGCCGACAGGAGCGGAGAGCAAAGTCTCTTGATTGGCATCATTGGCGTTAGCCATCAACCACTCTTCTGCATAAATGCCGAAGGGAGTGAAAGCGGCTTTAGCAGGGAAAGCGGGATCAGGTTTACACATAGTGAATTCAACTGTGTATGCATCCGTAGCAACGATGGAATCAATTTTTCCACCATATTCACAATCGGGTGCCTGAACCATTTTGCCTTCGAACTCAGCCATAGGTTCTTCTGCGGCAGGTTCTTCTGCAACAGGCTCTTCAGCGGCGGCAGGTTCTTCTGCAGCGGGAGCTTCAGGAGCAGCTTCAGGGGCGCAAGCAGCCAAGACCATGCTAAGGGTCAATGCTGCTGCAAAGAGCAAGTAAAGCGTTTTATTCTTCATTCTTTTCTCCTTCTCCGTAAAACGGAGAGTTTGTAAAGGGGCATGTCATTGTGACATTGCCTTTGAATAAGATTCGATACCCCAACTTTGTTATTCAGAGTTTAGCGTACTCTTAAGCAAGTTAAGGCACCGAACTTTATTATACGGGGGGACAGTGTCGCCTGTCAACTTTTTAGGCGACAAAACATGGCCTTACTTATTTGACATTTGACCATTGGGTACTTGACGAGAGTTTTTGGCTATGACAAAGAGTCGGATCTTCGCCGTACTTCTCTTATGTCATCCCACATTAGAGATTTAGGTGCTCCAGGTTTTTTAGAAGGGTTTCTTAATAAATAAGATGGATGAAAGAGTGGCATGATCGAACGCCCGTCCATCTCTATCCATTTTCCTCGTAGTCGAGTAATGCCTGTTTGCCCTAAAATCGATTGGCACGCAACATTTCCCGTTAACAAAACGATAGGCGCATCCACCAAGCGAATCACCTCAAAAACATAAGGCCTGTAATACTCGATCTCTGCTGTCGTCGGCTTACGGAAGTTTTTCCCCGCTTCCCCAGGCGGCATTCTGAAAACAGAGTTGGTGATATACACATCCTTTTTAGAATCAAAGCCAGCTGCCTCGAAGATTTTCTCTAGCATCTGCCCAGCTCTGCCAACAAAAGGCACACCTTGAATATTCTCCTGCGGGCCCGGTGCCTCGCCAACTAGCAAAATCTTAGCATTTGGGTTGCCTCGGCTGATAACAACTCGTGTTCCTGTATTTGCCAGCAGATCATCATCCATTTGCAGCATGGATGCGATCAGCGCATCAAGAGAATTAAAACCTAAAGAAGTTGGTTCTTCAAATAACGAAAACTGAGACATACTACTCCTTTTTTTGAGAAATTAATGCACTTGTTAGGAGGGGTTTACTTAAGCCAAACTCCGCTCCATGCCTCCAGCTTTACTTCAACAAATCCATCGCGCACGCCAAATTTTTCGTGATTGAGCAGGGAGCGTAATTCCTCGCCGTCTCTCAATAAATCAGCAACGGGGATTCGAAAAGTCTCTGCATTTTCAGAGAGATTCATCGCTACCACGACATTTTCTGCACCTAATTTACGTGCAAAGGCATAGCCTTTTTCCTCTGCCAACAAGCGGATATATTCACCGCGTCGCATGGCAGGAATTTTCTTTCGCAGGCCGACCAGTTGCTGCACCCAGGGATGTAAATCGCCTTGCCATTCACTCGAATTCCAAGGAAAGGTGCGGCGGCAATCGGGGTCTTTATCGCCGTCTACGCCGACCTCGTCGCCATAATAAATTGCAGGTGCACCAGGGTAAGCAAATTGGAAAAGAAATGCCAGTTTGACTTTGTCAAGATTGCCCCCCAATTTATGACGGATTCGCTTGGTATCGTGCGAGCCGAGGGGCACATACATTGCCCGCACATTTTCTTGTGGATAAGCATCGAAAAGCGATTCGACCTTGTCTCCAAATTGCGTGGCGTTAATACGACTGCTGAGGCTCTCGATCAGCGCGTCGCGGACGGGGTAGTGCATTAATGCGTCAAAATGTTGGTCATCTACCCAGCGCGGATTAACTTCCCAGATTTCGCCGAGGATATATGCGTCTGGGTTCGCCGATTTGACAATTTGGCGGAAGCTAGCCCAAAATACGTCGTCGTCGATTTCGTTTGGCACATCCAATCTCCAGCCATCTACCCCAGCTTCAATCCAGTAGCGGGCAATATCCAAAATATATTGCCGCACTTCTGGGTTATCAGTGTTGAATTTGGGGAGCGATTTGAAGTTCCACCAAGCGGAGTAATTCTCTGCATCCCCATTCGTGTAGGCATTGAGCGGGAAGCCTTTAACATGGAACCAGTCTTTATAGGCAGAGTGTTCTCCGTTTTCAAGCAGGTCGGCGAAGGCGAAAAAGCCACGCGAGCAGTGGTTGAAAACGCCGTCGATGACAACGCGCATGCCATTGCTATGAGCGGCTTCGAGCAGCGCATCGAAATCTTTGCGCTTGCCAAGTTTGGGGTCAATTGTGTAGTAATCGCTGGTATTGTAGCGATGATTGGAAGGGGAGAGGAAAATGGGGTTGAGATAGAGCGCGTTTACACCGAGATCGAGGAGATAATCGAGCTTTTGGATGATGCCGCGCAAGTCACCGCCCATAAAATTGTAGAGAGTGGGCTTTGCGCCCCATTCGGCGGCGTTAGCGGGGTTGTTATTTGGGTCGCCATTGGCGAAACGGTCAGGAAAAATTTGATAAAAGATCGCGTCTTGTACCCAATAGGGAACGGTCATAGAAACCTCTATATATACGGATTTAGTTTAAAAAGTACGAAGGAAATTTTATCACTTTTCCTCCCTCTTTCCCGCTGTCTTTTAGTTTTCTCATGTTATGATAGCGGCGAATCTGAAAAATGAAATTATGGAGTAAAGAAAATGGAAACAGAGAGTAAGAGTGCGGAAATTGCGCTGCATCTGCCTAAATTAGCGATTATTTTGGTTGCATCTTATATTGCCGCACAGATGTTGGCAGATATTGCCAGCTTAAAAATAGGTGTGGTAGCCGGTTTTGCGGTGGATATGGGCACCTTCATTTACCCGATTACATTTACGCTACGAGATGTGGTGCATAAGGTCTTGGGAAAGAAGAATACGCAAGTGCTTATCCTTACAGCAGGTGCGATCAATCTCTTTATGGCAGGATATTTGATGTGGGCTGCCAGTGTCCCCGGTGATTCGGATTGGGGCTTAACGGAAGAGTTCTCGGCTATTTTGGGACCCCTCTGGAGAATCGTTTTTGCTTCAATTTTAGCGGAAGTGGTCAGTGAATTGGTGGATACAGAAATTTATCATTGGTTCGTGACCAAGATAACCAGAAAATATCAATGGGCGCGGGTTTTGACGAGTAATAGCATTAGTGTGCCGATTGATAACATCATTTTTGCAGTCGGGGCTTTTGGTGCCTTGCCTGGTCTTGAAAATCACTTTTTAACCTTGCCTTGGGCAGTTGTTTGGCAGATATTCACTTTCAATTTGATAGTGAAGTATTTGGTCACTCTGCTCAGTTTGCCAATGATTTATCTCGCGCCTGAGAGAAGCTGATAGAAGATAAAGGGAATCAAAAAGCGGACGAGAAACTCGCCCGCTTTTTGATTCCTTGAATATGTTTTATGGATAAGCAAGACAGAGTAGGTCAAGAGCTTGGTGACAACCTGCTGAACCTAAAGCCATCCATGTTGAGTCAGTCACTGTAGCACTTCCTACCATGCCTCCAACAGAAGAACTAACGCTTGTCCAATTGTTGCAATCATCGGTCGTACCATCTATATGGCTTCCATCTGCGCTTTCTGCACCAGACCACCATGTTCCGAACCCTGCGCTAGTTAGTGTATTTGCAATAGTTCCGTCTAATAAATCTGCCCAATTAGCAGCAATATTTGTCCCGTTTGCAGATTGAATGGGCAAATTGGTGGGAATGCTGTAGTTTGCTGGCATATTTACAATACTATCGGCAGCGCTATGCCCTATGAATGCTCGAGAGTTGGTATACCCTGCAGGAATAGCACCAGTGCAGAGAATATCTGTTACTGTTCGATCTCCTAGATTGCCAGTGTAAGAGCCGACTCTGTAGAGAAGAATGATGGGGTTGACTGTTAAGGTAACAGTTGTTTGGGCTGAAACGCCCCCATAAGGATCAGCCAGTGAATAGATAAAAGTGTCTGTGCCTGTGAAGCCCAGAACTGGTGTATAAGTGAGTGTTTTTTGGTCTGCGGCTATCGTCACCGTTCCGCTTGTGCCTGTTGTGATGAGATTGGTGATCGTCAAGGCGTCGTTTCCCGGGTCGGTATCATTTACCAGCACATCGACTAGGTTCGCGCCGCTATCTCGGAAGACCGTTGCGGAATCTGTGATACCTGTGGGAGCCCAATTGGCAATGATCACGTTAAAAGATTGTGTATGTGTACCACCTTTTCCATCACTGATGGTGAAGGTCAGATTGTCTGTGCCTGCAAAGCCATCGTTTGGGTCGTATAAAATATTTGGTGTTGTAAATGTTGTAGATCCATCTGTGCCTTGCGATGCTGCTGTGATAATCCATGGGTTTCCATCAGGGTCGCTGCACAAAGTGCTTAGACTAATGGTCAGGATACCTGTGGTTTGTGGATTTGAGTGATTAAAACCAACACAGCTCGGATTTTGATTAGCAGGAGTGGGAGTATGAGGCTTTGGCGTTGAAGTCCATGGATACCAAACGAATGTAGATGTCGGTATAGGGGTAAATGTGATTGTTTGGGTGGGAATCGCGCTTGGTGTTGGGCTTGGTTGCGCAGTGGACGTTTGTTGGGCATCTGTTGGTTGAGGTGTAGCAAGCCCCTCTGCGGTGAGCATCGCCTCGACCATTTCCTCGGCAAGTAGAGCTGCTAAACCTGAATCTTCAGATTCAGGCGAGGCGGTCTCTACTACATCTATAGCCATCTTTACAGGAACTGTAGCAAGAGAAAGCTCTTCAAGGTATTGATTGATCGGTAATACGAATTCGGTTGGAAATGACTCGCTAATCAATGTGCGAAAATCCTGACTCAGTTGACTTCCCGGAGCAACGCCAAAACCATCTGTGGCAAGAGATATTACAGTAAAAAAAAGTACCAGGAAAGATTGGGTAAAAAAACTGCGTTTTTTTTGCCGCGTTTCTTTTTGATTATGGGTAGTCATTTAAATTAGTTTTTCAGAGCGATCCCATTTTTCTTGAGGGCAGCTACTGCTCGGATCATAAGTCTGGCTTTATCGGGCCCATAATCCACTTTTTCGCTGACAAAAGCACGGACTTTGAGCTTGATATATCCGAAAGAAATTTCATCACTAGTGACGCTTGGAGCGAAACGTGGGCTTTCGAGGTCGGAGAAATCTTTTAATCCTTCTAGAATGGCTTTGATGGCGATCTCTAAATCTTCGCCAGTAGGGAGAGGGACGAGAACAGAGATCATTTGCCCTTCAATGGCAGATTGATTAACAATGGTGCCGTCCATCACATCTGCGTTGGGGATGATGATTTTGTCGCCGAGTACTCCTTCTAGTGAAGTGTTTGCAATATCTATATTTATTACTTTCCCTTTGTAGCCTGCCAGAGAAACATAATCTCCAACAGTATAAGGCTGAGTTGTAAAGAGTTTTATGCCTGCCAAAATATCCGATGCGAAGCGTTCACCGCCAAGGGCAAAGGAGCCGGTGAGAACGGTGATGAGAATGACTGCCACACCTGCTGCTCCGCTGATATCTAGAATGATCTTGATTGTCAAGATCGCAATTGCCAGACGTAGAAGATTTGCAATGAAGCGAGCGAAGGGCCTCCCTAAAAATTTTTCGAGTAAACGAGCGAGGATTTCCCCTGCTAAAAAAGCGATCAGTGCACCAACAATTGAGATGAAGAGTGCGTTGAGAATATTATTTGAGAAAATAAAAAGGTTTTCGATCATGTCTTCTCCTGCCCGTCTTAGTACTTAGGTCATGTTTTAGAAAGTATACAATAGGATTTCTTTTTGAGAGTTATCATATTTGTTAGCCAGGATGAATTTCGTAAGAAAAAGGTCTGGGTTTCTTTTATCCAGACCTTTTTCTTATCAGCGTTCTAGGCTTATTGTGGCTTTCACTGGGCGGTGATCTGAAACCTCGTCCCATTCACCAAGGGATGCACTCTCTACTTGCCATTGTGTGGAGCAGAAAACATAATCCAGGCGAATTAGCCACTTTGGTGTCAATGGGATGCCAGCCATCGCTGGTCGAGAAGAACCGGGCGACACTGCTCCGGGGAATGTATGTCCAAATCCCCAGCCTTTCTTTCTCCACGCATCTTGCAGAATAGCACTAAGTATTTTATAGGCATCGTTATGCTCAGAGACATTCAGATCTCCCAGAACGACCATAGGCTCTTCTCGGCTTTTAACAAAAGATAGAAGTTCTTGGATCTGTCGGTTTCTTTCTTTTGTTGTACGTGCCAGATTTTCAAAATTAAGAATAGAGCCGGGAGGAATTGCATGGAAATTGATCACAGTTATTTTTCTGCCCAGCCAATCAACCTTTAAGAGTTGAGGGTCACCAACCCAGCGACCTTTTAATCTATACTCTCTTTTTTCCAGTGGATACTGACTAATTAGCCCCATCCCTATTACGCCTATTTTCGGGTCAAGGATTTGATAAGGATATTCTTCAAGTAATTCATCCTCTATTGCAGCCGCTATTTCCGGATTTAACTCCTGAAAGGCGACAATATTCGCACCAGAAGCCCGAACTGATGCTATAACTCCATCTGACTCTGTATTGAATCCGAGCGTATTGAATGTCATCACCGTGAGTTGTGTGCCAGTCTTTTTGATTTGTGCCAAAGAGGGTAGAAATAACTCCCCATACAGAAAGAAGCCAATAATAAAGATAGCTGAAACGCCGATCGCCAAAGAGCGTTTGCGCGTAAGAATTGCGACTATTAGCGGTAATGGCAGGAGAAAGAAGAAGTAGATTGAAAAAGAATTCAGCAGAAAAAGCCACCACCAACGATCGCCTAAAAGCGGCCCTAAAATTAGCCAGGCAAAGAAAGTAATGAAGTAGTAGTGTGTTAGTACGACGAGGAAATTTAGATTAGAGACTTTCTTTTGCATATTTTCCTGAATGAGTAGATTTTGAAAAGACGATTATAGCGCAGGAAAAAAAGAAAAAGGGCCTGAAACAAAAATATCCAGACCTTTATATGTTCCTGTTTTTTCTTCACATCTATAGCTCAACCAATATGTCCAAGTCTTTTGCCAATTCAATACTGAATTGAATTTCATTTGTGCCAAAATCAGCTTTTTTCTTTGTTTTCTCTTCATATATTTCTATAAAATCTTCCGCTGTCTTTTCAACAAACTCTTGAATGGTTCTGATGCCCATATCATAGATCATTCGCGCAAATGCTGGACCAACGCCATAGACTCTTGATAGATCCGCTAGACAAACGATTTCGTTCAATGCTTCAATTGGAAGCCCCGTCTTTTGAGTCAACTCTTCTCTTTTGTCTTTTTCGCCTGCTTGGTCAAGTATGTGTCGGGTATTTTTTATGCCGGCTGAGTCCAATCTTTTTATGTGATTCCTTTCTATGCCAGCATATTTATCAATTCTTGTCGGTTTTGGTATATAGCTCTTTGCTTCTCGGTTTAGGATCGTTAAGTATTCAATAGATAACCCCGCTTCTTTTGAAAACTCTTCGATCTTTGACTTTGTTTTTAACCGATCCGTTAATTCTTTGAGATTTGATAATTGCCGCTTTTCCAATTTTGCAAATCGCTCTTCAATATCTTCTTTTAAGATCATGCGGCTAGGGATCATTTCCCGGCGCTGAAGACTTTTTTTGAATTTTTCCAAGCTGTAGTTTTCTAGTTTTATGTGGAATTGATTTCTCATTTTTTATTCTTTCTTGCCTATGATTTCAATATGAGTTCAGGAGTATCTGCTTCTTCGCTGGGGCCCGTTAAAGTCCACGTTCCTAATAAAACCGCGCCCAGTATTGCTACGCCAAACAGAAGCCCCAGCATTTTGCCTGTTGCATCTACTTCTTCATTGCCATCGGTGCATACCAAATTACTGCCGGTTGCATTTCCTCGTGGATCAGATATAGATTTTGTTGTCCGCTTCAAATGCATCCCCGGTGGACAAAGAACCGGCAAGAGAGTCGGTAAAGAATTCACTGGCGATATAAAGAAACGGACATAACAAGATGCTTAGAAGCGATAATATCAGCAACGCTTTTCGTAAGGCGGGGGCGGTCTTTGCCATCTTCTTCACCTCTCTTATTGGTCAATAGTTCTTTTTGCTATAAAACCATTATGGCAAAAAAAGAGCGAGAAAACAATTTGATCTTGAATTTCTTTAAACCGAGCGCATCCCATCTAGCCCACACCAAGCCAAACTCTTTTCCCATAAGATGTGGGCTTTCTCTTCGTCATACGATTCGTCGCTCGATCGTTTTTCTTCACCATCCACGATGAAGTAGCCGCCCTCGCTCCCGAATTTAGGCTTGGTCGCTGCGACAAGATACGAATCGGATGCCTCATCCAATGAGCGCGCGAAAGGCATCTGTGCCAAGATTTGCGTAAAAAAGAATTTTGAAAAAGGAGATTTTCTCCGCGCCCCAATCGCAGCCGGGACAAATCCTGGGCAAACCGCATTGGATGTGACTCCCGTCCCCTCAAGCAGACGATTCAACTCGTAAGCAAACCAGATATTTGCCAACTTCGAGTTTTTATAGAAAACCTGCGCGTCAAAGTATTTTTCCGCTTTTAAATTATCGTAATCAAAATCGGTTGGGGGTCCTTGCTTAAGTGCTGGATCATGCAAGGATGACGAAACTGTAATCACCCGCGCTGGCGCAGAGCGTTTTAGGTCTTCAAGCAATAAATTCGTCAGCAGGAAATGCCCCAAATGATTGACTCCAAAAGTTATTTCAAAACCGTCGGCGGTGAATCTGCCTTCTTTGCTATCAAACATTTGCCCAGCATTATTAATCAAAAGATGCAGCGGATACCTCTTCGCCTGAAAAGCGGAAACGCACGCTCGTATCGATTCAAAGGATGCCAGATCAAGCGGAATTGACTCCACTGTAGCATCTGGCTGTTCTGCATGAATGTGTTCAATCGCCTTGCGGCTGGCTTCCTGATTACGGGATGCGAGAAAGACATGATAGCCCTTCGCCGCTAGCTTCTTGACTGTAGCGAAACCGATCCCACCATTCCCACCTGTGATCATTGCAACGCGTTCTTGATTTGTTGGCATAAATTATCCTTTAATGGATGGGGTGCGGCTTATCCTAAGAAAAAATCAAGAAATATTTTTCCCATTTCTAGTGAAGGACCACCTTCTACAATCTTTTCAACATCGTAATCATAGCTTTCCAAAAGTTCTCGATCTCTTAGGTAAATATGATTACCGGATTCTCTGTCAAATTCAGGATGGAATTGAGAACCGAATAAATGCTCTTCGTAATTTATATAGGCTTGGATTTTGGTATGGGTGTTGGTAGCAAGAAGTTCCGAGCTTTTGGGCAATTCAACGACTTCATCAAAATGATGCTGCCATACGACTTCGGTATCTCTTACACCAAGAATTTGCTTTGCCTTATTAGTGAAGGTGACCTTCTTCCAACCCACTTCAAACCCTGCTGGGGCTTTCCGAACGGCGTCTTTCCCGACTATAGCTAAGCAAAGAAGCTGATGCCCATAACATATGCCCATTTGCCAAATTCCCTTATCTCTGGCTTCCTGTATAAAGGCTATCGCCTCCTCTGTGAAAGGCGCTCTTTTCGTAATAGAAAGTTCAGACCCAGAGTGAATTATGTGAGTAAAATTGCTCTCCATTAGATTGTCTGGAAACGATTCTTTGGTGTCAATAAACAAGGATACGACTTGCGCACCCGCAGGAAGCCAACGTTTGATGGCTGATGTTTCGACTCTACTTGTTGAATAATCAAGGATCAATATCTTTTTTGGATTCAATTTCTTAGTCCTCTATTTTTCAGATAATTCTAATACCACTCGTTTGTTTGTCGCCACTATTATACAAAAAAATCTAAAAGAAGTTCTCCCCTCTTTCCGCATCGCTGGGATTTTGAGCTTTGCATTAGGCATAAGAGGGGTAGCTTAGCGAAGCTTGTGATATAAACAGCAAGGTTATGATTTAGCAAAACAAAGGTGATTTATGGGCATTATCTATTCAATCGGCGCTGCAATTTTCTTTTCATTAAGCCATATCTCTGTCAGACGGGGCGTTAGCCAGCTCGGTGTTTTCACAGGCACTGTGACTATGTTATCCGGCGGGGCAGTTTTTTTATTCTTTATTGCGCTTGCGTATGATAATACAGAAACTGTTATGGCTGCAAATTTTTCTGGCTTTTTCTTTTTTGCAATTGCAGGTGTGATCCATTTTCTTGGGGGATGGGGATTCCAGAATGCCAGTGCAAGCCGGATAGGCGCTACACATCTTAGCGCAATGGCAAGTGTGACACCATTATTTGCAGCTTTATTGGCATTTCTTTTTATGGGTGAAAGAGTGAATGCTTATGTTATGGCAGGGATTTTCCTGATAGTTTTTGGTGTCTATCTTATAGCAACGAGTGACAAACAATGAATAGAAAGAGATTAGAAGGCTATTTCTTTGGTATGCTGACTGCTCTGTGTTGGGCAATTAGCCCGATTTTTATCCATAAAGGGCTTGAGACATTGCCATCATCTATTTGGGGAACAGCGATTGGATTGATGGTTGCAGCCTTGCTATATTTATTTTGGTATATATGGAAAAAGAAATGGAAAGAAGTCTCTCTGCCAGTGGGGAATAGTATTTATTGGCAGATTGCTGCTGGCGTTGCAGGGGCGATGGGGATTTTATTTAGGAATATTGCCCTGGAGACAGATCAAGTTGCCATCGTTATCACTCTTGCGCAAACGGCTTCATTATTTACTCTGATTTTGGCACCTTTCTTGTTGGGCAATCAGCTTCGAGAGAAAATTACCCCTAAATTGGTTGCCGGTGTTTTCTTTATTCTTATGGGGGCAAGCTTTATTGTTCTTGGACGGAATTTTTAGAAAACCACCTTTCTTTGATACAAAAAATGGAAAGAAATTTTTACCTCTTTCCGCTTTGCTGCGGTTTTGGGCTTTGCAGTAGAGCCAAGTATGAAGAGACGCGGGGCCTGGGCGGTTTGCGTGTCTAACTACTTTGATCTTTTCTTAGTTGGTAATTTTGAGATTATTTGTAAAACGACTTCTTGGGCAGCCTCATGGCTTTTTACACATTCTTCTTCAGTAGACATATTCGAATCATATCGAACTGATGGCGAGCATTGAATTCTGTCAAGTAGTTGTGCATCAATATTTATATCTTGTACTAATTCGCTTAGTTTGTGCAAATCGTGAATTCTTGGATATTTAATATTATAAAAGTCTGGTATCCCTTAGTAACCTTCTCAATAAATTGCAGGCAATGCCACATAGACTTGTTCCGCCTCAGGTGAAAATGGAAAAATGGACATAAAAAATAAGACACTATCCTAGCCCGCAGCTGAAGCTGTGAGCAGACTATTCCTGACGGGGGATGATGTACTTT
>Ga0233446_1002473_pt1 | contig 11660 bp, 11 predicted proteins | sample SI_124_October20_4_FD_182780 | JGI IMG/M metagenome (GOLD analysis project Ga0233446, IMG submission 182780) | Seawater microbial communities from Saanich Inlet, British Columbia, Canada - SI_124_October2016_120_MG | ecosystem: Environmental > Aquatic > Marine > Inlet | place: Canada: British...
AATAGCCGACCTGATACCTTTTTCTGGTACCTTCACTGCACACCTTGATATAGCTGAAGCAATATATGATGGAGAGTACTATAACCTTGTAGGTCTTGTAACAAGCATAAATGGTGCTGTTCAGTCCACAGGACTTTTCGGAGCAAGCAGGCAAGGGAAAAGTGCAACATTTGTTGATTTTCTTTGTCAAACAGAATGTTTTTTTGAATTTACAGCAATTATAGAGGAAGGACTTTCCTATGGTGTAATGACACAGATTTATGGAGAGAAACCTATAATATTCAGTCCCAATTCAAAATATATAATCAATTATTTCGACACCGATTCTCTTCCTGTAAGTCCTGTTCAGATTAACGATGTATCAGGTTTGCTTATGCGAATGAGTGGTTTAACAGCAGACGATAGTGTTAATAAAAAACGTGGGGCGATTCTTATAGAGCATATAAATTTAATCTATGAAGATTTTTTTAATGAGTGGAGACTTAAACATGAGAACGAGATTGGGGATATTGTAAGGTTTATTCTTGCAGTTAAAGCTTATCAAAACGAAGAAATGTCAGAGACCACGCCATGGCTTCATGCATGGGTCGAATTCAAAGATTTGGAGAATGAAACTCCGACTTTATATAAAACTTACATTGAACGTGTTACTGAGGATGAAATAAGCGAATATCTAGTTACAAAAGAAGATGAATTAAGAAATAATGCTTATGGTTTTTTTGGAGTAGAAGATTATCCGACTCATTCTGATTTTCTTGAGCTAATTCAAGTATCAGCAATGGAGCACAATGCTGACAGTGACCTTAAACATCTTGCTATTTCCTTGAGAGAGTGGAGTTATTCTGGCTCTTACGGGTGTCTGTTTGATGGGCATACAAATGTAAAGCTTAATAAAAAAGTTGTTCATTTTGAACTTGGAAGCATTTCCGAATCTGCCAAAGAGCTTAAGGCTATTGTTGTATTTTTAATCAAAAACCATATTAGAAACCATATTTTGAGCCTTCCTAGAAAATTTCGCAAGAGAATTATTTTTGAAGAAATGAGCCGGCTTCTTGCAGTCAAAGGTGGTGATGAAGTGATAGGTGAAGGTTATGCTCAGCTTGCGAAAACTAATACACATATAAGTTCAATTGTCCAACAGTATGCACAGTATAAGGATCATTCCATCAGGCCTATTATTATTGGAAATTCCAGGCAATACATGGTTATGAGACAGAAATATCCTGGAGATTTGGATGATTTAAGAAAAGATATAGTAATGTCTGAAAATGCCAAGCAGTGTATTATGGCGTATCAGTCTCCCGACAATAAGGATTGGGTTGGTGAGAAATATGCATCTTTCATGTACCACTACGACGATCACCCTGCACCTAGCTATGGAACAGTAAGAAATATATGTTCAAGTGAAATGCTTTATGTTTCAAGTTCTAACCCAGAACTCTTCGATATTAGGGCAAAGCAGCTTAAGAAAGAAAAGAACTTAATTAAAGCAGTAATGAAATATTCAAGGGAAGGGGGAGTCATCTGATGAAAACCCAAAGAAAAATATTATCAATAATAAGCGTACTTTGTGTTTTTATACTTATTATTGCTGGAGGTTGTGCCAGCAGGAGTGACTATCAAAAAGGCTATGATGCTGGGGCAGGGGATATTGTCAAAGATCAGTATTGGATTATTCAGAACCGCCAAAAAGAAATCAAAAAGAGCGACTATAAGGTGAGATACTACCAGTTTAATGCTCCTAAGAATGTTGATGGTGTCAACTATGTGCCTCATAAAATTACGGTTAGGAGTATAGACATATGATAAAACTTTTTGGCTTCATTTTTTTATTTACATTGTCAAGTCCGTGTTGTTCAATTGCCTTTGTTGTATTTGATCCTGGCACACACTCGCATATAATGGGACTTGAGACAACTACAATAGTTCAAGGAATTCAGCGTTCAGTAGAGGCTATACAGGCTCTTGAAGAATCAATACGAATATATGAAAATGGTGTTAAACAGTTTAATCAGCTTCAGGATATGTACGAAAAAGATATTTTAAGAACGGACTACCTTAATTCTCTTAGAAATTTTAAAGGCGATCCTGCTTCAATCAAAGGGGTTTTAAAAGACACACGGTGGATATTTGAAAAATTTGAATTGTATGATGAAGAAAGCTATCAGTCACCAGATGAAATAGTTGCAACACAGGAAGCAGTTGATAATATGGGGGAAATTCTTGATACTGTTGATAGAACAACTCATTTGATGAAGAACCCAAATCCTAATCGGATATATGAATTCTATGATACACTGAAACAATCATATAGCGATTATAACAAACTTGTAAAGGAAAACAGAATCCTTAAACAAGAGCTTATAAACCAAATGGATACGGTATTAGAAAAAATTGATAATGCAGGAACAGAAATAGAAATAGGAAAATACAAAACTGAATATGACATACTTGACCGTCGCTTAGCAACATTGCAGGACATGGAAAACATAGCCTATAAAAACCTCGAGGCCCTGGAAAAACAACAAGAAATTTATGAAACAGAAAAAATCACAGCAGCAACAAACAGAGCTGCTTTTGTACAGCAAGAGTACTGGAAAGAAGCCAAAAGTGTAACTCAAGATGAAGTGGTTAAGCATTTAAATGAAACAAAAAAAAATGCCCCAAGGTGGTTTTAGGAGAATATGGACATGGAAGGTTATGATTTTGCAATAAATATATATTACAGTCTTCTTCCTATAAGTTTTTTAATAATTGTATTTGCTTGGATATTTAAAGCAAAGGATAACACAAACGGAGATGTGATAGATAAGTTTAAGCAAATGGTCGGTGTTTTTACTGTTGTTCTGTGTATTCTTTGCTATCCGAAATTTACAATATCATCATCAAAAGTAATGTACGACCTTAATAAATCCATAGGGGCAAAAGTTGACAAAGCGATCGATAGCTGGAAAAATACAAAGATAGATGGAGAAGATGAAACATTCAATTTCTCTGCAAAAATTGCTAAATTTTTCTATAAAACAGGTTGGGTTTTAGCCTACTTATTGAGAAAAATGCTCATATATATTCAAGCAATAATGATGTATGTAATGATTGCCGTTTCACCTATAGTTTTGTCATTTCTTCTTATTCAGTCAACACAGCGTTCAGCAGTGCAGTTTATTCTAACAACATTTGGCATAATCTTGTGGCCTATAGGATTTAATCTTGCGGACCTTATGCTTTACTCTGGTTGGCATATGATATCAGGTATGATATTTGCAGCTGCAGGTACGACAGGTTTTTCTGCAGCATTTACAGGGGCTGTTGTCTCAGGAGGAGCTGTAGTTGTTCCAATTTTAGGGATAACCACAGCCATTGCGTTAGTAGGTTTTTTTGTTCTTGGAACTGTAATTTTTTACATATTAGGGCCTCTGCTTATGATTGTTCTTCTTAGAGGAGCAGATCCTACAGCTGCAGCAATGAGACTGGCAACTGCTGTAGGCACATTTGCTGCCGGAGGAGGGGCATTGAATAATATCTTTAAAGGATCAGGCACAAGTGGAGGTGCTTTCGGAAAAACTCTAGCTAAATCAAATACTTTAAACAATATAGGAACTCGTATTAACCAGGTTTCATTAAATACGATGAAATCAACATTCAATACTGCAAAAAGGGCAGGACAGTTTATGGATATGAGGAAGACTCCATTTAAACCACATGAAAATCCGACACAAAATAAGCAATAAGAAAGCAAAAGGGGGAAAATGAAAAAGATAATAATTTTAATGTTATTCAGTCTATACGTAATATGTATAAGCATGCATGCAGCAAATGAAGGAGTTTTTGGATGGCTCGCTCGTTCAGTTAAACTTATAAAAGATGCAAAAAATCTTGTTATTGGGAGTTCAAATACTAAATCGGAGAAAGCTGTAAATAAAAAGAATAAGTATAAAAAAGAAAGGATTCATAATGTCAAGCAGATTAATGCTGAGACAATGGAAAAAATCCTTGAGAAATATGGAGAAAATTCAGCTGCAGCATACAGTGGATATGAAAACAAATGGTATAAGTTTTGTGGTACAGTAACAAGTCTAAGTACCAGCTCAGTGATAAATACAAATGAGTGGGCTTTAGTTTGGGTTAAGGCAAAGAATAGTAAAAAATATTCAGAGACGAATAGAATTCAGTGTTGGGGAAATTTTGATCCTAATTTTGCAAAAAGCTTAAGAAGCGGCGAAAAAGTTACTGTAATTGGCAGACTTAAGTATCAACATGGAAACCATAAACTGTCTTTTATGACCTGCCAGATTGAGAGAAGTTAATTATGGGAAAAATACCTGGACCTAAATTACCTGATTTAAATTTTTTGTCTAAACTTTTTGGTAAAACGAAAAAACAAGAAGATAAAAGCACTATTAAATCTAAAACTACACCTGAATCCTCAATAAATAATAATGATGTAACAAGCAGGGAAGATGAAGGTTCAGACATGCTTATTGTAAGGCCAAGGCAAAAAACATCTTTTATGGCAAAAATATTTGGAAGAACTCTTTATGAACTGAGATTTTGGAAAGCTCTTTTTTTTCTTGCACTTTTGGGACTGATTATTCAGCCTATAGGTATTACATATTTAAGTACAAAAAATACAGAAAGAATACTGCTTCTTGATCCATCAGGAGATTTTATACTAAGCCCTTCACGAAATATAGAAAATACAACAAAGATACAGGATTATATTGCTGACCTTGCTACCACAGCACTTCTATCCAGAAATCCCAATGGTTTAGATAAGAAGAGATTGCTTGAGCAGGTATATACAAACAATGCTATAAAACAAATAGATAGGATGCTTGATAAGGATAGCAAGTGGTTTCATGAGCGCCTTGTGCATCAAAAACCTGAAATAAAAACTGTCAATACGCTTAAGACTTCACGTACAAAGGCATATACACAGGTAAAGGGGCAGATTTTTAGGGGAGGGTACTACAAAGGCCAGACATTTCAACAAGGTTTGAATTTTACATTGACCCTCTTGCTAGTTAAAAATCCAAGCTTTGGCGATAATCTGAAAATGCCAATGGCAGTACAAAAATTTAAATTAACATTAGCCCCTTTGCCTAATAATAAAGGAGAAAACAGTGTTTAAGAAGAAAATATTGGTATTTACATCCCTCATATTTATTATTTGCTCAGGATATGCTGCAAATTCACCAATAAAACAATTTATGCTTGATAGTAGTATTGTTTATACAATAAATGTTGACAATAGTGGAGCAGTTACCACCGCGATGTTTCCATCTGCAATACAGGGTATCTACGGAACAAATGTAGTGGCTGATGATAAGGGAAATGGAAGCTATATGCTTTCTTACACGCCTGGAAACTACTATTTTTCAATTAAGCTGATAAAAAGGGAAAATGGTGGACATTCCGGGTCGCTTAATATTGTTTTTAACAGAAAAGTTTATGTTGTAAACCTAAAACCAGTATTGAAAGATAATGCGTATGCATCAGTTACATTTGTTCCGGACAGGGTTTCGTCTTCTTCAATATCTTCAAGTGGTACTGCAAAGACTGTGGCACCTGAAATTCTTCTTGATGCAGTTGATAAATCAAAGATGTATCCATTGTATGCCCAGCAGTATCCTGATGTAGCAGCAAAAATAAAATATAAATCTACCAACAAACTTTTTAGGTATAAAAATTACTCAGTTAAGCTTCAAGCTATATACCGTTTTAACAGTATTGATACGCTTGTGTTTTGGGTAGTGCTCAAAAATTATACCGATAAATCCATAACTTACGACCCTCAAAATATCTCTGTTAGGGCAGGGGAGCAAATCTATTTTACATCTTTTACGGATGCTTCGGGAACAATTCCTCCGTACGGTACATCACAGGCATACTTTTGTATTACAGGAAGAGATACTGGAAGCAGAAACTACCTTTCAGTTGATAATAACTATGTTGTACTGATCAATGCAGAAACAGGCGGAATTAATCAGCTCGATAAAAAAGATAAAATAGCTGTGTTAAAACAAGAACTTATTCAAAAAGCAAGAAGGCTTTCAGATAGACTCAGTGCAACGGAAGATCCTGTAAAAGTAGAAAAAATATATAAAGAGTATCTAAGAATACAGCAACAATTTATAAATTTATAGAAAAGGAACACAACCATGAAAAAAACGTTAGTTGTTACAGCAGCAATTCTAACATCGTTCGCGGCATTATTTGCAACAGAAAACAATTCACAGCTCCCTGACGTAATGAATAATCTCAATCAAAGGCTTGAACTTATAAAAGAAAATAAAAATCAGTCAAAGCAAATAAGGAATTTAAACGATACTAATGCAAAAAAAATTGATAAAATGGCAGATATCCTTGAAAAAAAAGAAGCTACGCTAAATGCAATGAAAATAACATATGAAAAAATGTTAGATGACTATAGAAATCAAAACGAGATTGAGAGAACAAACTATAATAAAATGTTTGCTAAACTTACAGATCAGAATAAACAAAATAGGGAATCATTCAATAATGAAGTTTCAAAACTAAAAAAAATACATGCTGACCATATAGCATCTATTAAAAGTTCAAACAGAGAGGAGCTTAATAAGGAAAGAGATAATTTCAATACAGTACTTAAATCACGAGAAAATATATATGAAAGTAGCATTGAAAAATTAAGTGAGCAAATTTCGACGAATCTTGCTGATTATCAGAATAAAATTAATGATTTTGAAAAAAGGTTTATTTCAAAAATGAATGTACAGCAGAAACAATTCGGAACAAAAATTGCAGATCTAAAAAGCCAAAACCAAAGCGATAGGAATAACTTTAACAGCGAACTTGATAATATTAGAAAGCTCATGAGTAGTGATAAAGTTAAATATAATCTGGATCTACTGGCTATAAAAAAATCTTATAATGAAGCACTTAAAAATCACTCTTTGGAACTAACTTCTAAAAAAGAGGAGATAAATAAACAAAGTGAAACAGACAGAGAAAGATTCAATAACGAAATAGAAATGCTAAAATCTCAGAATCTGCAAGATAGAGATAGATACAATAAAAAAATAGCAAAACTTGATAAGCAATATTCTCAAGCCAAGGACAATCTTGTTGCTCAGTACCAAAAAATACGTTCAGAATATCTTAGCGAGCTTAATAATCTTAATAATAAGCTTCAAAACTCTATGGGCAAAACTAACACAGAGAAAACAATAATTTTATCTAAGTTAGATAAAACAGGAAATAGTGACGACAACTTAAGTTGGATCAATAGGCTTTTCTAATGTTAAAAGATGCAAGAAAATTTAAAGTTTTTTTCACAAAAGGACCTGTGGGGCAGGTTATTAGGTGGGGACTTGTTGTTGTTTTAGTTATGAGTGCGGTAATCCTTGCTGGCAAAATGCTACTTAATGATGCTGTTATTAAACCCAACAACTATGTTGCCAAAGAAGTAGAAACAAAAGTCACTAAAAATCCTGGCAAGATCGTTCAGGAAGGGTTTTTCGATAGGATGCGAGGCGTAAAAAGGCAAGCTGAAGACGATAAAAAGAACGAGTTAAAGGGAAATAATATTGAAACCAGTTCGAAAACAACACTTCCAAATTATGTTAGCAATACTTCAAAAGTGCAACCCACTGCTACTAAAACAAGTAATGAGAAAGAGGAATACGTTGTAACGCCACTAAATTTATATACAGCAAAGGTGGATAACAATACAAAATCCATGGAAAAATATGCTCCATATGGAAGGCCAATACCGTGTCAGCTAATCAATACCATAGATACAGCTAATACTGAAACACCAATTATTGGAATGGTTATAAAAGATGTATGGCATGATGGAAAGCTGATAATTCCTGCTGGAGCAGAAGTTCATGGCACAGCCAAAAAATCACCAATTAGAGATAAAGTTTTAACAGGTAATTCATGGGTTATTGTATGGAGAACTCGGGATGCTGATAATGGAAAGGAACTTCAAGTTAGCGGCATCGCACTGGAAAATGGAAAGGTTGTAAAAAAATATAATAAATATGAATTAACTGATATGTCGGCAGGACTTAAAGGTTACACAATTGATACTAGAGATTGGGCTACTCTTAAAGCAATAGCACTTAAAATGACAGATGGTCTAACTTCGCTACCTGCGACGGCCACAGGAGTTATTGCTAATTTATCAGGGGCACCAGCAGTTACAGGCGGAACTCAGGATGCAGCTAATCTTTATGCTGATATGATGATGAGCAAGGTATTAAGGGAGGGGTACTTTGTTAGGGTTCCGGCAGGGACAAAATTTTATCTTTACGTAAAACAGACGATTAATATGGATAAAGCAAAAATAGGCGAGACCCTTTTTAGTGAACAAAATAAAAAATCATCAATAGATTATAATGCTCCCATGATTATGAATCCAACATATAACCCCTCTAAACGACGATTAAAGTAGTATTTTTATTTAGAATATTTAATTCACACAGGATTTAAGCCATGAAAAAATTATTAATTACCGTGCCAACACTTGTGGTATTAGTTTTAACTACAGGATGTGCTTCAACGCCTCCGGAAGCTGAAGCTAATACTCAAACAATGATTCCAATATATGTTGCGGGCAGAACTATAGGAAGTAACCAGCTTCACAACATAAGAAACACTGAAAATATTGAGGCATATTCCATTGGCAGATATGTTGATCCAAATAATAACGGTATCATGTATGAAAAAAATGTATTATACCGAGTTATGGACAATGCATCATGGAACACAAGACCTAATCATCCCATTAAACTTCCAGGGGGTACAAATGTTGTAATTTCTGAAAACCTCAACTCAGCTTACGTGGAGCCCTTATATGCTGAACTAGAAAACCGTGTAATAGAAATGAAAGATGCTAATGCAAAATACACAAAGAACTATGCAAGAATGATACAGCAGGGGGCAGAAAAAATAGAAGTTGCTTCCAAAAAAATGAAAATGGTTATAGATCAAAATAAAGAGCTATTATTTCAACAGCAGAAACTTAATGCAAAAATAGCAGAAATGCAGAAAAATTATGATTTGTTAAAAACAAAAATGGATGCTCAAGAAAAAGACAATCAATCAATAAGCACATTAGATCAATATAATAAGTCAGAAACAAATGCTGAGGACCGTGACCTGGAATATTCAAATGATAAAATTAGTTTTGAAGCTATGAATGATCTAGTACCGGGTAATAATAAGCAAGTTTGAATGATATTTCCTGAAACTTATTTTACAGTTTTATTCAAACAGCTTCAATTGTATACAAAAATATCTATAAAAGATCAAGAAAGTGTTACATGTTTAACAACCTATTTAAAATAATTCAACATGTAAGTAGTTTCTTTGTAAAGAATCCCAGTATGGCATTGTATGGCATTTTGTTGGCTGGATTTTTTTTCTTTATGGCCAATTCTAAAATGGCATATCATGAAGCGAACAAATTTTTTAAGAGATTTGTCCTTCTTATATCTGCGCTTTTAACATTCCACTTCTTATATATCAGCACAGATATATTGATAGCATTTATACTAGGGATCGTTTTTATATATACTCTTTTTTGCTCTCCTTTTGACAAGAGTAAAAGGTGTAAGGGAGAAAAGGCGACTAAATTCAAGAAAGGCGTAATAGTAACTTTTGGAGGAATAGAGTGGAAACTCAGAGAATTTTGTAGGGGATGGGTTGTAACAGGGGATACAGGTTCAGGCAAGACAAGTGGATTTTATATAAACCTTCTTCACCAACTCTTTAAAAATGTACCAGAATGGGGCGGTCTTACTGTTGATGCCAAGGGGTCATTCTATCGAGATGTTGTTGGAGTTGGGGGAAATTATAATAGAGAAAATAAGGTGATTGTAATTGGGCCAGGGCGAAAATCAAATCATAAATTTAATCTTCTTTCTTATGATACCATTCCCTGGTCAAGATATGCAGACATTATTGTTAACATAGCTGCTCCAGGAATAGCAGAAGGTAGCAGTGGTTCAGGCGGACATTTCAAGGTAAGGATTAAAAATGCACTGATTCACGCTATGGAACTTATGGACATGATTTATAAATATGAGGGAAAAGGAGAGCAGCTAACATTAACAAAAATAAGAGATTTTATTAATGTATCAGTGGTTAAGGAAACCTTGAAACGTATTCCTGAAAAAATGAAAAAATCAGAAGCAGTAAAATATTTCCAAAATGATTTTCTCTTTCATGCAGGGAAGGGGGGTGAGGAGTTTCAAAGCTTTCTTTCTACGCTTTCTAATTATTTGTCACCATACTTGAACAAAGATATAGCAGAGATTTTTTCAAGCGAAGAGAACACTTTTAATTTCGCTGATGTAGACAACAGTAAAATAATATGTGTATCAATTCCATCCATATATTCTGAACGAGATCACATAAATACATTTATGAAGGAGCTTTACTATTATCATACCCAGCTTAGAGAAGAACTAACTAAAGAAGAACTCGATAAAAAGAATTTATTGATTTTTATAGCAGATGAAGCTCAGAGCATTGTGACAAAGTCCGAAGGTATGGATGATTCAAAGGTAATAGATAAAATTAGAAGTTCTAAGGCTACTGTTATATTTGCTTCGCAGAGTACCACAAGTTATCTTGACAAACTAGGGCTATTTAAAACAGAAACGCTTCTTTTAAATCTTGCGAACAAAGTTTATTTCAGGCAACCTGATGAACGTGGAGCAAAGATGGCTGAATCGGATCTGGGTAAAAGTGAAGAATTTGAAAAGCAATCTTACGGGTACTCCAATAGGAGGGCAAGTGTAACATATTCAAAAAAAGAGAAGGGGGAACATAGGTATTTTGATTTAAGGAAACTCCCTGATTTTGTATGTGTTATTAAGCATAGCAGTAAGCATATGATAAGAAAAATCAGGCTATACCCTTTAGATTATAATGGGAAAATTTTAAAATATAAATAGTCGAGGGAAACTTGAAACAAAACAGTAGGCGTTTTTTTTGTTATTAAAGGTTGGCGAACTGGTACAAGGGTTTTATATTATATGCTAGTGGTCGCTGATGATTTATTGACGATTTTTGAAAAGAGTTATTGTATTTAGCAAACTCATATTTTGTCAAAAGCTTAGAGAACTGAATATTAAATATTCATAAGCAAGAATATACAGATAAAAATATATATAAATGGATGGGTATAAACATATAATAAAAATAAATCAAATCTAATATTATGAACATTATGCGACGTTACAATTATTAGGAGAATAAGAGATGACTAAAGGGAAAGACCACAAAAAGCATGATGCAAAGAAAAACCCCAAAAAGACGTTGAAGGAGAAAAGAGCTGCTAAAAAAGTTAAAAAGCTTAATCCAACAGAGATATAAAACAGCCATGTTGCTTTATACAAACAAAATTGGGTTATTGAGATAGTAGTGGGAGTGCTTCTGGCGAGAATTATGGCCTATGGTCTATAGAGGGACAGAATTTTTTCGTTTTTTACAGTTAACAGAGGTAATTGCAAAACTATTTTTAAAAAATATTTTATTTGGGTTTAAAAAGAAAGAAATCCATGTTAACTTATTATATCACAAAGAGTTAACAACTATAACCCCGAGGAGCTAATGGAATTTCTTTCTGAGTTATTTAATAGCATACAAAACTGGCTTTTGCCAGA
>Ga0233446_1002477_pt1 | contig 11657 bp, 9 predicted proteins | sample SI_124_October20_4_FD_182780 | JGI IMG/M metagenome (GOLD analysis project Ga0233446, IMG submission 182780) | Seawater microbial communities from Saanich Inlet, British Columbia, Canada - SI_124_October2016_120_MG | ecosystem: Environmental > Aquatic > Marine > Inlet | place: Canada: British...
CCGTTAGATGACGTTGCATTTGAACTCCTCCATCGACGTAAGTTTGATGAACATAGAGAGTTTCCATTCAATTTCAATTATGATTACCTATACAAGAAGTACTTACGTTACCTAAAAGCCGCAAAGATTAAAGCGACTGGTCTGCATACACTCCGTCGTACATACGGAAGCCGGCTCGTTGAAAGTGGAGTTGATGTATTTGATGTTTCCAAAATGTTGGGGCATCAGGATGTCAAGATCACGATTCAACATTATATCCACGTGAATAACGAGAAGCTTCACAGAGCAGCGAGTAAGCTGAATGATGTCTGGTAATAGATCTAACGTCACCTTATCACCAAAGCCTGGATTCGTCTGGGCTTTTTTTACGTCTACGCCCTAGACCAAACCTCTATACCTGGCCCACTTTCAGCAAACCCTTACTGGCTAAGGTAATATATCCAGATCGCCTTTTTTTCGTCACCATTTCGTCACCATCAGGTGTCCCACGATGTCCCACGGTGTCCACATTGGATAGATTACCGTAAATCGGCCTAAAAACAAAAAACCCTCGTAAGTCTAAGAATTACAAGGGATTTATGTGGTGGCCAGGGACGGAATTGAACCGCCGACACGGGGATTTTCAGTACCTTGCTTCGCTCTATGTATCAGTCACTTACAGGGACAGGTGTCCATAAAGTGTCCATGTTTGAAAAAAAGGCTTACAGGCCCAACTTACCGGTATCTTGTTAAGCTGCGTGTTTGGCGTGTTGTGGGAGTTGGGTACATAAGAATGTGTAAAAAGCCCCTGAGTTTTGAAGTCAGAGGCTATAAGTTTCAATTGATCAGCGATCTCTATTTGAGGTAAAGCATCTTCACAACCTGGCTATAATCACCAGCCACGAGCCTAACAAAATAGATTCCAGTACTAATCGTCTTGCCATCTGTAGTATGTCCATTCCAAACCACATCATACCAGCCTGCTGATTGATGATCAGATTCCAGAGTCAGGATAACCTGGCCTCTAACATCATAGATTACCAAAGAGACATTCGAGTCTTCTGGTAATCCGTATCTGATGGTTGTGCTCGGGTTGAAGGGGTTTGGGTAGTTCTGATGGAGTGCATATTCTTCAGGGAGTAAACTCCATTTGTCCACACCGACAACTTCATGAACTGTAAATGTCCACTCTTCTGCTGACTGGCTGGAGTCACTAACGTCAGAAGCCCATACTCTCCAAGTTATCTCCTCTGACCTTGGGAAGGATTCAATATTCAACCGAATACTGTTTTCAATGTTCGTATCAAAACTTGAGTCCCATTCGGCAGTTGAGAAAAGAAGAGTGTATGTAGCAGCATCACCCTCTATATCGATCGCTTCTGACCATTGGAAAGTTAGCTCAGTACTATCTGGATCTGAAATCATGGAGCCATCCTCAGGATACGTTAGACTATGCTCAGCAGGAGCATCATTTATGGGTAGTACTTCAAAATGCCAAAAGGTTGAATCAGAACTCCAGGTGTCACTAACGACCACAAGGATCGAGTCAATACCAAACCAGTTTTCACTACCACTGATATTAAGGATACTTGGTGTCAACTGAGTTAGCAGGTTATCAGTTCCGAACACCTGTAATTCTATTCCGTTAGTCGGTGTGTCTGGGTCTTCAATAAATCCCTGCAGATAGTCAATCCCAAAGGATAATGTACCATCCTCGTTCAGAGACGTGTCTGGTAACGTAGAGATAGCTGGCGGGACATCGAAGGATGGTCCACAGCCAACGCCAAAAGCTCCCATATTTGAGCCATCTAAGCCTGTTCCTACACATGGGCTTGTTTCAGCAACGTGATAATCCCCGCTGTCCGAGTCACAAAACTGCGGATCTTCGTTGATGTTTGAAACACCAGTCCACCCGCCTTCAATGTTGGAGTAAGATGCAATTATGTTAGAACTATCGCCCTCTAAAAACCCATCTCTGACGATAATGTTGGTGAGCGTAGAAGGAGAAAGTAAATTAATATTACCCAATATTGAGGATGATGTGATACTGGTCGATCCCCCAGAAGTCCATACAGAATTAAACAAGTTTAGGGGGTTAGGATCAAAAACACAATTTGATATTTCTACTTGGAAATTTATAAATCTGATCTCTGCATCAAAAAATGAATTCGATAGGACGACTTTGTTCGTGCCATAGGACTGTATAGAGAAGAATAAGTTATATTGATAATTATTCTCATCAATAAATCTCATATTATGAAATTTTAGATCCAAGTTAGTCGTGCCCGATCCATAATGAAATAATTTCGATGTTAACCCTATCAGGCTAAACTGGACATTCGTACCCACAATCGCTAGGTTTCCTTCAAGAATTGTCTGTTCAATAATGTTAGCATCAATTGGATTCAATAGAATGTGAGAGGCGATCACTAATGTGTCATGAGAATCTACATACATATCAGGAATATTATAAATTCCAGGGGCAACAAGTATTGTGTCGCCATTAACAGCCACACTTACACCGTACTCAATTGAAGCAAATGCATTATTTAATGAACCATCACCTGATTCATCAGACCCTGTTGTCGCTACGTGCCACACAGGTCCAAAATAACCTGCCCGTAAATCAATAATTTGTGACTCAAGACCTGCAGCTACAATAGTAGCAAATGCTTCAATTTGATTAACACTTTCATTTGACAAAAACTGAAATTCAACTGCAACAGATTCACCTGGGGCAACCGATGCATCACTGAAGGTTGTAGTAAAAAGCTCACTTCCAGTTATAGTTAATTCTTCAATTTCAAGGTCAAGCATACCCTCATTAAATATTGAGATCTGCCTTGAGACTGTCTCATTAGGTACCACTATGCCAAAGTACAATTCATTTTCTGACACTGTCATAATAGGAGCCTGAGCAGTTCCGATACCTGATAGGTTGACTGCGAGTGTATCTTCATCAGGATCATTGCCAGCAACAATCGTTAACTCCCCTGCAAAGGTAGTTTCATCGTCTGGTGAAAATGAGATTGCTAATGATAGACTATCACCAGGGGCTACAGTTCCATTTGGTTGCACAATTGAGAACGGTTCAGTGCAGTATATCGTGTCGAGTTCTAAAACTCCTTCGCCCATATTGTAAATATGAAAGACTTCAACAGTTGTGAGACCATCCATCACACCACCAAAATCAATTGATGTACTTTGTAGCTCAATGTCTGGAGATAAATAGTATCCAAACCCTGACATCGGAATTTCCACGAGGCCATTATCTGGGTCATTTGATAATATGTATAGAATATCAGCTACTTCACCATATTGGGCAGGGGAGAAAGCCACCATTAATTCAGCTGACTGCTCAATCAAACTATCTGTGAAGGAAACATCAAAGAGAGTTGTGTTTGTATAGATTGAGTCAATTAATAGTGGAGCATTACCATCATTACTAATGTTTAGAGTTAACTCTCCTGATACATTTACAAATACAGTGTCAAATTCTAATTCAGTTGGATTGATGACAATGTTGCTTAAGAAGTTTGGTAAGCCTGGTGTTCCAAAATCACCGGCTCCAAATATTGTAGATGATTCAGCCCAGTTAGCACCCAGGCTATTGTCTAGAGCAATGTCTAATAAGGCCATTGAGGCACCATTTGGGTCAGGGAAATTTGGACCGCCATCCCAAGCGACGGAATCAATAGTTGCTCCGGTTGAATCAACCAGAACTATTTCATCATTCGCATTTCCCAAGATTAAGTCCGAGTATTGATAGTCAAGAGTAACTCCGCCATTTGTGCTATACTCAGCATTATTACCCATGACAAAATAGGAGTTGGGGTAAATGACACAATCTGTTGTTATTGTATGTAGGTCACTTCCATTATCTTTAATTATATACCCTAGCAATAATACAGGGTAGGCATTTGCATTATATATTTCGATCCATTCACCGATATCATCACCTACGACTGAGGGATTCTGCATGATCTCAGTGGCTATGAGGATGTTTTCATCTTCAATGGCATTATACCAAACAACAGGAAGAATATCATTATAGCTTGCAACGATGTGACTGCGAAACTCAATTGATTCAGCCGTCCACTGAGAACCATTTATCCGAAATTTGTAGTCTAAAGGCCCTAGTTCACAAGCGATCCTACCACTATACACCTGATCACCATCTAAATCACGTAAGGCACCTGATGTCAGTATTCCGGCTTGACTTACCAAAACATCCACAAAATCCATCTCTGGCGAAAAGTTACCCAAGTATATTTGATAACTCATATTTACTTGAAATAGAACACTCGCAGAGTGTGGATGAGTTCCAAGAAAACAGAATGTATTCTGGGGAAAGACGACCCATTCAGATGAAGCAGAATCGGTACCTGCGGACATGAGCCAATCAGGATTACCCATTGTCAAGTCGGCTTTCCGGACAAGGGTGTGTTCTCCCATGGCGTCGTCCATGCCAGCGGCTGCATAGTCAGCACCTGTGGCATTATTGACATCTCCAAGTGCATCGATGAGTATGGTATCTAAACCAACTACTTTGAATAAGCCGCGAGCATCATTCCCATTATAGGCTGTTGGGCTGGGATAAGGCTGGATCCAATCTGCAACATCCTTTAACTCTTGATCCGCATTGGCATCAGTAATAACATAAGTTGACATTGCATCGATGGTTAATGTAGTATCTGGAAAAGTGTAAAAATATTCCCACTCTGTTGCTTCATTGCTGGTTCCACCAATTGTATAACCCGCCAGGTCAATTGCTGCATCTGTGGGGTTGTAGATTTCCAGTGCCTTATTATTACCACTACCCTCGATATACTCTGAGAAGAATAAGTCAGAGCCAAATTCGTATGTGTACATGAAGGAAGCAGTATCACCATCAACGGCTGCATCAATCCCAGCTTGAATGGTAGTCTGATCAGCAGGCACATTTATGGTCGTCGCAGATAAAGAAATTGTGAGTACGAGCAGACTGAAGAGTAAGCGTTTCATTTGGATCACCTTTAGGAAGTATCAATCAGTTTTGAATTTGACAACAAGGCACAAACTTAACTGTCTTTCTACAAGAGACAAGTTCGTGACACTTACTATCATGATTGATCGTGACCTACGTCAAGCTCCTTGCAAGTCGTCAAACCAATTCGGCATATTAATGCTGACTCCCGTCCCTACTCATTCCACCCAACCAACACACAGCAACTTCAATTGCATGGTTTGATCCCGGCTCCACCCAACCCACACACGGCAACTTGTAATGCATTCGGCCATTACCGGAATCGGTGTCCGAAGTTCTCCGGATTTTCCAGACATGAAAGGATTGTCCCAATACAAGCGGAAATGATTGATGATTATGAGATTGCTACCCATGAATCTTATACTCCACAGTATTTATCTAAAGAATTCTTGAGGTTTCGCCGTTTGGCTGGTGTTGCTGATGGTAAAACACTACACTCACTTAGGCATACTTTCGCTGCTAGAGCTCTAACAGAGACTAGAAATATTCAGATGGTAAAACAGTTAATGGGGCATCAGGATATTCATACAACAGAAATCTACCTGAACTTTCCAATTGATTATTTAAAAGAAGTGATAGGTGAGGTGTTATTGCCAGCATCAAAGAGAGCAATTGCCTGATTAAATTCTATTTTGTCTAATCGACTAGACTTCCGCGAAACATTACCACATGCGGTTCCTGATATAAAAATTAGTCAAATTTCCGTTATCCTGGAAAACTACCCCTCCCTAAATATAATAAATCGTAATCTTAAGAATGCGTTCGAGCTACGCTGATTAACCTATTTTTGCTTGTTTTGATCTATTGCAATGTTGACACAATAGCTGAATGTTTCTTGCTGTATTAGCCCCACCCTTAGAAAAAGGGATGATGTGGTCAAATTCTAGGTTTTCCTGAGAACCACATTCTACACATCTTCCAGAATCACGTTCCCAAACATCAAGTTTAACCTTTTTGGGAATTGCATCGCGCTTTTTGACTGTTTTTGTTTGACGTGCTACCAATTCATATTTTGGACGGTTTAGAATTCCTTGTTCAGCAAGTTGTCTATTTAGGAGTGAGTTTTCATCAGTCTCTCGACACTTATCATAAAAATCCATAACAACTTTAAATGAGGTCAGTCTTTCGCTATCGTTATCAATTGATTTTATCCAAATTTTCTTGTTACACGTTTGACATTGAACCTGAATAGATGAATATCGTTCATTTGTCTGTAAAAGAATATATGATGTGTCATCACATTGGACACAAACAGGTACAGGGAATAGCTCTTCAATAATTCTATCAAAGACCTGTTGGTACTTAATCACTTCACGATTTATCTCTTTGATACTATCGGCAACTTCACCTTTCTCCAAATCCAATTGAGCAAGGACCATCAATCCATCATCACCAATACCAGCCAATGCATACTTTCCACAATCTTCACAATGAGTAAGGCCACCTTCATTATCATATGACAACTCAAAATCAACATTGCTACAATTCGGACATGCTACTGTAAATGTTGAGCGTGAAAGAAAAGTCGATTTTCTTGTAACTAGAATTTCACGATTATCATGCTCTACAAAAAATTCCTCACCGCATTGCTTGCATGTATTAAAGCCATTATTATGTTTAACACTACTTACAGCATCACAGTCTAGACATTTCCAGAATTTTGGATTGAAGAAACCCATCACTACCTCCTAAAAGAAATTAATAATCACCGTTTATATTTTGTGCTGAAGGTTCCATATAATTAGGTATTTGAGGAGTATAAATAATGAAATTAAGAAAGTTAAATTATTATCATCCCCCAAGTACTGTTAAAATACATGTTTGATTATTGTATATCAAGAAGGGAGTAGACAAAGATTTTGTTTAAACTGGGATACAATTTGGGATACCGATTATTAAAAGGGTTCCCTATGCCTTGCCTATCAGGGCTCTGTCTGGCTTGTGCAGATAACCCATGATCAATTAGTTCCAGGTTCGAGTCCTGGGCGGTGTACAAAATATACCGTTCTAAACGCCTTGCCGGGCACCAGAATAGAAATGACCCAGCCTCTGCTACTTTTGGGAACTGTGGTACTATGGGTCATGTCTATCCTAGCTTGTTGTTCGCGACCCTAATTTTTATAGCCCTAGTTTACAAATTGAATAAAGGACTAGGGCTATTGAAATTCAGAATCAACCCAAGGTCTTACTATAACTTTTCACCAAACCTGTAATCCATGAGACCTGCAAAAAAATCTTTAGTTAGTGCAGGATATAACTCAGTAGCAGTCTCTGCCGTAAGTGTGCTTACATGAATTTTTTGAATCGTAGCAATAAAGTACCCATTTTGCCTTCCAATTACTGAGGCTTTCACAATTGCAGGATAATCATCTCCCGAACCTGGTTGAAAATATGCAACACCCGTGTAATTCATTTCTTCATTTTGGAATATTGGTATTGCTTCCATATTTTGTTCTGAAGCCTCTAGGCCAAACCATGTTTCACTATCATAATCCACCTGAATGGGTGTAACCCCTGTATATACTACCTGTTTTATTAACCATTGCATCGCATCCTGGGAAGGATCATCACTTTCTGATTTCACTGCAAACCACGATTTTGATTTTACCGTTTGTGTAGCATCTTCCAAGTTGAGTTTACCCGGATATTTTATTTGAACCATAAATGACTTATCTGTTGTTTCCTCCACAAAATCTAGAATATATTTGCCCTTGACGCTGTCAAGCAGGTTGATATCTTCTATTAAATGAGGGACAACATGAAATCCCATAGCATCAAAAGCTCTATCATCCTCTTTTAATGGAATCATGCCTTTTACCTTATTAAATGTAAGAAAACTGGGGTAAATTATTTCACCTATGGATTCAGAAGGTGTCCATTTCATCCATACTGCGTTAAAAATCCGCTGGGGTTTTGCACTTTTTTGCGGTTGATTATCTTTCTGTCCTATATCTGGGCTTGGTGATGTGCCAACACAAGAAATGGAACCTAATAATATCACTAAAGATATTATTGCAACAACTTGCTTCATGATTACTCCTTTTTCTGTTATTGTTAATCTGTACTTATTCGTTTCGCCAACCTAACGTCCCGCGCTTGAGCTGCTATCCATTGTATCCTGCGACATCATTTCAGATAGCCATTCCCTTTTAGTGAGTCCGAAGCAGCATGTTTGGAAAGCAAACCCATGCTATGAGTCTCTCAAACGAATTAATTATCCGTAAATCTATCTGTAACAGCAGGCCATTTATCAACAAGATCAAAAAATGTCTCGTGCCAATATTCAGGTAGTAATTCTTCATCAGATACATCCAGTGAAAGAGATTTATTAAGTTTTTTTGCCTCGAAACGGTATGCATGGAAAAAGCTACGTTCAGAAGCTGTAAAAATCATTTCAGTTTGCTTGAAAATATTTCGAGCCCAAACGTTACTTAGACCGCTATAAACAAAACCACCAAATATTCTACCACTCACCAAGGCGATTACTCCATCCCAGCTTAGCACTGACCAGGCATAGAGTAGTGTTCCGATAATGAATATACCGTAACCTGTTATACGATTATAAATTTTTGCTATTGGTAATAATAAAGTGATCGGTGTTACTAAAAAACCTGTAACATGGATTATCCCAACCAGGATAGTAGTCAATCCGATGATAAACCCTATCATCAATGGATCATCAAATAGCCAAATTGAAGTAAAGAAAATGCGCATTCAAGCTGGACTGGAAACCAGTTTAGAGCCTAATCTCACTCTGACCGAAATGGTAAAAGAGTATAAAAAATATATGGCTAACCAGAAAGACCCTGAAACAATTCGTCGAGAAACATCTATCTACAATGCTTTGGAAGTTTTCTTGGGAAACATCAAAATACGAGCGATTAATAAAGTGCAGTTAACGCACTATCTGGAATATCGACAAGTTGAATGTGATATTAGTTCTGCTACTGCTGCAACAGAACACCGAACTCTAAAGGCTTTCTTCAATACGCTGGTTCGGTATAATTATTTGCAGGAGAATCCGATCCTAGCTGTTCAAGCTCCGCGGAATCTCCCCAAAGAAATAATCATACTGACTGATGATGAGGTAAAAGAGTTCCTCAGCAAAGTCGATTCCTCAGACTATAGAGATCTATTCTTAATGTATCTGCATACTGGTGCGAGGCGTGGCGAGCTCTTGCCATCACGACCATTTACCTGGGATAATGTAGACTTCAAGCGCAGAGAGATAACACTGATAGGGAAGAAGAGGGTACCTAGAATTGTACCTCTAGATGATGTTGCAATTGAGATCCTCCATCGTCGTAAGTTTCAAGAGCACAAGGAATTTCCATTCAACTTCAATTACGACTATCTATACAAAAAATACCTGAGGTACTTAAAAGCCGCAAAAGTAAAAGCAACAGGTCTGCATACACTTCGTCGTACATATGGGAGCCGACTCGTTGAAAGTGGAGTTGATATCCTTGATGTATCTAAGATGATGGGTCACCAGGATATAAAGGTGACCATCGATCATTACATAAAGATCAATAATGAAAAGCTACATCGAGCAGCAAGTAAACTGAATGGGGTCTGGACTTAGGTTCAGCCTTGTATTCCGAAAAAAGCCTGGATTCGTCCGGGCTTTTTTTACGTCTACTCCCTAGACCAAACCTCTATACCTGGCCTACTTTCCGTAAAGCCTTACTGGCTATGGTAATATATCCAGAACGGCTTTTTTTCGTCACCATTTCGTCACTATCTGGTGTCCCAGGATGTCCCATTTTGTCCATATTGGATAGAAAACTCATAAATGGCCTAGAAACAAAAAACCCTCGTAAGTCTAAGAATTACAAGGGATTTATGTGGTGGCCAGGGACGGAATTGAACCGCCGACACGGGGATTTTCAGTCCCAAGTCTAAACATCTGTATGTATATATAAGTCAGAGGGTTAAGTAAATAATGAATTCACTCACTTGCAATATACTAACAATTAGCCATACCTACCCATCAATATATTTATCACTTATATTTGCACAAATCCAAGATTAAGGACAGCCTATGCTACCTATGTATGACCTAGATGGACGACCAATTCCACCCATACTGCTTAAACTGAAGCCACTAACACCCAAGGATAGAATAGTGCTTATGGTATTGATTGACCAGTTATTAACGAATGGTGTTTCATCAATATCATACTCTCAGAGGGAGTTGGGAGAACTAGCCGGTATAGATAGAGATCCCTGTCATGAAGCATTGAAGCATTTAAGAAATTATGGATTTATTGAATGGGAAAGGCCATGTCCCGCAAATCGTTACTACATGAATCGTCTCCCTGGATGGGTTAAAGAAAAATTTCCTGATGAATGGAAACCATTATATGACCTTATCAATGAAATTAGAGATTTTTGACTATGTCAAATTTTCGTACTCCTTTCCGAAAAAACATACGACCTTGTACAGTTTTCATACCACCCTCGTCCGGAAATTCCGCATCCACTGGTGAGGAAAAGAGGACTAGCCCATCCGGAAATTCCGAAACCCCGTACGATAATTACATAACCCGTATGATTATTGAACGCGAGTAAATTCAATAGAAACAATTAAATTAGGACTGACCCGTATGATATTTGGACATGTTGCTCTTATATATAGTATAGTTATCTCTATAAAACATGTAGATATAATAACCCAGTTTTCCCGACGGATAAGAAAATCTGATACTCAGGATTATATATGATGTTCAAAGATCTAATGCATAACAAAGAGATTGTGCCATCATATAAATTGATATTAATCGCAATGGCTCAGTTAATCGAGTCTGAAGCAATTCTGGACTATAGAACAATATGTGGAGCAGCTGGTATTGGGAGAACGTTATTAACAGAAGCATTAGCGTACTTTGAGGATCAGGGAATAATCAAAATCATAAATGAGCAGGGGAACTCAGATACATATAGACTCTATGGACTACCCGATAGTAACGGGAATAAGATGAGCCAGCACGATAGGATTGCAACAATGTTTGAATTAGAACAATCATTTAATAGATCAGCGAAATACCCAGATGAGAAACTTGAAGAGAGGGAAAAGAGAATAAAACAGCTAATGGCTAAAGAGGATAGGCTGAAATTTCAGGAAAAATATGATGCTATGTATCTCAAGTTATGTGGAACTAAATCTTCTCGCTGGGGCGGAAAACAGCGAGGTCAGATGGATAATATCATCAAGATGTTCCGTGGTGATGTATACAAGGCAATGGATTTTATTGAATACATTTTTATCAACTGGAAAGATTTGTTGAAATATTGGAAAATGGCTTCTGATACAAAGCCAAACCTGTCAATTATCTTGACGTATGGAAAAGGTCAAATCCCAAAGGTTGCAAAGGAATACGAGTGGGAATCTACAATTACCAGGATTAAAGAAACCAAACAGAAGAAGCTATTAGGTAATGCAATGGCACCAGTTAAAACAGAACATGATGACTGACCCAAAATCCATCAGTGGGACATCAACTATTTGTTGCAAAACGGAGTCATAATCAATATTTTTGCAACATCGTTGCAAAGTGCAACTCCATTGCATCAGTGTTTATTCCATTTTTCAAGATCGGCTGATCATGCGATCAAACCCAAACGCCCGAATTTCAAAACTATTTAACAG
>Ga0233446_1002485_pt1 | contig 11637 bp, 9 predicted proteins | sample SI_124_October20_4_FD_182780 | JGI IMG/M metagenome (GOLD analysis project Ga0233446, IMG submission 182780) | Seawater microbial communities from Saanich Inlet, British Columbia, Canada - SI_124_October2016_120_MG | ecosystem: Environmental > Aquatic > Marine > Inlet | place: Canada: British...
TTTCGGCTTTCTGAAGTCAAGAGGGTTACAAATTAAAGAATTAGACTGCATCATGTTGTCTGCAACGCCTGTTGTGAACTTGCCGCCTAATCCTGGTTACAGCACTCCAAAGTGGCCCAAGGTAGAAGAGGCGTGGGAATATTTCTTTCCACAGGTAGAATATAAAGAGGCTCATAGGGCATTAGATGATGCAAAACATGAAGCGTTGATTGCTTATGAACTACATAAGCTTGGAAATATTTTTATTTAGATAATAACAGCAAAAAAAATGCATTTAATTTATGAAAAAAAATAAAGACATAGGGGAGAAATATTTACGCTTCATTAAGAATTTAACTTTATTGTTGAAAGAAAGTGATTATTATTTTCATGAGAAGCTTGAAAAAATACGTATTGAGAAGGGTGGCGCCTCTAAATTTGAAGAAGCTTTAGAACAAAAACAACAAAACAATATTGATAATGATTTATTTAAGAAGGAGTTATCTGAATTTCTTGATTCTAAAAGAGAAATTCAAGACCTGTCTAAAGGCATATGGCTTGCATTAAATTCTAACTTTATTTATTGCTTTGCACTGTATGAGTCATTTCAATCTAAAATTATAGAAATTGCTTTTCTTAAGGGAGGAAAGTTTAAAAAAAGATATCTGCAGAAATTTGAAGAGTTTGCTATTAAGGAGGTTAAAGAAAAAGGAGATGACACATATGTGAGGATGTTAACAACACCTAAAAAAACAATTCAAAACTATGACTCTTTGCCTAACCCATCTGCAATATGTGATTATGTTTTTGACGTTAACACCAAAGTTAAATCTTATGAACAGCATAAATTAAGATTTATTGAGTCAAAAGAAAGAAGAAACCTTTTAATACATCGCGGGACTTTTGCTGACGACAGGTATTTAAATACATGTAAACGATATTATTCTCATAAAGAAAAAACAATTGATAAATTTTTGAAAAGCACTATGGAGATGTTTTGTCTTCGAACTAGTGAGTCTGAAGAGTTGGGTAAAACAGATCTATCTATTACAATGCCATATATGTCTCAAGTCTTTTCAGCTTTATTTTATATGTCATCTTTGTCTTATATGTCATCTTACGACCTTACCAAAAAAGAAATGTTAGAAAAAGATAGCATCCTCCCAGGATATGTATTGCATGACATTATGATGCTTCTAGAAGATAAAAAATTCTTAAATTTAGCATTACTTCTTTTGGACATATGGGAATTGTATAAAGGCATTCATGCAAAGGGGAAATGGGAGAATATGCCCGATATAGACAAGTTTAATTATATACTTGTATATAATTTTTTATTTAAATTGGAAAGAATTAAAAGGAAAGATAAACCTATAAATGAACAGGAATTTAGAAAAATTATTAATCCTATTTTTAAGTCTTTATCTAACAATAAAGAGACTCAAATCTTAAAAAATATTACAGAAAATCATATTGACAATGACGTTAATAAACTAATTGAAAATATTAATCAACTTATTGAGATGGGTCATTATACAAAAAAAGAAATAAACTCTTGGTTTGTAATAAAGAAATTCAAAAAAAATAAAAAATTCATGAAAATGTTTAACTCTTTGTAAGGCTTAAATTATGCATTAATAATGAGCTATCTAACTAAATCAAAATTTAAATTAGCATCTGAGTGCCCAACCAAGCTTTTCTACACGGGAAAATCTGAATATATAAATAATAGCATAGATAATCCTTTTTTAGAAGCGTTAGCAGATGGTGGCTTCCAAGTAGGGGAGTTAGCAAAATACTATTATCCTAATGGGCATCATATTACTACTCTGAATTACGATAAAGCATTAGAGCTAACCAATAAGTTGCTAGAGCAAGATGAAGTTACCATCTATGAAGCAGCGGTTAAACACAACAGCTTATTTATTCGTGTTGATATATTAGTTAAACGAGATTCATTTATAAAGATTATTGAAGTTAAAGCAAAATCAATGGACGATAAGCTTAAATCTTTTTTAACTCAAAAAGAAGATAAAGTGCTAGCTAAATGGAAGCCATACCTTTTTGATGTAGCTTTTCAGAGACATGTGGCTCGTTCAGCTTTTCCAGATATAACAGTAACCTCTTATTTATTACTTATAGATAAAAAAGCTACCACACCAACTGAGGGGTTAAATCAAAAATTTCAAATTACAGTAGACGATAAAAAGCGAAAAGGTGTGAGTGTTTCATCATCATTAAGCAAAGAGGATTTATCAGTAAAACTCATGCGCCAAATTCCTGTTGATGTTGAATGTGATTCAATTTGTAATACTAAATTAGGTAATGATCGACGTGGCGTTAGCTTTATAAGTCAAATTAAAGAGTATTCAGAGAGTTATTCTAACAATATTAAGATTAGACCCATCTTAAAAAAAGAATGCCGAGACTGTGAATTTCATGCATCCCAAGAAGACCTTGATAACGGATTTAAGAGTGGTTTCCATGAATGCTGGAAAGGGCAGTTAAATTGGACTGATCAAGATTTTGAAAAACCTAATGTGTTAAATATATGGAATTTCAAACCTAAAGATAAGTTTATTGATCAAGGGAAAATAAAATTTTCACAAATTTATGAAGAGGACATCAATCCAAAATTTGAAGTTGGAGACGGAAAGCTTTGCACAAAAGAAAGACAATGGCTTCAAATTGAAAAAGTTAAAAACAAGGATGCTTCGGCATGGATAGACAAATCAGGCCTTAAGGCAGAAATGGATAGCTGGATTTATCCTTTGCATTTTATTGATTTTGAAACCACAGCAATGGCCATACCGTTTAACAAAGGAAGGCACCCTTATGAGGGGGTTGCTTTTCAATTCTCACATCATATTGCTTATGCAGATGGCCGTATTGAGCATAAGGGCGAATATATTAATACTAAACAAGGGATGTTTCCTAATTATGAGTTTGTACGTAGGTTGAAGGATGAACTAGACCAAGATAAAGGCACTATTTTTAAATATTCGCCTCATGAGAATACCTATCTAAATATGATATATGAACAACTACTGACAGATACAGCTGTGATTGTTGATAAAGAAGATTTGTGCAATTTTATTCAAGAAGTGTCTCATTCTAAAAAAGATAGTATTTACTCATGGAAGGGTGAAAGAGACATGGTGGATATGCTTAATTTGGTTAAGTGGTACTTCTATGATCCCGCAACTAATGGTTCCAACTCTATTAAACAGGTATTGCCAGCTATATTAAATAACTCAGACTATCTTAAAGAAAAATACTCTAAACCAATTTATGGCACTGATCAGATTCCAAGTTTTAACTTTAAAAATAAAATTTGGGTTAAATTCGAAGACGGCAAGAATTTGGTTAAAGATCCATACTCATTGTTAGACCCAATGTTCCAAGATTTTGACAAGTGTGACCAATTAATTAGTGGTAATGAAGAAATTAAAGATGGTGGTGCGGCAATGACTGCATATGCCAAAATGCAATTTGAGGAAATGAGTGTTTATGAGCGAAACGAGCTAACTAAAAGCTTGCTTCAATATTGTGAATTGGATACTATGGCAATGGTAATGATTTATGAGGCGTGGAAAGAGTGGCTTCAATAAGGTTATAATTATCGAAATTTTAATTTATAGAAATAAATGATTGAGTTTTATCACCAGCACTTTAGGTCTAATTACACGACAAAAATAAAGCAATTAATTTCTGATATTGAAAGACTTCTTTATTTAGAAGACATTCCAGTTGACAATAACTTTAAAGAGGTTTTAGATCCTCAATTTAGACTTAATTTAAATATCAATCTTTGGGAAAGGGTTAATTGTCTTTATGAAACTTTGTATAAAAATAATGGGAAAATTTCCAACACTTTAACAAAATTCATTAACAAGACTAAGAAGCCAAAAAATTTTTATAGATTTGTTGACACCTTTGCTGGATGTGGTGGATTGAGTTTAGGTGTTAGCAGAGCAGGGTTTAACCCCATTTTGATTAATGAAATTGAGCCAAAATTTTTGGAAACTTATTACTTTAATCATGAGCTACATATAGATAGCTATAAATGTTGTGATATTAAAGAATTAACCACCCTTAAATCCTTGCCTGCTGACGATCTTCAAAATCTTGATTTGGTAGTGGGTGGGCCTCCTTGCCAAGGGTTTTCGATGGCTAATAGGCAAAGAATAATCGATGATCCAAGAAACAAGCTCTATAAATATTTTTTAGAATTACTTAGTTTAACTCGGCCAAAGTTTTTTATTATGGAAAATGTTAAAGGAATGATTAATAAGTCTGAGGAAATTATTGATAATTTCACCTCAACCCTTGGTGGTGAGTATTCTATTAGCATGGTACTTTTAAATGCAAAGGATTACAGTATTCCTCAAAATAGAGAGCGGGTTTTTGTTATAGGTAGTAGGGTGAAAGGGCATTTGGCTGATGACATAATTTCAAGTATTTTAAATAAGAAGGGTAGATTGGTTAGCTTAAATGAGTCTATATGTGATCTTCCAAAATTAGATCCAAAAATTGAGAAAAATACAAGAGGATTGGAGAATAAAAAGATAGGTTATAAGTTTACTAAAATCAAATCTATCAGAGGTAAGTTTTCAAGCTCATTAGGTGGTGTAAAAATTGAATACCTTTCTAACCATGTAAATAGATATAACAACAGTAGAGATGTTGAAATATTTTCAAAGTTACCCCAAGGTTGTAATTCATTGCACGAATCTATTTCTGACATCATGCCCTATTCAAAAAGAAATCACATGTTTAAAGATAAATATTTCAAACTAGATGCAAGTAAACCTTCAAAAACAATAACGTCGCACATGAAATTTGATTGTAATATGTATATACATCCTACACAATCAAGAGGATTAAGTCCAAGAGAGGCTGCTAGGATCCAAACATTCCCAGATGATTATGTTTTTATGGGTGCAAATAATAGCTGGTATGCACAGATAGGAAACGCAGTTCCTGTAAGACTGGCAGAAACAATAGCTAATGATATTATGAAAAGATTAAGAAATGAATAGTACGCTTAAGCATTTGGAATTATTCTCTGGTGTTGGAGGCTTTAGAAAAGCCATTGATTTATTCTGTAATGATAATAATATTAACTCTAAATGTATAGGATTTTCCGAGCTTGATAAATACGCCATAAACACATACAAATCTAATTTTGACACAACAGATGAATTGGAGATTGGAGATATTGATGATTTCACTTTAAATGTTGAAAACATTAAAAAAATAGAAGATTTTGATTTACTGACGGGTGGCTTTCCATGTCAACCGTTTAGCATGATGGGTGCAAAAAAAGGGTTTAGTGACAATAGGGGTAATGTATTTTATTCAATTATTGATATTCTGAGAATTAAGCAGCCTAAATATGTACTACTTGAAAATGTAAAAAATTTACGCAACCATGACGCTGGAAATACAATTTTAGAAATTTATAGATCCTTGCAAGAAGATGCGGGCTATGTAGTTTTTGATGATATTTTTAATACAGTCGATTTTGGCCTTCCTCAAACAAGAAGAAGATTGTTTATTTTTGCCGTAAGAAAAGATTTAAGCGCAAAAGGTGAAGAGATTAATTTTTCATCTAGCAGAGTTAAAGGCATTTTTTCCAAATCGATCAACTCGACTAGTCTGAAAAAATATGAGAGTGTTTTAGATGGAATCCTTGAAGATAAAGTGGATGAAAAATATTATCTATCTGAGCGAATAAAGCCAACTATTCTTGCGAACGGCAGCAAGAATTTTAAATCTAAATCAGAAATAAATCAGCTTATAGCTAGGCCATTAACAGCTACAATGGTTAAGATGCATAGAGCTTGCCAAGATAACTATTATTCTGATAATTTTTTAGACTGTACAAATCCAGAGGATTATTTAAACAACAAAATTCCAAAAGAAGAGGAGGTTAAGCATAAAATTAGAAAGCTAACTCCTTTAGAGGCTTTTAGACTTCAAGGTTTTGAAGATGAATTCTGTAAAAACGCCCAATTAGCAGGTGTGAGTAATCATCAATTGTACAAACAAGCAGGAAATGCAGTTAGTGTTAACACTGTGTATTTAATTCTGTATTATCTCTTTAACAAAAGCATTATTAAAATATAAATGGAAAAAATAATTCGTTTGCAGGATGCAAAATTTAAATTAAATCCAAATGGAAGTCACGAGACAAGTATTTTTATAGATAAAGACATAAGAAGCTATCTTAACCTCGAAGATGGTGAAGAATATAGCTTTGAAATTGATAAGGAAAATATTTTAAAAGCATTATCTTTTACATATTCATTCAATAAAAGTATTTATATTGAAAGAAATAAGCAGACACCTCTAGATAGCGACTGGTTTGATAATGAGTATGAGAAAATAACAAAACACTTCCAAACATCTTCAAAATATAAAGTAAATGTTGTAGGGCAAAAGGGAGGTAGAACTTATTTCAAATCATTAGGTCAAGAAAGCGGCTTTAACATTAGAAATATATTAATTGAAAGTCATTTTAAAATGGATTTTAATGAGTCCAAACTAAGGCTTTATTATTCAAATGAACCTTACGCAATAGATAGTGAAGAGGGTCTTCTTCGCAATGATACTGACATCAGCTTAAAGTCGACACAAGTCAACTTTTCTTGGAGTGATTTTTATAATGACATCCACTCTTCTGGCTTAATTTTATCTGAAAATTTAATACAAAGATTTATTGCTTCCTTGCAAACAAAACCGTTTGTTATTTTAACAGGCTTATCTGGCTCAGGAAAAACAAAACTAGCAGAAGCTTTTTCTATCTGGATAACAAATAAATATAGTGCAAAGCCTATATTTAAAAAAGGTCAAAAATTACCATCAAAACAAGCATCATATATTGTTAGGCATATTTCTGATACTAATATTACAGTAGAAAGCGAAGGCAAGTCATGGGCGATATCTCCAATGGAGCTTATTGAATATTGGGTTGATGTTATAGATGAAAATAATTTTAATATTGATACCGACTCACAAGCTATAAAAGAAAAAGTTCTTAAAAAGTATGAAGGTGTGATGGTCTATTCAAAATCTCACAATTCATTTCACTCTGTTTTAAAAGCTTTAGCACTCGGATTTATATCGTCAAGAGATAGTGCATTAATAAACCCAACTTTTAATAATCATGTGTGCATGGTTGCAGTTGGTGCAGATTGGACAAACAGAGAGCCGTTACTTGGCTATCCAAATGCTTTAATTAAGGATGATTATGTTCGACCTGAGTCTGGAGTATTAGATTTAATTCTCAATGCGCAAGAGGATTCTAAAAATCCATATTTTTTAATATTAGATGAAATGAACATGTCACATGTGGAAAGATATTTTGCTGATTTTTTATCAGCAATGGAGTCTGTAAATTCAACTATCTCACTCCATTCTGGAGACCAGGAATGGGATGGTGTTCCTTCACAAGTTACGTTACCGAAAAACTTATTTATTATTGGCACAGTGAATGTAGATGAAACAACTTATATGTTTAGCCCAAAGGTGTTAGATAGAGCAAATGTAATTGAATTTAAAGTGTCTGAGTTTGAAATGAGAAAGTATTTTAAATTCCCCGATAAGCCAGACATGAGTAGTCTTGTGGGTAAGGGTGTGGATATGGCTCAGAATTTTGTATTAAGCACCAGTAGCAAAAAGCAAAAGGAAGGTTTAAGTGATATGTTAATACCATTCTTTAATAATTTGCAATCAGTAGGTGCAGAGTTTGGTTATCGTTCGGCTTCTGAAATGGCTAGTTTTGCCTATATGTTTGAGCAGATGGGCAATAATGATAATAACGCAATAGATGCTGCAATTGCACAAAAATTATTACCAAAGCTTCATGGGTCACGCAATAAATTAGCAAGTACATTGGAAATTTTAGCGAGGTTGTGTCTAAATGATGGGCAAGAGGTTTTCTCTGAAGGTACTAAGTTTGATGATGCAAAGTATCCAATTTCTTATGAGAAGTTGGAGCGAATGCATAAACGCATTATGGCAGATGGTTTTACGAGTTTTGCTGAGGCATAATGCCCTCAAATCTATCACAGTTCTCTCAAAAAAAAGTTTCTATAAAACTATGTGATGGTTGCGACTTAACCATATTTGCAAATTCCGGTCTAGACAAGAATACATTGTTAAAGCTCACTGTTGATGAATCTCAGGCAAATGGAGAGGAAGTTATTCAACTTTTAGAGGGCTGTAGTTATGATTACGAACTTAGTAATCCAAATTATCAACTAGATAAAATTTCTAAAGTTGTAGAGCCATTAAAAGGATCAAAAAATAATAGAGGCCGAATTACTCCTGGAAATTATGTAGGCAGACTTGAGCTGAATGCTACTTTAGGAAATGGGAGCAAGGCAAAGGCTAGTGTTGAGATTCGTTCTACCAAGGCTGAATATCGTAGCGAGTATCGCTCTATGCTTGAGGATATTACTGATGAGTGTATAGAGTTGTTAATGCAGCACACATCACCGGTTACTCAAACAGTTTCTGTTGATTATGAAGTTTCGTCCAAAACGCTGTATCAAAAGTTTGCTTTTGTTAAATCCATTATTGATTCTGATGAGTTTCGTAATGCAGTGCACAGGGTTGTTTCAATGCCTGTTACTATTTGGAAGGAGGTGGTTGAAGATAAAGATATCCGTCGTGCAGGGCGGATACATTCAAATCATATGAGACAGATAGCCTCTGGCAACAATAGGATTGAATTGCCTGATTCTCATCCGTCCTCTTTACGTTCAGTTCCAACTAGGTTAGCCATGTTAACTAAAGTTGATACAGTGGATACTGTTGAAAACAGATTTGTTAGATATGTACTAAGTGAGTTTGAGAGATTTTGTGGTTCTTTATCTCAACATATAGAAAGCCAAGGCAATACGAGTCATCACATTTATGCTGAAGTGCAGATTCTTGAAAATAAGTTTTCTGAATATTTGAGTCATAATGTTTTTCGAGAAGTTGGTGATTTATACTCATTACCTTTAAACAATCCTGTGCTTCAGCGTAAAGAAGGCTACAGAGAAATACTTAGAGTGTGGCTAATGTATGATTTAGCTGCCAAGCTGTCTTGGGATGCGCAAGACCAGGAATCGTATGAAGTGGGCAAGCGAGATGTAGCCACTATGTATGAATATTGGTTGTTTTTTAAATTATTAAGATTAGTAGAGCATGTTTTCGATGTAAATCCTAAGGAGGTTAGTGATAAATTAATATCCGATACTGAAGATGGTCTTGGTTTGAAGTTAAGGGAAGGTAAACATGTTGCTATACATGGTACATACAATCAAAAAGGCAGGGAGTTAAATATACGATATAGCTACAATAGAACTTTTGGTAGCACTAAGTATCCTAAATCTGGAAGTTGGACTAGACAGATGAGACCGGATTACACACTTTCAATGTGGCCTTCAGAGTTTTCAGATAAGGAAGCTGAGAGGCAAGAGTTAATGGTGCATGTTCATTTTGATGCTAAATATAGAGTTGATGGCTTAGAGTATTTAAATTTAGGGCAATCAGAGAGTGATAATGAGTTAAGCGAAGAAAAAGAACAGGAGAAGAGAGGTGAATATAAACGTGCTGATTTGTTAAAAATGCATGCTTATAAGGATGCGATTCGTAGGACTGTTGGTGCTTATATTTTATATCCTGGGAGTGAGCCGTATAAATCTAAAGGTTTTCACGAAATTGTTCCGGGTCTGGGTGCGTTTCCTATTTCTCCTTCTTCTAATGAAAAGAGTTTAAATGCAATTCGATCTTTTATTTTAGAAGTTGTAGATCATGTTAGTAATAGAGCTTCACAGCGCGAACAATTAACTTATAGCACATACAATATCCATAAAGATAAGCCTAATGAAAAGTACAAAGTTAATGAATCAATTCCTGAATTTAATTTAGAAGGTACGCGGTCAACCCCACCAAGTGAAGCAACTGTTTTGGTTGGTTTTTATAAGGATGAGAGGCAATATAAATGGATAGAGGATAAGGGTTTGTACAATATTCGACTAGACACAAAAGGTTTGAAAACTTTTGGTATGAAGGAGGCTGGAGCTAAATATTTATTACTTAGAACATCGAGCCAATTTGAAATTGGCGACATTTGGAGGGTGGTAGGCAAAGATCCAGAAATAATGAGTAAACAAGGTTTATTAGGAAAAGGCTATCCATCTGAACCAAGTTGTGCCAACTATTTGGTTTATAAAATTGAAAAAGCAAAAGAAGTTGATTTTAATAATGCCATATGGGATGTTACAAAGTTATCAGGTTATGCCTCTGATAGAGCTAATGCTGCTAGACCTTTTGCAGTAACACTTACAGAGTTGTTTCAAGCTAGCATTAGCAAATAAGCGCTTACAAAATGCCCACTGAAAAACACAATTACTTGCAATTAATTAAAGCAAACCAATGGGCATCAAGGGTATTCATTGATGGCAACCCTATTACTATTACCGTCCAAGATATCTTTGTTAAAAATGGTGATGAGTTTACTGAGTTTATTGATCAAAATAATGAACACAGAATTCTTAGATCAGAGTTGATCGAAGTGCCAACTTTTACAATGGACTAAGGTTGGTAAATTAAATAACAATGCCAGTATTAGTAGAAGCTACCTCAGTAATAATTAAACGTTCAGCTATTGATGAAAAATGGCCTGGAGGTTGGGAGTCATTTGTACGAGACGTTCCTAATCAAACACTTTGTGCCGACACTTTGCTTGCACGAGTAGGTTTTATGAACCCAGATGATGTTGAGTCGTATATAAATTCGCTTCAGAAGAAGGGCTTTATATATTTAAGCAAAACTAATGAGGATGATTTAGTCGTCGCTGATCAACTGCAAGGATTATATGCCAATTGTAATTGGGTGCGATTTGGCCATGTTAATCATGATCAAGATTCTGAGGAAAGTGTGGCAGCATGTATTCATGTTGATGACAAAGGCGATCCTATCATGACACCAGATTGGTGGAAGTTTGAAGGGTCTTTAAGTCATACATTTGCATTTGCACCATCAGAGCTTGTGGATAAGAGTTTGGATTTTTTAAGACATGAAAATGGTGTAGATGTCTATTTAAATAAATTAACAGGTGAAGAAGTTTTTTCAAGTAGAACTGGAGAAAAATGAGTATTAAATTAAGTTAGTACAAATAGGAATAAATTATGGATTCAGAAGTTTCAAAAGTAGAAGTAACCGACATTAATATGCCATTCTTTTCAATGGTGTGGTTTATGGTTAAGTGGGCAGTAGCATCAATCCCAGCAATCATCATCTTGTGGTTGTTGTTTGTAATGTTTGGTGGTTTGCTTGCAGGGTTAACTCATATCTAAAATAGAAATAGTGAAATAAACGGGTGCCGTCCCATTGATTATCGCGCTCGACATTGTTGGCTGATTAATAAACCAACAACTTCATAAACAAAACATCTAATCTTCATTTTCGCTTAACAATCGAAAAATATAATTCAGTTTATTTAATGGAGTTATCCAATGAACAAACTGAAGGTCTTATCAAGCGGTGTGGCGGCGCTTGTATTAACAGCTAACGTAATGGCAGGCGGTGATCCGCGTGATTTTGGCCCGGTCGAATCATTTGATTCGCTTGATTCGATAGCTATATCCAGTGATGAGA
>Ga0233446_1002487_pt1 | contig 11632 bp, 7 predicted proteins | sample SI_124_October20_4_FD_182780 | JGI IMG/M metagenome (GOLD analysis project Ga0233446, IMG submission 182780) | Seawater microbial communities from Saanich Inlet, British Columbia, Canada - SI_124_October2016_120_MG | ecosystem: Environmental > Aquatic > Marine > Inlet | place: Canada: British...
CGCAAACTTTGAACGTATAAAAAAGAGCCTAGGGGTTAACCTTAGGCTCTTTTTTTGTAAGAGGTTTTTTCTTCTTATATTTCTTTATGAGATAGGTATTTAAAAGGTGAGGAGACAAATAGGCAGCGTAAGTACCACCAGCTAGTGCTAAATGCTTTCGAGCCCTTTTTAAACCTGCCTTACCTATATTTAACTTTTTTAACGCCTTATATCCTCTCACAGATGCGCGGACTTCTTCGCTAATTGTTCCGAGAGCTGGAACCATAGAAGCTCCTAAAGCGGTGTTTTGCAATAAGGGATCGTCAGTGGCCCAGGCGAGTGCTCCTGGTACCAGACCAGCTACTGAGATGTGGTTGGCGGCTCGTAAAGCTTCGTGAACTTTTCGATATTTTGCGCTGTTTCTTAAACCAGAACCGTGTCCTATCTCGTGTGCCAGTACTTCAACAGGTCCTTTCTTCGGCGCAAAAACTGCATGCGTATCAGTCCTATAGTGAGCACCTAGCCCGCTATCCTGAATTCTCGTGCCAGTATATTTCATTATTTTCTTTAATTTGTTATACTGAGCCTTTCCAGCTCGTTGCTCAACACCATGTGGCCGGTTAAATTGAGGATGGGCAAGAAATGAGCCTGCCGCTTCTGGTGCCTTTATAAGACCAAACCCAACAAGGGAATCAACGGCTAAGCTTTTCAACCTCTTTGACGTTTCATCTTCGGCTTTTTTGGTTAAATGCGCTTTCTCGAGATTGTAGCCTTTATCATATTGCATCCCAGCTGATGTACCAGCAAGTGCTCCGCTTACTAAAAAGGCTTTTGTGGTTTGACTAGTTTCATTTTCTATTTGCTTTTGTACAGCTTTAAGTGCCCCACGGTTCCCTTTATTCTTTAGGTTTATTTTGCCATGTCGTATATCGGTAAGCGCTTTGCGTACCTTGCGATTTGCTGTTTTTTCTTTTCCTAATATTCTTAAAGACTTCGCCGTTTTTTTGGATAGATAGGAACTTTTTAAACTCTTTTTAAGTCCTTTAGAAGCGCTGTTGCCATGATAGAGTAACTTAAAAGGTTGTTTCATGCCCTGCACGAAGCTTCTTACTAGGCCGCCTCTCTTTAGCTGAGTTAGCCCCCCTACAAGAGCTGGTACAATAGTTAAGCCTCCCAGAGTGCCACCAGCAGCAGCGGCTATCCCAGCTGATGACTTCTTTTTACCTTTAATAGCATCTTGCTGTCCGTAGGCAATTGTTTTAACGCCACTAGGATCAAAACCAGCTGCGAAATCTTTTAATAGGCCTCTAGCCACGCTTTTTCCGGTTATAGCTATCTACGGCCCTGTGTCCCAAAGAGCTAGCTTGCTGCAAAGCTTCCATTTTAAAAGCTGCGTCTTCCCGCGCTCTACGCTCAACGGCTTGTGCTGCAAAAAGCTTGACACCATATTCATGAGCCGCGCTCTTATTAGCGTCGTCTCTATCTCTTAATTTGGGGAATTTTTTACGTAATACTTTAACTGCATCGCTATAAGCATTAGCGCTTGCCCGCATCGGAGCGATTCCGAGCGTAGGAATACCTGTTAACCAAGGATGTCTTAGAACAAAAGAGTCTTTAATAGCTTTGCCAAACAACTCTCTCGCCACTTCTTCTTCTTCATCGTTAAGGTGCGTCGAAAAACGGCCCGGCATAGAGCCCGTAAAATCATGATCGAGCTTTAAGTCTTCTAGCTTATCTATAGTAAGCTGTATAGCTGCCTCCTTAAGAGCCTCTTTTTGAGAAGCTAAACCGCTCAAATATAAGGAATGCATGGAACCTGCTTTTTCAACACCTTGGGTATCTTTAGTTATCCTCTTTTTAGAGAGACCTTTTAACCTTTTTGTATAAGTCATAGCTTTAAATTATACCTTTCTTTTATTTTTCTTCCAATATGCACTTAAAAAGTATATACTGTTAAGCATGACTCGATTATTTCAAAATGCATACCGTGTAAGACAAGAAAAAGCTCGTAAAGAGCATACTAGGAGGATGGCTTGGAGACGAGCTATCGATATAACCATTCCTACCTTAGTTATGATAGTAGGGGTTATATTCTTATTTGCTATATTTAGTTGTTCCGCTCCCGTGAGTTTAGACAACCAAAAACTAGTCCATAACAACCATGTCCTCGGAGGAAACTTCTATAAGGACTGCATGTTCTGCCAAGGGGAAATCAACTTTCTCTTAGGTCATTCAACAACAACAACACCTTGGGAAGATAAGGTCTTCCGATACTAATCATGATTAAACTAATTACACTTTTACTAGCCCTGTTTACAGGGGTAGATACCGACTATGGACAGTTTCAACACTATGTAGTTTTCACCGATTCGAACAAAGATGGAGTACTGAAAGGCTCGGTACATAATGAAGACTACAATTACAGAGGGGATGTTTACATTTATGGGACGGACTTTCGTCTTTCATACTCCTACCCACTTGACCAAGAAGACCCTTTCTTTGTTGCAGATATCTCCGAGGATGTTGTAAAAACACTAAAGCGTAATGTCCCTGCGGGACGATGGCAAGTAGTATACGAGTATGATGATGAGTGGTCTCCAAACAACGTCGCTCATAACTATGTAAATCTGGTATGGATAGCACCTGAAGACCATCTGGGCTTACTGTTCGCAGTATCCGTAGATGTTAATACAACTTACCATCAAGGGCTATCCCACTACACAAATGTTTACGCTGAGAAAGGATATGATTCTTTTTTTCACTTCCAATGTTTCCTTCCTAGTTTACAAGAAGAAGCGTTTGCTACCACCTACCCTTTCGGTTTTGGTAGATGGGAAGCAGGAGACTACACCTACTAAGATTCAATCTCCCTAATGATCCTTTAAGGTATTCTTGGGGAGATACCTAAAAATGAACAAAGAAGAATACGAATATCACAGAGAATGCGTAGGAGGGCTACGCCTTGCGGCTATCACAGCCATAGCCTTCTCTATCACCTTTGTCTTAACCATAATCTCCGTGTGGAACTGCGATACCTCAAAAGTCTATCAGACTGATGAGCTCCGAACAGGTGCGGGATGCGGAGAATGAAGCATGAAAAAGGAGAACAAATGTCTAAATCAAAAAAACAGCTAGAAGAAGAGATTAAAATACTTAAGCTCCGCTTATCACTAGCCGAAGAGCATATATTAGAAATGCAGCCTGCCTTCCTAGAGTACCAGTTAAATAAATCAGAGAGGGAGCCTGAGCTTTGGGTAAACTATTTAAGATCTTTCAATGAGAAAATGTGTAAAGCTAAGAAAGAGAAAGTTAAGAGTAATCCTTTCTGGGGAGAGGACTACGAAGGTGAAGGTAGGTCTTAGTTCTTTTTAGGCACATCTAAGAATTGCTCATTTAAGCTTTTCTTTATTGAGCTCATCTGGTATAGATACTGATCAATACTTACTTGGGGCTTCCCTTTCCCGCCGACTTATCAGCAACACGTTGTTGATGTTTTTTGTAAGTGATACTTGCATATTTCTCTATATAAAGATGCAAACTCATCTACCCATTCTCCTAGCGTCATCTGTCCCCATATTACCTTCCTGGTCAAAGCGGAAATTTATATTAGTTTGAGATTCTTCACTTGCTAGCCCTTCTATAAGTGCGCCTTCCTCGTTTCTTAACGCAAACCCATTAACCCTAGTAGCCCCAATCTCAGTTACATAATGTGACCCATGGGGACGTTTAGTTTCTAAACCCCCCAAACCACTTTGTCGTAGCCAGTCACCTACTGTTGTGTGATCTAAGAAAACATCAGGCATATAAGCTACCTCGTCTATACACCCTTTAAAATAATTATCGCCAGTTACCTCTGAGCCAACAGCTAGAGGTGCACTATGTACTTCAGTATTGATTTCCGTATAGGTAGCGTCTATGTAGGCCCCTGAAATATCAAATGAGCCTATCCATGTGCCTCCTAACCTGGTTGCCATGTTTTGCGGATTAAAGGAAGAGTAGCGGCCATACGCACCATATTGCTTTCCTGCCGTACCATGCTCTAGATCAAATATTGTCGCGTCGTTATTATCAAGCGCCTCTCTTACTGCGGATTCTGGTATACGTAGAGTGTAATTCTCTATTTTACCACCTTCGATGTTGAAAGAATTTAAAGTTAGCCACCACTCGTTAGCGCTATGAGTAATATGTTGCTCATTAGATACCCCTTGACTGATTAATCTTAACGTAGCTCCTTGCTTTATACCAACAGGTACTCCCATTACTGTTTCAGCTGTGTTTTCTAGTGTACTGTTAGGAGCCCAAATATTCACTTTTAATTCAGGTAAATATGACTCATCACTTCCATCACTATAGTGGTTATTATAAAAAGCGAAGCCAGTTATGCCAGCATCCTCTTGATCAGCTGTATCTCCTTTCTTAAAACCGAAGTATTTCTTAGATCCCCAATCACCAGCATAATCATAAGAATGCCAATCGTCATAATAAGCAGCAGCGCTTTCAGCAGCGCTAGTAGGAAATTTATAATGCGAACATGCTATTATAGTATTAGAATCACCATAAGGTGAGCTCTTATACTGATCAAGTTTAGTCCACGCCGCTACAGTGAATTTTGTATGTCTGTGGGTAGACTCACTTCCGTCTAAGCACACAAAAGAAGAAGCTAGGTCAAGCGTCGTTAGATTAGTCCAGTCAACTTCCGCTATCTCCTGTCCTCCCTCTATATAGGCGGCAGGTGTGCCATCCATATATTCTCGTGGTATTCGCAAACTATACTTGCCCCATAAAGAATCCTCATCGAAGAACGCGGTTGGTAGTGTTAAATCACCACTCCCCTCTATTACTGTATTTTTTGCTTTTCCCTGTCCCGTATTATTACAATAATTTGGGTTATCAAATCGCCATATGAATTTACCTGATTCATTAGGCATATATCCTCCCTCAGAGCTCGTGGTATACATACCATCAAATTTAAAGAAGGTCTTATTTTTACTTCCTATAGATATAGGTTGTGCTGGTATTGGACTAGGAAGGCCTATAGATGTACTATTCGTAGTAAAAACCCAGGTATACTCAACTAACGAGTTTCCTGCCACATCAGTTATATTTGTAGTTAATGTAACAACATAAATCGAAGAGGCGCTTAATAAACTCTTTGGTGTAAATGTAGCTGTATATGTAATAGGATCATAGACAATAACACCTGTTACAGGAGTGCCATTAACTTCCACAAGGAAAGAATCGTCATCCACCGAGGCAGCACTTAGGTCTTCGTCAAAAGTGGCAGTAATTGCTATAGTACGTTCTACGTTTACTGCAGTATTAAAGGGGAAAGTGCCTGTTACTTCAGGAGGCGTAACGTCTCCCCCACCGGCTGCTACAGTCGTAAAGGTCCATACTTCGTCTGCGCCTAAATTATCTCCATCTAAGTTTGTTATTGCAGTTGTCAATGTTGCTGTATACAGAGTTGAATTAGACAAATAGCTTTCTGGAATAAATCTAGCTTCAAGCGTATTATGATTAAACACAACCGACCCGGCTACTGGATTACCTCCCGTCTCTAAAGTAAAACTTGTCCCAGTTACGGTAGCGGCATCTAAGTCTTCATCAAAGATCGCTGTAATACTTGTCCCTATAGGTATATCAATATCTGTATCTGCCGGGTTAGTACTAACTACCGTAGGGGGCGAAACATCAGCTGTTGTGAATGACCAGCTATAAGGAGCTGCAAGCGTGTTTCCCGCTATATCTGCTATGTCCGTAGATAAAGTAACCGTAAAGGTTTCTAGAGGATCTAGGCTATAAGACGCAGGAGTAAACACAACTACTGTATCATTAGTTGTAAAAGAGTAAGCTCCCCCAAGTGGTGTAAGAGCAGAATCTAGTATTTCGAAGCTATATTGGTCTATAGTGTTTCTATCAATAGGCTCGCTAAAGGTAACTTCAACAAGAGTATCGCGTCTAGCTATATCTATGTCTCCTGAAAGAGGAGAGGTTGAATCAACTGTAGGCGGTGTAGTATCTGGACTATTACTGGTTATTGTAAAAGACCATACCTCAGCGTTAGCAAGCGGAGCTCCCTCTAAGTCTGTAATACCTGTAGTCAGCGTTGCTGTATATTCTTCATCATTTGTCAAAGCAACATCAGGTACGAAATATACGAGAGCGTTATTCTGAGCATAAATACCTACAGAACCTGTTATAGGCGTTCCACTACTATCCTCTAGTAAGAAATTATTGGTAGTAGCACTAGCTGGGTCTATAGCCTCATTAAAAGTACCTCTGATCGTTACTGTTTCAGCAATATCTGTCGCACCGTCAGTAGGCCAGGTGCTATCAAGTACTGGAGGTGTATTTATTTTTTCTGTTACGAAAAAAGTTTGAAGTTGCCCGACAAGAGGAGCTCCCTCATTATCTGTAATTAAAGCAGCTGTCGCCTCTACATAGTATAAATAATCTTCGTCTAGGTCCGCATTAAAAGTTATTGTAGCTGTAAATGTATTAGAGTCATAAACTAGGACTTGTGCTGGTTTGGTGCCACCTGGTTCACGTACATCTAGAGAGTTGGTATCCACGCCATTTACATGCTCACTAAACACAACTATTACATCAGTGTCTAGAGCTACGTCACGAGAACCGTCAGGCGGAGTAACTGATGTAATATAAGGCGCTACATTACTTGCTAATGTATCAAACGTCCAAGTATACTCACCACCGTCTAAAAGATTACCAGCTAGATCAGTTATGCTCGCATCTAAAGTGGCTATATAGTCATGGTCTAGAGTCAGATCGCTAGAAGGGGTAAGCGTTGCTCTGTTCTGCGCGGCATTCCAGCTGAAGGAAGCAGGGACTGGAAAACCCGTTGTTGTATTTGTTAGAGTAAACGTTGTTCCGTCTAGAAGTCCTGTATCCATTGCCTCGTCAAATTCGCAATAAACTATGGAGTTTATATAAACAAATGTAGCGCCATCAGATGGGTAGGTGCTTTCAACCGTAGGAGCTGTAGTATCACCTTGGCTCTGTTCCGTATTGAAGTAAAGGATTTGAGGCTCTAAAGGGACGAAGAACTTATTCATAATAGACCCAGAAACGTAATTTAGCCTTATATTATACGTAGTTCCGTAAGAAAAGAGTTGATCAGGTGTGAATGCTAATCTTTTAGTAGTATCATCATAACTAAGGGCTCCAGTTACTACGCTTCCTCCGTCTTGTACAACCATGTCAAAATCCTTAGTGAGTACATACTCACTTGCTTGGATAATAGATTCATTTAACTCAATAAAGCAAGGATCAGCAATAGGTGCGTCTATCGTAGCTGTTCTTTCCATGATAACAGGAGGCCCTTGAGTGCTAGCACCAAAATCTATACGTATATTGTCTAATCTAATTTCATCCCCAGTTACAAGGTCTGACTCTCTTACTGTATTGTAAGGAGGTACGGAATCTTTAACTCTCTGACGAATTACAAGCTTACTCTCCCCGTCTGTTGCATAACTCGGCAAAGGGAAGGAAACGTTGGTCCAAGTACTATAAGCATTTTTATATGTAACAGTGTATGGATAAAACTCTGTTCCATATTCTATAAAGAATAAGATATCCCCCTCCGCCATACTTGTGGTAACTTTTAAGTCAAAATTAACCATATATAAGCGTCCTTTTGTTAGCGTATGCCTTGGATGAGAGCCAGCCGCGTAAGCTATTACAGTGTCATATTGAGTATCTATAGGACAGACCGCTATATTGCTTTGTTTTGCCGCATCAAACATTACAGTACCCTGGTTAGTAATAGACCAAGGAGCAGCTACGGGAAGCTCAAAAGCCCCGTTCTGCAGGAGGGACTGAAAAGGCGCTGCGTAAGTACCGGTTGTAAAATCCCAATTTTGTGTAGGTAGCTTTGCTCCTGAAAAGTCCCACACACTATCCATAACCAGCGTATAAGCAGTGTTGTCAACTAAAGGCGCTGTAGGGGTAATGCCTATAGCATCGATGGAGGCATAATAAGTAACTACAGCATCGACTTTAACCGAGGCGGCATCTTCAATATATACTGTAGTCAAGTTTACATCTTTTACGTTTAGCAGGTGATCCACATAGATCATCAACTCCTCAGCAGGATTTACATCAACAGCATTGTTGACAGGCCTTGTATGTATTACCGAAGCTACCGCAGGGGCAGCATTAGCTATGCGTATCTTATATTCGTATTTCTCTAGCTTATTTCCATTAACGTCCATTAATCTGTAAGAGGGATTAGTGTCCACTATTTCTGTACGGATTGTAAAAGTTCTACCGTAGTCTGTAGCAGATGCATTTTTAAGTTCAAAGTCAAAAAAGTGACCAGACGAGTTATAAGTAATATCAAAGTTAAAAGTTTCAGGGGCTTCACCAGGTTCTTCTAATATAGTGAAATAATTTGAATAAGGCGCTGTAGGAGTGGTCATACCATTTCCTACAGATTCAATCATAAAGGAAAATCTTGATCCATTTGCTAAAGCGTGGTTTACATTCTCTTTTTTAGTAGCCACAAGAAATGGCATTGTTTTTTCCTGCGCAGCCAAGGAAACACTCGTAACAGTTACTTCATCGCCATCTACTAAAGCGCTATTATAATCCTTTATCTGGTCTCCGGTGTCTATATGGTCTACTTTTAATAAGACTGCGAAAACAGTGGCATTATATTCTTTGTTAAGATTTAAACTTCCAGTATGAAAAATAGGTGCGTTATATACACACTCTTGGGGATAAGCCATAGTAGCGGCGTCATATTTAACTTCATGAAAACCTGTAATTCCTTCATTACCTTGAATAGCTAATATAAAACAGGTTTCTCCGTCCACTATAGTAGAGGAATCTACGCTAAAAGTAATCTCTGCGGTTAGCGCATTAGTAGCAGTAAGTGTCGTAGGATTAACAAGCACTTGATGCATTAAAGGTAGATCACCATGAACAGGTAAGTGTGCTGTACTGATAAGTGTAGTAGTATTAAGAATAACGTGCCCCCTCCCTTCCCCGCCAAGGGTGGGTCCAAAAACCCAATGGAATGCTTCGTGTTCATCGGGTTGGTTGGCATCAAAATTAGGATTCCTCAGCAAGTTCTCTCCCGTTGCACTATAGTTGCTATCCCCTATACCAACAACCTGTACTTCAAGTTCTTCCCAAGCTTGTATATCTTTAGATCCATTCCATCTGTAAAGAGAGCAAGAAGCTAGGATATCTGAATCCTTAGATAAGCCAACCCAATACCACCCATCTGTATCTAATGCTGCATCGAAAGAAAATTGGATTTTATTTGCGCCTCTTGGTATAGAAGCAAACAACTTATTAGAGAAAAGGCCATCCGCCTCAACACCTTCTACCCATATACTAATGCCTTTAGAGCTATTGCCATGTCCAATATTAAGGAGCTCTACATAGGGTTCACTATCCCCTTGTAGGCGTGAATCCAATACTGTAGCTGCTATATCAGCGTTTGCATTTGTTGCTATTGTGCCTATTAATGAGTCGTCTCTAAAAGTATTCTTAATACAAAAAATAGTTTCAGCAGAGTATTTTTTGTTAAATTGCCACGAGCTATCATGAGGGAGTGCTAAGCCTCCTTCACCTGATATTATAATGTTATCACCTAAACCAGCACTCTCAAAAGAATTTTGAGGTTGGTTATACCTATATAGCTGAATATCATCTAATAAAACAGCTGGGCGATCTACATCACTATCTTTAGCTCTATTGCCTATCGTTAGTGTATAACTATCTGATACCTTGCTATCTCTAGTATTAAAAATATGCTCGTACGTATAGTTAACTTGGCTGCGTATTACAGCCCCAACCACGTCGCTGACCGTAGTGTAAGTATTTGGGTTTAAGTCTTTCTCAATAGCATCCCATGCAATACCCCATGAGCCGTCTGCTTGCAAGTACTCATTAGTTCTATTATTCTCTAATGTAAATGTAACAAAACCATCGCTAGACGAACTCCACGCTTTAAAACTAAGCGCATAATCACATCCAGGTTCTAATGTGTAGGCCTCTAAATCTTGCGCAATAAAAGGTTTATCTACGTTCGGGTCCGCCGCAAGCGCCTCAGGGAGCGTGCATACGGCATAACCAGACATAGGCCTTTCCATTGTTGTATTGGAGCCAGCTGTAGTAGGAATAAAGCCTACGGAGGCTCCATCCCCTAAAGACCACCGCCACACTTCAATGGAGGGATCGTTAGTAAAGGCTGTCAAGTTACTGTTTTGTATAGCACGACGCTGCCCATACATAGGTGTGACAGAAACATTGTCGATGGCTAATACCCCATTTCCAGTATATCCCCCTTGAGATTGAATCATACCTATAGTAATACTTGCTCTAATATCAGCATCTAATGCGTTGAATAAAAGTGCTTCGTTATTGAACCACCACTTATGTATTGGTCCATAATATACTGTGGCATTACTTACAACCGTATCCCAGCGATACGTATTGAAGTTGTAGTAAATAGGCGCATCGCCTGCATCTACATTTATAGAATCACTAGCTATCCGCCCTTCTATGGTCATATAAGGTGAAATATACACAGCAGTTTTATTTGTATCTGCAGTGTTGAAAGATATATGATCAAAAGAAAGCTTGTAGGTGGAGGACTTCTTCAAGATGAAATCTTGACTCACGGATGTGCCTGCACCAGCTTCTGGTGGAAGAATCAATCTAGCCTTATTATCAGCAAAAGCTATCGAGTTTGAGACAGTAGCTTCCGTATCACTTGTATACCAACCACCATCAAAGGGGTGTGTCACACCTGTAGACAAGCGGAGCCATTCAAAAGAAGCGTCTTGTATCAAATTGGGCATAGTTATCCCAGCATTTCCATATGTCTCCCATGAGCGCCGCTTAGGTGTGAAAGCAAAATTAGTTACATCTTCATGTGAAGAATATGTTTTTGGTAAAATAACTAAATCAGAAATATCGGCATCTACATAGGAAGCTGTCAAAAGCTCCATTGCTGTTGCTGAGTAATTACCCATCATATCGCGTGAATGATTAGGGTGAGGAGATCGTCCAACCTGAAACCTAAAATTACTTACTGTTGCTTCTAATATCTCCTCGGAATTCTCAGGATCAGGTATGTTGTACTCTTCGTTAGAAATAAAACCCATATGATTTTGAGGACCTACATCATACTCTCCCAAGAGCTGCATGCCCCTAAAGGTCTCTCTTACTATGGTAGAGTTATCGACTAAAGCAGCTGGATCTCTAGCGTTGTCTAAATTAGCCACTAAGTCTTTTTCTCTAGCACCATAAAGCTTAATCATACCATTACCAGTATATCCTTCTTGACTATAGCCTACAGTAGCAGCAAAAACCCACCAATCAGCGGCTGAGTCTTCTAAGCCTACATCACATAGAGCTTCTTGATGAGATACCTCGTATGTTTGTGTACCAAAGTGCCCAGACCATCCGATACGTAATTCATTAGTATTATAATCCTCCATAATACGCATACGATACATAACAGCGTCAGTTGAGGGAGCTGCATTGATAGAGGTGCCAGAAGTGCCTTCTATATCCCATGGTGTCCAAGCAATACGCAAGGCTCTATAATCAGTGGTGGTTACTCGAGCATTGTTATATACGTGCCCCACTATCAAAGATATATCCATCCAGCCACCTG
>Ga0233446_1002511_pt1 | contig 11570 bp, 10 predicted proteins | sample SI_124_October20_4_FD_182780 | JGI IMG/M metagenome (GOLD analysis project Ga0233446, IMG submission 182780) | Seawater microbial communities from Saanich Inlet, British Columbia, Canada - SI_124_October2016_120_MG | ecosystem: Environmental > Aquatic > Marine > Inlet | place: Canada: British...
AGATTGACCTAAAATATGTGATACTTGATAAACTGTAGCTCCATTATTAAATAAATACGAGCCATAACTGTGACGAATTTAGTAATTTAATTTCATAAGTCGCACATATTTGGGTTCTTAAGAATAAATAATCAATTGGGGAGAAACAGCATGCTGAAGATGATTGTCTTATGTAGTCTCTCAATCCTTATAGTAGAATGTAGTATGCCCGAGACCGAAGAGGATTCAATTGAATTTCTCCTTGAGCCAAGATTAGGACAGGATGTTAATGGCTTTTATCATTTGGAGCTTTCAAGAACAAGCCTTCAAACCATACATAGACTATCCGGCAATATCACAAAAAATGGCGAACCGTATGTAAATGTAAAATTCTTGTGGGAGAGTTCTCATCAATGGACACTTGGGGATACGATTGGATATATTGTCCAACAAGGGCTGTCGGACACCTACCAGTATATCAGCTACGACACAACCTACATATATGGGTTTAGTGGTTTTGAAGTTCCAACAATTAATTGTTGCTCATACAGTAATGCAGAAGGAGAAGTGAATAGTATTTTTGCACCTATTTTTACAATGATGGGAGACAGTATCCGAGTTACTGTGTCAGCTCTCAATGAAAGTGTGTCATTTCAGATAGTTTTGGAATGAAAAGTATTTTCTGTTGAATTCATCCAGTGGAGAAACTGATACTAAAATGCGTGACTTTAGTGCTATTCAAAAGAGATGTTTGGCATAAAAAAATACTAAGTGGGTTAGGAGTAATAGCAATTATTTTGTATGTGGTCGGAGTAACCACCACACCAAACAAGGTCACAGTTGAAGTAAAAGCGTATCCTATTCCAGGAATGTATTCCGGTACGAATAACTTCGGGTTTTCAACATCAATTATATAGACCTCTATGGTAATGTTGGAATGGAATGTTAAGCCGTGGATTATTGGGAGATGGGACAATGGCGAAAGTCCTACAAAAATCAATTTGATGTATCTGTTGATGGTATAAAAGTATTCAGTGGTGCCGTATCGGAAAATGGTATTTTTCTATCCGGTACTTATTACAAACGTATAATGTTATTTTAAGGAGAATGTCAAATGAAAAAACTATTAGCTATTATTGGCGTGTTTTTGCTTATCGTATTGATTGGGTGTGGTGCCAGTTATAATGGTGAGTATGGTGACGGAAGAAATAGCATTACTGTTAGAAATGAATCATTACTTGTTATGGGACGTATTAATGGTGTGTGGGAAGCCAACTCTGCAAATATAACCAGTAAAACGGAAACAGACGAAATTGTTATTCTCAAGGGTGAGACCGATTACTCGGGCGGTTCAGGGTCTGCATTTGGGGTCACAATTAAGCCAGGACAAGAGCGACACTGGACCAGACCGTATGTTGCGACCATTAATAAAACAGAAAACACCATACATTTTGATGGGGTTTTAATTGTATCCTCACAAGATATGTATAAATGGAATGTAAATCTACAGAAGGAAAAGTAATGAAAAAATCATTAGTTGTTTTAATGGTACTGTTCATCTCTACCATTTTCCCACAAAATAAGGTGAAGTATTTCTTAAACAGTCCAGAGAATTACAAAAAATTGCCCAAGGAAGTTCTTAATAAAGTGTCCCCAGAACTATTCAAAATGCACAAGGAATGGAGTGAGGAATTAGGTTTAGAAAATCTCCATGAAGTATACACGACAGAGCGAGTTGCTACAGGTCAATATTTTGATGAAAACACTTACAATGCCCTACGGAGTGGACTGACTTTTCCGACAGCGGCTGAAATCTATGCTATAAAGCAATTATCCACCCGATATACCTATGCAAATGATGCGAAATATGAAGACAGAACCCTCGAAGTGAATAAAACAGTTTTTAAGAACTATCCAAAGTGGAATTCCGTGGTAGAACATTACGGCGGATTCTCGGAAATTGCAAAAGCTGGTGTCACCAAGAGTAAACACCAGAATGGTAACTACGGCGTGACTGGTAAACTGTATGAGATTGGTATGTCAAAAGACAATGTTGCCTATGCCAAAATCTTGCTTACCGGTAACTTAAAATATCATGATATCGGCAAAGATGAAATCAGATATGATGGTACTTATTCAGCAGACAAAACAGATTTCACAAACATTTACAGATACGAGAAAAATCAACCCAAGGTTTACTTTTCATTTCCAGAAAAAAAATACATGAAGAAAACGAATGTCAGCTATACATTTGCGGAGATAATTGGCAAAAAGGAATATAATGAAATTTCCTATAGATATGCTGAAGCACTTGTGTTAATGATAGATGCCTACATTTCCGATGATGTTTTTTGGGAGATAGATGAGATAAAGGAGATTAGGCTGGAGGAAAAAGCACGACAATTGCGAGACATTAAAATTTCGCAAGAGAAATTCAGACGAGACGCCGAATTTGCAAAAGAAGAAGCTGAAAAGCGTAAAGTTGAGCGAAATGCTAAATACCATCATAATAACCAATATAATTTTGGTTATTGGTACATCTCCAAAGGAACATTTCCGAATGATATAAAAATAGAGGATATTGATATTTCGCAGGTTGATGAACATGCTATTGGTCTTGGTGTGTTGCTCTTAGATATCGCCATGGTGGACATTCACCTATCATGGCGCAACTATGAAATGCTTGACGAGCTTGTAGTAGTGACTTCATCTGGTATTGGTTATTATTCCGAACCGTATTCGGAAATTGTTATACCTTCGCCTAAGTTGAACGTCATAGGTGTTAATTTTGAAGTTGGGTACGATGTACTCTCTGCACAGTTTCCCGTGCGACCATTTGTTGGATTAGGTTGGGGAGCATATCATACTTCTCTTAAAGGCGTGGAATGGGAAGACATTAATAATGACTTTTTTGATACGCAAAGTGTTTACGGGTTTGTAGAACTTATGACAAAAAGATTTGAAAAGCCTAAATTATTTGTTTCGGTTAGAGGCACGGTGGATTACAATTATGACAGTTCCTATCCCCACGATGGCCGGACATTCACTGGAGTATCGTTAAAAATAGGAAGATAAATTATAAATACATTGATGCATCCATAAAGAACTACGAGGAATGCGGTTTTAAGAGCATAGTGTGTCACCTATCATATCAATCCCCGATTCAATAAAAATGGGTAAAAAGTTGTTAACTATTATTTTACTTAATGGTATTCAATAAAGTGTATCCAAATGTTGAATTCAATTAAGATTAGAGTTATGCTATATATTGGTATATGTAATATATATAATATGTTATAAGTCAGAGACTAACAGCCAACCTTTACCAAAGACCATGTAAATCAGAACGCTTTCACTCTTTCAACAAAAGCTTCTCTAAATTTACCGATAATCAGAGCATACCATTCAAAAGCATCTCCCCATTTAGATTCATCTGCAGGGTCAATCTTTTTACGGCAAATGATACGACTTACCTTTTTCTCAGGTAACTCTCGCCATTCCAACTTTTCTCCGATGATGGAATCAATCTCATCACTCTCTTCCTCCAAGTGGCTGTAGAGTTCTTTTGCGCTGGAACCTTTTAATGTTATTTCACAAGCAATATCCTTTTTATTGCTTCGGAGTGTGAAACTGAATACCGCTGAGCTAACCCCAAGACTCACAGAATACCAATGACCCTTATGCGGTTTACGAATATTGATAGGAACTCGGTGTTCACTGATATAGTCATTGAACGCTGTCCAATACTGTTGCTTAACCCCATCCCATTCGGTAAGATTCTGTTTTGAAGCTCTGATTGAACGAGTCCATTCATTTGGTTTGCTCACAATTTTAAAATTAGGTGCATATGGTGAATCACCAATTTGAAGTAATTCAATTTCAATCCCAAAGAAATCCACATCCTTGACGGTTACATCATTAAACCAATCTATTGCTTGGCGATGTTCTTCTCTGAATTTTTGTGCAATCCAAACAAGTGACGATGCGCCAAAAGAAGCGGCATAAGTAAAGAGCTTCCCGATATGGTCATGATTCGTTGGTTCAAGCTGATTTTCAATGACAACATATTGGTCGCTGAGTATATCCTTTGCAACGATGTCGGCACGATAGCTCCCCACGCTTACTTCAGTATCTTCTAACTCAAGTTCCATCCCAAGAAGCTCACCAAGCATCACCAGCCCTTCTTCACTTGAAAGCCATGGTGTGAAATCACGAGCTTCATCTGCCCATTGTTTGCGTAGTTCAATTCTTTTTAGATTGCTTAGTGTCATGGATAATCCTTTTAGTCCGAGATTCTGGTTCTAATCTTTTACACAGCGTACTGAAAAACCATAGCCTTTTTTATCTGGGTAGATTGCAAAGTATGGGTCCTCGTAAAGATTTACTCCTAAAGCTTTAATATCTGTAGATTCAGTAGAACACCAGAAAAAATAGCCCATACCAAGGTGTTCATATTTGCCACTGTCTCCGTTGCGGTACCCAGCAGGCAGAGCATTAAAACCACTGCTATAAGGAAAATCGCTGAATGTATAAGCCTTTAGCATACTGCCAACAGGTCCTTCCATTAATGGAGATTTTAATTCACTCGGATTTTCCTCGTAATACTCTTCCCTTAGAAATTGGTACAGTTTCCTGTAGTCTTCATAACTTGGTACGTGCCATCCGATTGGGGATATTGACCGAGAATCATTCACCGAATACCAGTTATATAGATTTCCGTATTTAATAGAGTTAATTTTATCGTTGGAATAAACAGAAGTTGCTCCTTTGGACAGGTTCTTCCATCTGCGACTGTTAGGTTCAGTCAATAATACGTCCCCATTGCGATAGTGCGTAACCCTGAGATTTTCTGCCATCCATACTTGGTCACCTATTTTAACTGTTTTATATGTATTCCCATCAATATCACGAATTGGTATATCGTGTGTGAAAAAGTTGATTGTATCAAGTGGAGTTGATTGAACTGCGTCAATTAAGTAATTATTTTTGTTTTCTGTCATAGGTTTGGGATTCAATACTGCTTCCGATAGCTCCCCAGAATTGATTTGGGCTAATTGCTCAGCAATCTTCTTCATCCCTATTCTCATCAAGAAGCCAATCTTACCATCATAATCATAGAGCGCACTCTGTACAACAGTACCCGTCTCCACACTAATAAGTCGTGCCGTTATGGTAAAGACTTCACCAACCCTGCTAATACTCCCACCAATAATCTGTTGAACATTAGCAAGCTGTCCCAATTCAACCAAACATTGGTCAGCGTTACAACCACTTAGTTGAAATTTTTGCTCTTCAATTATTTTGTCCAAATCTTTTCGTTCAAGAACTTTGAATTTATTAGTTCTATGTAATTCAACTATCAATCTGTTTGTTAGTGCCCTTGCCTCAATTTCAGAAACACCAAGTGCTTCAAATTCAACAACTGCGATATGGGTCTGAGAGAACAACATCGAAATTTGCAGAATGGACAATACTATCACTTTACGAAACATATGTGCTCCATTTATTTCTCAGCTTTCATCCAATAGTGATATTCCACTTTCAACGGTTTCTGCTCAGAACCATCAATCTTGATTTCTTTGGACGTGCCTAAATATTCGCCTTTTGGATATGGTGTGTGGAAGTTTTTACTCATTAGACCATAGACATTCCATTCACCATTTATTTTGACCTCTGAGAGAGATTCTTTTGGTGCATGTTCTGACAAAGGGCGTTCTTCCATTTTTAGTTGGCAAACATTCTAATCCCTAATACAACGAACGGAAAATCCCACTTCCCTGTGGGTAACACCACGATAGACAGTTGAAGCATCGTCAAATAAAATGCGCACCCAAACCGTTGAATCATCCTTTTTAGTTGTAGTCAAAAAACTTGCCCAACTACCCAGAGAGCCAAATCCACCGCCGCCACTACTTCGGTAACCACATGGTAGCGCAGTGAAACCAGTCTCGTTGGTGCCATTGCCATCATCATCCCAGCCAAACACGGATTTAAGCTTATCTCCTTCATCCGTCCCTCTATGGGATTCTTCGGAGTCTGCATCAGAACTGTTCATACCTATATAAATTTCCAATTGCTTCCATTCCGAATCACTCGGAACGTGCCAACCTTCTGGGGCAAGTCCTCTATCGTCATCCACTGCATACCAGTTATACAGAGCACCACAGGTATCTCCATTAGTGGGCTGATTATCATAGTAACAATAAGCACCAGCAGAAGTATTTATCCAATCACCTTCAAGGTCAAAGGAAGGGATAGAGTCGCCATTTCGGTAACGGGTCACCTTAAGATTTTCTCCCATCCATTCTTGCTCGCCAATCACTACAGTTGTATAAACATTACCATCAATATCTGTGACCGTTCTATCTTCATCCTCAGGTTTATCACATGTTGCAATAATGGATAGTATCATTAGCCCAAAGAGTATTGTTGATATTCTTTTCACTGTTAATCCCCCTTATATAAATATTCCTGAAACCCAATAAATGTCTCACGGATAGATGAAATATCACCCAACTCATGCTTGGCATCAGCAATCGCTTGATACTTCAAAGTCAATAACTCCGGTAGCTTGTCGTCATCCAATTCAGCCACACCAGAATCAACATACTGTTTCAATACAAAATCAAGAAACACACGTTGCTTGGATTCATACTGACTAAAGTGTGATTTAACGAATTCAGCTCGTTGAGTCCGCTTGATTGGACTGGCTGTATAAGCAACATAAGCAAGGACATCATACAAGTCACTATCCTCAGCATGAATCATGCGCTGTAAGTCTTCCAATTGGCTCTGAGAGTGTCCATGTTCTTCCAAACGTTGAAGCAATTTCTTCCGAGTATCGGGTTTGCTCCATATCGCTCGTAACTCGTCTTCACTATTGAAGAATTCAGGCAATGTAGTGAATAATGATTCAAGGAATTCCTGAGAGGAGATAGGTTTTCCGTCGGGCGACCAAAATGAAGTCTGAATCATGCTATCCAATTCACGGACTTTACCATCCGATAACTTCACAACTACCATCTTTGGCTTGGGTTTCTTCTCACACTCACACGGAGCCTTACCACAAATTTCACAACGTTCTGGTTTTTCCTTCTCGCAAATGCAGGGAGATTGCTCACATTTACTGCATATTGACGGCTCACAGACACAGGGATTTTCATTACATTTCGTGCAAGGTTCAGGTTCTAATGGCTCGCCGTCCCACTCGGGGTCAAGGAAATGTTTATGTGCACCAACAAAGTCGTATAGGGTGAAGTAATCTTTACCTTCAAACAGACGGGTTCCACGTCCAATAATTTGCTTGAATTCAATCATGGAATTGCACGGACGCAAAAGGATAATATTTTTCAATTCGGGTGCATCTACGCCTGTTGATAATTTTTTAGAAGTAGTCAAAACAGTTGGAATTGTTTTTTCATTATCCTGAAAATCCCTCAAATGTTGTTCGCCCAATCCACCTTCATCTGCGGTTACTCTCTGGCAGTAATCAGAGTTTGTGCTATCAGACAATTGATTAACCAAATCACGAACTAATAACGCATGTGGCTGGCTTGCACAGAAGACAATACTCTTCTCACTTTGGTCCATCATTCTCAGGAAAATATTTACCCGATACGCTTCACGCTCTCGGATTTGGATACGACGATTTATTTCAGCTTCTGTATAGGTCTTATTCTTTTCTACCTCACCTTGAACCACCGTATCATCTGAAGTGTATACATATTCATCAATAGTAGTGTGAATCTGTTTCACCTTGAAGGGTGTTATGAAGCCATCGTTGATACCCTCTTTAAGGGAATAGATATAAATAGGGTCGCCAAAGTATCGGTAGGTATCAATATTCTTATCACGCTTTGGAGTTGCTGTTAGACCAATCTGGACGGCAGGGCTGAAATATTCCATAATTGCCCGCCAAGTGCTTTCATCATTAGCACCACCACGATGACATTCATCAATAATTATAAGGTCAAAATAGTCTTTTGGATATTCACCAAAATACGGTTCGTTGTCATCACCACTCATGAAGGTTTGGAAGATAGTGAAGAAGACACTCCCATTGGTTGGTACCTTGCCCTTTTTCCGAATGTCTACTGGAGTGATTCGGACAAGCGCATCCTCTGGAAATGCTGAAAACGAATTGAATGCCTGGTCTGCCAAGATGTTTCTATCGGCCAAGAAGAGGATTCTGGGGACTCTCTGACCATCTCTGCGGAGGTTCCACCTACTGTGGAATAACTTCCATGATATCTGAAAAGCGATGGCTGTTTTACCTGTTCCTGTTGCGAGGGTCAGAAGGATACGTTTATTGCCCTTAGCTATGGCTTCAAGGGTCTTAGTGATAGCGTTCTCTTGGTAGTAACGAGGTTGCCACGTTCCACTCTTCGTCTCAAATGGGACGGTATGTAATTTGTCTCGCCACTCGCCAGCTTCTTTATCCTTTTTGTCATCCTCACCGAAAGTCATTTTCCACAGTTCATCAGGGGTTGGGTAAGCTGTAACATCACCTTCTGTGCCCTTTATTAAATCAATGCCATAGGTTTGAATACCGTTAGAGCTGTATGTAAAACGAACCTGAAGTCGTTGGGCGTAATCCTTCGCTTGTCCGACACCTTCTGTATAATATTTCTCGTCTGATTTGGCTTCAATGACTGCCAAGTTGCGATTGCGGTATTGAAGGACATAATCCGCTTTATCAGGTGCGCTTCGTTTTCCATTACCAATGAGACGACCTTTGGAGATGTTGAACTCCATACGGATTTTACTGCCATCGGTGACACCCCAGCCTGCTTCTTTTAGGGCAGGGTCTATGTAAAATGCTCTGGTTTCAGCTTCGTTCATAATTCACCGTTGAAGGCTTTTTGGAGTATGGATTTTTTGAGTTCGTCTAACGCCAATAATTCTTGTCTGTAATTGACCTCAGTTGCTTGAGATAGCATCTTCAGATTATCAAGTGATTCTATCATCAAATCTTGGGCAGGTAATTCTAAGGGGTAACTAACTCTGAAGCTTTGGATTTGTGCCTTCGTTATAGCTTGCCTTGTGGCACCCTGTTCACCTATACCCAGCAACAAGTTTTTATTAAAATCTGATATGAGAGAATAATGTAAGTATTTCGGTCTCATCAAGTCTGATTTCAACCTGATTATGGATACATGTTGATTAACCCTTGAAGGGACATGAGTTTCTGGGACAATACAGCACCTTGCAACCGATGCCCCCGTAATGTTTAGCAATACATCCCCAATTTCAATTTTTACGTTATCCAATTTTGAAGCTTGCTCATCATCAATAAAAGCAAGATTCTTTTTTCTGAATCCGTCATCATGCACATTCATACTTCTGATAAGAGGGATACCAGTTTCTTTATAGGAAGCCTGTCCTCCTCTCGGCGTAGCACCACTTCCAATCTTAGTAGTGATGTTCCCAAGTTGGCTTTCCTCCCAACCATCACCACCTTGACTGAAAATCTCATTCAATTCACTCTGAAAAAGGTCTTTTGCATTTTGCAGATTGTGTTCCACATTGGCTTTGGCTTTGTCAATGGCAGTAAAGGCTTGGTCTAATTTGGCAACGATGCGTTTTTGTTCTGGGAGGGGTGGAACAGGGATAACAACAGAACTTACTAAACGAATATTTAGGTTCCTGACTGTTGAACCAGCCGCTAATGTATCAAATTGGTCAAAAATGTAAGGCGAACAAAGCAAGTGATATAAGAAATCTTTATCCAGTAAATTAGCATGTTTCTCCCTAAGCACTAACCACCCATCATGGATGCAACCTGTGGTCTTCATAATATAGGGTTTTCCGAAACTCATTGAATTTGAAAGTAAGAAATCTCCATCTTTCACGAGTCTGGTTTTATGCAATCCCTCAGGCTTAATCTTTTGTTTCGTCTCGTAGATGTATTTATCCGAGGCTGTTGCATCACTTATTTTTATCCAATTCAAGCCATCGGGGTCATGGGTAAGATATTTTTGAATGGGGCGCGGAGACCCTCCCCTTTCTACGAGCAGTAATTCACCTATTGTGTCGTATTTCCAACCCTGCTTCATAGCAACTCTTTGATGCTTCCAAGAATAGCTTTGGTTTCGCCATCCAAACGTTCCATCTCATCCAGAATATCCTTCGGACTCCTCAGCGGTGCTTCCTCAGGTGTATTGGGGTTCTTCACACTCAAATCATAGGTATCCGTATTGATACCAGCAACATCAACCGTCCATGACTTTTCACTTTCCCCAAAGCTCTTTTGAAGCGAAACAAATTCAACCATATCGTTATCATTCAATGGGTTGGTCTTACCCATATTGCGACCGGCATCAAGCTGATAATACCAAATCTTTTTTGTGGGTTCACCTTTGTTGAAGAATAATACAACCGTCTTGACACCAGCTCCCAAGAAAGTACCAGCGGGCATATCCAAAATGCTATGAAGGTTACATGTCTCAAGAAGGTGTTTCCTCAATGATACTGAAGCATTGTCGGTATTACTTAGGAATGTATTTTTAATGACTATCCCAGCACGACCACCAGCTTTTAAAATCTTGATGAAATGCTGTAAAAACAGGAATGCTGTTTCACCCGTCTTGATATCAAAGTTCTGTTGAACTTCCTTGCGTTCCTTGCCCCCAAATGGTGGATTAGCAAGGATGATATTGTAGCGGTCTTTCTCTTGAATGTTTCGGTTGCTTTCACTTAGCGTATTGGTGTGGATGATATTAGGTGCTTCAATCCCATGCAAAATCATGTTCATGACACCGATTATGTATGCCAAATTTTTCTTCTCTTTGCCGAAAAACGTTTTCTCTTGAAGTGTTTTCAAGTCGGATGTGCTGAGATTATCTCTGTCCTTTGACATATAAGCGAATGCTTCACACAAGAAGCCAGCAGAACCCACAGCACCGTCATAGACTGTCTCGCCTATCTTGGGCTGAATGACTTCAACCATAGCACGGATTAAGGGACGAGGAGAATAGAATTGTCCACCATTCCGACCAGCATTCCCCATATTTTTAATTTTGGTTTCATACAGGTGTGATAGCTCGTGTTTATCTGTGGTGGTCTGAAAGTCTAACGAATCTGCAAGCTGGATAATTTCTCGGAGGTTGTAACCACCTTGAATTTTATTTTTCAGCTCGCTAAAGATTTCGCCAATCTTGTATTGAATTGTTTTTGGATTGTCAGCAGTCTCTTTGAATTTTGATAAATATGGAAACAATTCGCCATCAACGAACCGAACTAAATCAGGGCCATCCAATATTCTGTGGTGGTCAATTGTTCCATCTGCATTCTTAGGCATCGCCCATTGTGGCCAACGGTATTCTTCATCAAGGATGAATGAGTAGGTGAGACCTTTTAGCTCTGCTTCATCCTTCTTCTCAAGTTCAAGTTCATTAAGGTAGCGGAGGAAGAGTATCCAAGAGGTCTGACCTATGTAGTCTAATTCAGAGTCAGCACCAGCATCTTTGAATAGAATGTCATCAATGTTTTTGAAGGTTTGTTCAAACATTATGGGTTATACCAATCGTATTATTTATTCATGCATTATGAGTTTAAACTTTGGAGGTTATTTGCCCCCACAAACGGTTGAT